>Ga0136651_10001174_pt1 | contig 14448 bp, 13 predicted proteins | sample Mar14236cmmetaG_FD_94867 | JGI IMG/M metagenome (GOLD analysis project Ga0136651, IMG submission 94867) | Marine hydrothermal vent microbial communities from Guaymas Basin, Gulf of California to study Microbial Dark Matter (Phase II) - Marker... ...
AGATATTACATCTTTAAGAACGATAAAAGAAAATTGCCCTTTTGAAAAAACGCTTACGGTAATAACTTTGCAAAGGGGGTAAAGAATAAAAATAATCAGTGAGCCAAAGATAAGTAAAACAGCTAACAATAAAATTGGGTCTTTGGCAATGAAGGAAATTTCTTGACTGCTTTTTTTAAACCATTTCTTGTATCTTTTCAATATTTTAATTCCTTAAATTTAAAAATACGATATATCTTGCTTCCTATTTATAATTTAACTTATCGGATAAAAAAATCATTACATTCTTTAATATATAACCTATTATCCACTATCAAAATTACATCATTATGAACCAGGAGCAATGAAGCTGGAACATCGGTAGCAATACGCCCGGATATAATTTTTAAAATTGCTTTTTTCTTCTCTGCCCCCCAGGCCATAAGAATAATTCTTTTTGATTTCATTATTGTTGTCATTCCCATAGTTATTGCTTTCTTTGGGACTTCATGCGAATTTTTAAAAAATCGGGAGTTTGCCCTAATTGTATCATTGGAAAGTTGTATTACATGAGTTTTTGCCTTTAAGTTAATATCAGGTTCATTGAAACCTATATGACCATTTATTCCGATTCCAAGAACTTGTAAATCAATTCCCCCGATTTTCTCGATTTCTTTTTCATAATTCAGGCATTCCTGAACAGGATCCTCGGTATCACCTCTGGGTATATGAATATTTTTTTCTTTGATATTTACGTAACCAAAAAAGTTCATTCGCATATAATAATTATAACTTTGTGGATGATTGGGAGGCAATCCTAAATATTCATCCAGATTAAATGTTATCACTTCCGATAAATCTAATTCGCCCTCTTTATGCATTTTAACCAATTCTTTATACATTCCTTCTGGTGTACTTCCGGTAGCAAGGCCTAACACAGTGTTAGGTTTAATTTTAATCTGTTCAGCAACTAATTTAGCGGCTAATTTACTCATCTTGTTATATGAATTTATCAGTTTAATCTCCATAATCTTTGCTATAAATTACCTTTCCTTTTCTAATTGTATAAATAACATTAAAATTATTATCTAAAACAGCAATATCCGCCCGTTTACCGGTAGTCAAAGAACCTCTATTTTTGTCCAGTCCTAAAAGTTGTGCAGGATTTAGCGAAGCCATTCTAACTGATTTTTCTATACTTATGCTCATTTTTTCTATCATGCTTTGAACTGCTTTGTTCATCATCAAAGTGCTACCTGCCAAACTACCGGATTCAAGACGGGCTTCACCCTTCTTAACTAAAACCTTTAATCCTCCAAGGTCATATATCCCATCCTGTAAACCAGCTGCCCTCATAGCATCTGTTATAATAATTATTTTATCTACACCCTTTGCCTTAACCAGTAAATTAACAATTGCCGGATGAACATGGATACAATCTGCAATTATTTCCGCAAAGAGATTTTCTTCGGTTAGAATTGCCCCGACAGCTCCCGGTTCTCTATGATGAATTCCTTTCATCTGATTAAATATATGAGAGGATGATTTCAATCCAAATCTTATAGCAGAAATTATAGTTTCATAATCTGCGAAACTGTGTCCTATAGATGGAATAATTCCCCTACTATTAAGGAAAGATGTGAATTTAAAATCTATATCCAGCTCAGGTGCATAGGTTACAATTTTTATTAATCCTCCTGATTCTTTAATAAATTTCTTCATTATTTCGGTAGATAAAGGCATTATTAAATCTTCTCTCTGGGCACCTTTTTGTTTTGCATTAATAAATGGCCCCTCTAAATGAACTCCAAGTATTTCAGCACCTTCTTCCGGAGACTGCTCCTTATATCCTTTGACATTATTTAGGGCTTTGGCGGTTTCTATTACTGAAGAGGTAGTTGTTGTGGTTAAAAAACCTGTACAGCCATTTTTTGCTTTAAATTTACTTATCCCTTTTAACGCCTCATATGTTGAATCCATAGTATCGTATCCATTGCCCCCATGACAGTGAATATCAATAAATCCCGGAACAATATATTCGCCTTTATAAATATTGTTATATGAAACAAGATCTGCCGCTTTTTTCTCTTCTCCAATATATTCAATCATGCCATCATTATTAACTATTACCATGCCGTTCTCTATTACCTTTAAAGGAGTTATAATTTTACTACCTAAAATAATCGTTGGTTCTTTCAACTTTAATTTTACCTCTAATCTGTTTTTAAAATATTTTCCCAGGATTTAAAATTAAGTTGGGATCAAGAGCTTTCTTGATTTTTTTCATCACTTCAATTTGTGCTGGTTTTAAGGGAATAGAAACATATTTATTACGTTTACTTCCTATACCATGTTCACCACTAATTGTCCCTCCGAGTTCAACTGCTGCCTTATATAACTCCGGAAGTAATGCATCTATTTTTTCATACCACTCATCCATTTCAATTTTTGGATTCTTAATAAGTGTAGGATGTAGATTCCCATCACCTGCATGGCCATAGCAGGGAATAGAGAGATCAAATTTCTCGGAAAGCTCTTTTATCTTTATTAAAAATTTTGGTATTTCTGATATAGGTACCACAACATCTTCAAGGCTTTGATGAGGGCTTATAAGTTTCCAGGCCTCTGCAATATTTCGTCTTATCTTCCATATCCTCTCTGAGGTTGTAGTATTATCTGCAACATAAACTTCAATCGCTCCATTTTCCGTACATAGATTACCTATTGTTTCATATTGCTCTTCTAACTCCTTTTTACCATCACCATCAAGCTCTATTAAAAGCATTGCCCCTGCTTTTTTAAAAGGTATTTTCTCATTTAGGTATTCACAAGATGTCTTAAATGACAATTCATCCATAAATTCTATTGAGGTAGGTACAATCCTTCCAAAGGTCATTATCTTTGGCACAAGCTTGATTGCACTTTCTATATCTTTAAATAAAACAAGCAAGCTTACATTCGCCTGAGGAAGAGGTACCAGTTTTATATATATCTTAGTAAATATTCCAAGGGTACCTTCGGAACCTACCATAAGATGTATAAGGTCATATCCGGTTACATCTTTCATCCTCTTACCACCGAGATGCAAGATTTCGCCTGTCGGCATTACAACTTCAAGGCCACATATATATCTTCCTGTCACACCGTATTTAACAGCTCTTCCACCACCGGCATTTTCTGCAACATTCCCACCTATATAACATGTCTCGACACTCATAGGATACCCTGCATAAAAAAGTCCGTCATCCTTCACAAAGTTATTTATATCATTTGTAACAACGCCTGGCTCCACAACAGCTATAAGATTTTTTTTATCTATTTCAAGGATTTTATTCATCTTTTCAAGAGATAACACAATACCGCCATTTACCGGTATTGCCCCGCCTGAAAGACCGCTTCCCGCTCCTCTCGGAGTTACCGGTACTTTATACTTATTAGCAAGCTTCATAATTTTTGAGATTTCTTTTGCGGTAGATGGTTTCACTACAACCTCGGGCATATGAGCATAAGATTTTTCTGCAACTTCATCATGAGAATATTGTTCCATTGCCTCAAAATTATTGTAAATTACATTTTTAGCACCCAATATTTCAATAAGTTCACCAATGATTTCAGAAGTAACTTTCTTGTATATCATTTTTGAACCTCTTTTGCTTTATATTCTTTAAGTCTTTCAATCAATAGTGGAACCACCTCATGTAAATCACCTACAATACCAAGATCGGCGAGTTTAAATATTTGTGCATCAGGGTCTTTGTTAATGGCAATAATATTTTTTGACGTCTGTATTCCTGCAATGTGCTGAACAGATCCCGATATACCGTTAGCAATATATAATGAGGGTGAAATAGTCTTACCACTTAATCCTATTTGATGAGGGTATGTTTTCCAACCTCTATCAACAACGTCACGGGAGGCGCCAACAGCACCACCTAGAATATCCGCCAATTCATCTACCATCTTAAATTTTTCTTTTTTCCCAATACCTTTGCCAGCAGATATAACTATCTTTGCATCCTGCACTGTTACCTGTTGTGATTCATCTTTTATAAATTTTATAAACTTTGTTCTCGATTTAAAAATTTCTTTACTATATTCTTTGTATATTACCTCTCCTTTTCTATTCTTATTAGGGAAAGCTGGTTTTGTTGAATGGGGTCTTACGGTAGCCATCTGTGGTCTTGTATTTGGCGTTTTTATTGTTGCAAGAATATTTCCACCAATTGCCGGTCTTGTTTGTAAAAGATTATCCGTCCCCTCTTCTATATCAAGAACCGTACAATCTGCTGTAAGGCCTGTTTTTTTCTTAATTGCAATATAGGGCATCAGTGTCCTGCCTAATGTTGTAGCTGCAGCTATAAATATATGAGGATTATATTCATCTAAAAGTAAAGTTAAAACCCTTGCATATGGTTCAATAAGAAAATTTTCTAAATGTTTATCATCAACCACATATACCTTATCAGCACCTCTTAAAATTAACTCATCTATATCCTCTTTTTTTATACAATAACCCAGTAATATTGACGATAATGTAGAATTTAACTTTTCTGTAAGTTTTTTACCTCGGTTTAGTAATTCAAACGAAACCTTGTTTAACGTGCCATGTCTTTGTTCTGCAAATATCCACACTTCAGACACCGTAATCCTCCTCATAATCATATCAATTCTTTTAAAATAAGATAATCCATTATTTTATTTATTGCTTCACTCAGGTCATCTTCATCTTTAACTATAAATTTTTCACCTTCTCTTGATATCTTTTGAGGAAATATCTTAACTACCCTCGTAGGAGAACCTTTGAGACCCAAACACTCATCTGGTGCACTAATATTTTCCGGCCCCCATACAGGTATTTTTATTTCCTTTGCTCTTAATTTGCCTTTCAGGGTCGGTAACCTGGGATCGCTTATCTCTTTTACAACTGTCAAAATGACTGGTAATTTCATTTTTAAAAGTTCATAACCTCCCTCTACAAGTCTTTTTATCCGGATTGAATCTTTTTCCAGCCGGATTATTTCACTGGTAAATGTGGATAATGGCAAATCAAGGAATGATGCTATACCCGGACCTACCTGTGCTGTATCGCCATCTGTCGCTCTTTCACCACACAATATAAGATCAAAATTTCCTATTTTTTTTATACTTTGTGATAAGACATAAGAGGTCGCCCAGGTATCAGATCCGGCGAATTTTCTATCTGACAGAAGCACCCCATTATCGCATCCCATCGCAATTGCTTCTTTTATAGCTTCAATGGCTTTCCCGGGACCCATAGATATAACGCTAACTTCACCGTAAAATTGTTCTTTTAATCTTATTGCCGTCTCAATAGCATATAAATCCAGCGGATTTATAATGCTTTCCACGCCTTCTCTAATCATCGTCCCTGTTTCTTCATCCATTTTTACATTACTTGTTTCAGGTACTTGTTTTATCGGTACAATAATTCTCATTTGCCACACACTTTCTTAAGTAAAATTAATTCATCCTCTACAATTTAGTACTCTATACCTATTCCGTCTTCTTCAAAGATAAATTTAACCCAGCCCGCAAAGCTCCATATAAAATTGCTCCGTATACAGCAGGATAAAGGGGGTTAATTGCTTTAAGGTTGCTCAATTTTTTAAGTTTATAAGAAAAAAGATCATAAAATGGAGAATTATTAAACAATCCTCCTGTAACTGCTATTTCTTTTTTTTGATAATTTATTTTTTTTGCCATAGCTGTAATCATTAGAATTAGTTCATCACATCCCTTTTCAATAATCTGTTTTGCCACCTGGTCTCCATCTGCCATAGCTCTAATTACCAACGGTGCTAAGGCGGCTATCTTTTCTCTGGATAATTTATCTTGATAAACAAATGAAACTAATTCTTCTAAATCATCAATATTAAAACTGTTCATTAAAATACTAGATAAAGAAGTATTTGCATTCCTTCCTTCTCCTGTTTTTATAATCGCTTGTAATGCTTTAAGCCCAATCCAGAAACCGCTGCCTTCGTCTCCTAATAATGGACCCCATCCCCCAATTTTTACAGTAACACCATTTTCTTTAAGGCCATATATAATCGAACCAGTACCTACGACAACAACTATTCCTGGTTCCCCGGCATAAGCACCCAAAACTGCAATCTCTCCATCGTTTGTTATACAACATTTTTTAACTTGTTTTATCAGTAAAAGGTTGTTTTTAACTGTCTGAATATCCTCTTTACTGATAACCCCTGCCAGGCCAACCCCCAAAACATCAATCTCATTTATTCCGGCTTCTTTACAAACTACATTAATTGCTTTTCTAATTTCTTGGGCAACATTTGCCAGGCCTGTTACCTGATAATTAGCCGGACCGGCTTTACTTTCAGCTAAAAGTTCTCCATTTTCATTCACTAAAATACACCTGGTAGTTGTGCCTCCGGCATCAATTCCACATATATTCATATTCTTCTACTCCCTAATATAAAATTATTGAAGCAATTAAATTGTGCAAACGGGGACGAAAAGAGATAATTTTTGTATTCTCCCTTGTTGGGTGAACCCGATTGGTTAACAATCCTACACCTATCTTTGATTTAGGATCGACCCATATAGATGTTCCAGTAAAACCAGTATGCCCAAATGATTTTTCGCTAAACAATACTCCACCGGAAGAGTGAGAATTTTTAATTAAATCCCACCCCAGACCTCGATGATTATTCAAATTAGACGTCCAATCTTTACCCATCAACTTTATTGAACCGGAGGATAACACCCGGATACCTCTATAAATCCCATCATTTAATAGCATTTGTAGAAATATACATAAATCATTAATTGTGGAAAAAAGGCCAGCGTGTCCACTAACACCATTAAAGGAATCAGCGTTCTCATCATGAACTTCCCCTACTATCACTCTATTGCGCCATTTGCACATCTCGGTAGCAGCATAATCATTTTTTTTCATGTTAGGAAAGCTCTTAAGGGGGTTAAAGGTAGTCATTGCCATCCCTAAGGGCTGGAAAATATGTTGATTGGCATATTTATCTATTCTCTGCCCGGTTATCCGCCAGATCAAGTCTCCCAAGAGAATAAAATTCAAATCACTGTAAATGATTTTTTCTCCCACTTTAGTTTCTAAGGGATTATCTAAAACACAATTAATTTTCTCTTCATAATTAAGCCCCTGATTCCACAAGCGAATAATCGCGGGAAATCCTGATGTGTGAGTTAATAAGTGAAAAATACTTATCTCTTTTTTTTCATCGGGAAGCCGGGGATAGAAATGCTTAATATAACTCTCAAGGTTGATCTTCCCTTTCTCAATCAATTGCATAACAGCAATGGTGGTAGCCATAACTTTGGTTAGTGAAGCTAAATCAAAAATAGTATTATCTTTCATCTTAATCTTATCTGGCTCCAATTGTGCATAGCCAAAACTTTTTTTATAAAGAATCTTATTGTCATTAACTATTCCCAAAACAACCCCGGGAAAAGTATTTTTTTTTATCTCTTGCTGAATAAATTGATCTATTTTTTCCACACTATCCCGTTTTACCATTCTTAATTTCCTTTCTTAAAGGTCTTGCACAATAAACTCCGCTTATCTATTTAATAAGGACTTCCCTCTCATATTTACAATACCAGTTTCTCTAAAATGATTTGAATTTTAATTAATAATCACCTTTTTTAATTCCTGCAGAGAAGAAATAATATATTCCGGCATAATCTCTTTATCATTAGATTTAATATCTTTTAGTTGTAATTCCTTATCTAATTTTCCCTTGAAAAACATATATCCTTCTTTCGATTTAATACGTTCAGATGGATTTAATTTAGTCAAGCCTTTTGGCATATCTCTTTGTATCCATATTGATTTTATTCCTATTCTGTTAGCACCATAAACATCCTGCAGTAAAGAATCGCCAATATGATACCAAATATCATCATTTTTATAAACTTTAAGGAACATATCTCTCCCCGGTTTTACGTTTTTTATAATTTCCGGTACAATAATTTCTTCAAAATATTTATCTAAACCAAGTGTTTTTAGTACAGGATATTGGTATATATAATACCCATTTGTTATCACAGCTAACCTACAGTCTTTACGCTGCTTAAGCCAGTCTAATACTTTATCAACTTCTTTATATGCATAAATATAAGGGAACTTACAATATTTTTTAACTAAATCAGCAATATCTATATTCCCCGGACATCCCATATTGCTGGCAACTTTTTGGATAACCCTATCCCAATCATAAGCCAAATAAGGCTTATTGCTTTTTAAATTTTCTCTGAATTCATTAAAAATATCGTGTATAATATCTTTTTTTAAATTGGGTGGTGTAAATCCGTGTATATCAATAAACTGCTTTTTTAAAATTTCCCCTACTTCCGGAAAAACTCCATCTCTAAAAGGATTTTTTATTAATACCCCATCCAAATCAAAAGTAACTAATAATTTTTGCGCTCTCAATCTTTTTATCCTTTTTGATTTTTATTTTATAGAGCCTAACGTAACACCACGAAGAAAATACTTTTGGAAAGCAAAAAATACAATAATCATAGGAATGGCTGCAAATGTTGCTGCAGACATTAAATACGAATATTGCATGGGCACCTCTTCTTGTAATAATGCAATACCAGCTTGAAGAGTTTTCATTTTTGTTGTGTTTGTTACAATTAAAGGCCAAAGGAATGAATTCCATTCTCCTACAAAAGTAAAAATACCTAACACTGCTAAAGCAGGTTTAGAAATTGGAAGTACAACCTTGGTGAAAATTTGCCATTCACTTGCCCCATCTATCTTCGCAGCTGAAATAATCTCATCAGGTAGAGTAACCATGAACTGGCGCATTAGAAACACTCCAAAAGGTGCTGCAATGCTCGGTATAATTAATCCATAATAAGTATTAATCATATTAAATTTTGCAACCAAGATATACAGTGGAACAATAGTAACCTGACGTGGAATCATCATGGAAGCTATATAGATCCAAAAAAATACTTGAGCTCCAGGAAATACTTTTTTAGAAAGAGAGTATCCGGCCAATGCACACAAAAAAAGCTGTGCTATGGTTACAGTTCCTGCAACAATTATGCTGTTTATTGTCCATCTAAATATCATTCTGCGTTCAAAAAGTTCTTTAAAATTATCCAAAGTAAGTTGCTTTGGTAAAATATCAGGCGGAAATTTCATGGCCAAAGTTGGCTCTTTCAAAGCAGTAATAACCATCCAGTAAAGAGGGATAAAGGCCATAAGCCCCAATACAGAAAGTACTATTATTGATATTATTTTACTAATAGGAATTTTTATTTTTAATGAATTCATATCCTTTTCACCTTTTAATAATACTCAACATTTTTCCCTAACCATCTAAACTGAATTATGGCGAGACCAGAAAGAATTAAAAACATAACAACTGATATCGAAGAAGCTAACCCTAAATTATAATTTTTGAAAGCAGTTTCATAAACAAGGTAGGCAACGGTAATTGTTGAAAATTCGGGACCTCCCTGTGTCATAATGTAAATATTCGAAAACGTCTGAAAATTAGCAACTGTACCCATAACTAACACATATAAAATAGCAGGTTTAAGGAGAGGAAGTGTAATTCTATAAAAGATGTTCCATGAATTTGCTCCTTCTAATTTTGCAGCTTCAAAATAATATTCCGGAATTGAAGACATTGCTGCTGAAAGCAAAACAATGGTTGATCCTCCTCCCATAATAACCTGCATCAAAATTAATGACGGCATAGCTGTCGCTTTATTCCCCAGCCATACAACCGGGTTAATGCCTAAAGACCTTACAAAATAATCTAATAAGCCAAAGCTGGGATTAAAAATCCATAACCATATCATGGCAATTATTACCGTTGAAGAAACATGTGGAATATAAAAGATTGTTTTATAAAAAGTCCTGATGCTTTTATGAAATGGATAAATTAATACTGTGACCAATAGAGCTTTTGCTAACCAAAGTGGGACCACTCCAAATGTATAAAAAAAGGTATTTTTTAATGCTTTTAAAAAAAGCCAACTACTAAAAATTTCCTTATAATTACCAAACCCTATGAATGTCTTGGAAAAAACATTATAATCAAATAAGCTTAAATAAATACCCCATATTACGGGAATTAGGAAAAATATCAAAAAAGGAATAAAGTGTGGAAGAATAAATAGATATCCCCAGCGCTCTTTCCAAATTTTTTTAGATAAGGTCATATATTAATTCTCCATATATAATAGCGCGAAGGAATTTAATACTCCTTCGCGCTATTAATTGTTACTACTACTTATTTTTTTCCAGTATTTTATTTGCTTCAATTGCAAAATCATCTAATGCTTGCTGGGGTGATTTAGTCCCGGAAAATGCAGATTCAAAAGCAGCACTCAGGAACTTGCTCATTTCTGCATAAGGAAATTCCATAGACCCGAAAAATGGCATCCCATAGTTATCCATAATTCGAGAATAGCTATCAATTTGCTCTTTCATATAATCATCGTCCATATACAAATTTTTATTTACAGAGCGTCTGGCAGTTAAATATTTTAACGATTCCAGTAAAGCAGTATTTTCCTTATTGGTTAAAAAGCGTACAAATTCAGCGACCATTTTTTTCTTTTCCGAATCTTCTTGTTTAAACATTATAAAACCGCTGGCTGTAGCATAGGCAACCGGTTCCCTGTCTTTTAAATGCGGGAAAGGAGCGACAACAGGATAAAACTGCTCTTCAATTTTTCCACTCTTTAGATATCGTGATATTCTTCCGATCTCATAAGGACCTCCAAAACCCATGCTTGTCCGGTGTGCATGAAAGTTGCCAATTACATCATATACACCCATAGCTTCTACGCCTGCAGGGGCTACTTTGTATTTATCTACCAAATCAATTAAAAATTGCAGACCCGCAGCTGCCTCTTCGGAATTCAGTATCACCCTGGATTCGTCTTCATTAGTTAATTTTCCACCCATAGCATAAATAAAGTTTAAAAGATTGTGAGTATCTTTGGCTCCAAAACTAATGGCATAATGGTCAATTTCTCCGTCGCTATTAGTATCCCAGGTTAATTTTTTACAAACTTCGATAAATTCCTCCATTGTCCAGCCATTTTTTACAATGCTCTTCCAGTCAACTCCGGCTTTTTCAAAATCCGGCGTATATAAAAGCATTGTAGTCCCCATACCGTTAGTACCAAAACTCCAGGGCCAAATATAATGTTTACCGTCAACCTTGCCGACTTCAAGTGACAATTCGTAATAATCCTGCCAGTCTTCTTTTGTTAGAAGGTCATCAATCGGCTCTAATAATCCTGCTTTAGCCCAACGGCTATCCCAAACAGGTCCCTTAAAAAAATCAGGTTGAGTATTAGTAGCAATGGCTGCTGCTATCTTCTGCGCATACTCTTTGTTCCCTACTACGACATAATTAACTTCTACCTCCGGATATAATTTCATAAATTCTTCAGAAACCCATTTAGGAAAATCCTCGCCACCAGGACTCTTATCGGAGGGGAATCCGGGGGGAGCAATACGCCAGGGATTTATCCACCAGGTGATTGTAACTTTTTTAGCTTCTGCCAAACCCGACATCATAAAAACCATAACTAATATCATCAGTAATATACTTATGCCCTTAATCTTTGTGAATTTTAACATTATGTAAAACACTCCTTTTGTATTAAATTTTAAAAAACTTTACACACTTTTCATAAAACCGATTTTTTTAATATTGAATAATATAATTATTCCCAAAAAATCTGAAGCTGTTTACAGCACGTCATACATCTTACTGCCAAGATTAAAAAACTTTATGTGTGGAGAGCTGTGATGAAATTTATACTAAATATGTTATTTTTGGGCATAATCATGATATATTTTTCATTCACCACCCCCTCAAAGCTAAAATAATCGCCTTCTCGGGACACTGTAGCTATCGCTCGGCATACGGCTGATTCATCAAGCTCTACGAATTTCATAGTAACTACTGGCAAGGCTTTAAAAACTAAGGTTGCTCAAAATACATACATTGCCTTCTTTTAATCGAACTCTTCGGTTTCTCTAAAATACTGAGGGTATCATCAGTTGCTATTTGAATCAATGATTCTAGTCAGAATTCCTTTCTTCTCTTCCAACAGTTTCAATGCTTTCTCCAGAGTAACTCCTTTTCTATACATTACAATAGCTGCTTTTATATTATAATCTGCTTTTTTTAAGTATTCCTCTGCAGCGTCATAATTGGCATTGGTAATTTCCATAAATATATTTTTAGCCCTCTCTCTAAGTTTGTAATTAGTAGGATTGAGAGCAATCATTAAATTAGAATACACTTTCCCCAGTTTGATCATCACCGTAGTTGAAATTGTGTTTAAAACTATTTTTTGGGCGGTTCCTGCTTTCATTCTGGTTGATCCTGTAATTACTTCAGGGCCTACAATAGGGGCAATTGCTATATCTACTTTTTTTCCTAATAGTGAACCAATAATACAAACAAGTCCCATAGTAAGGGCCCCATGTTTTTTGGCCTCTTCTATGGCTCCTAACACATAAGGAGTATTTCCGCTGGCAGCTATTCCAATTACGCTATCTAAATCATTTATGCTATATTTTTTTATTGCTTTTGCCCCCATATCAAAATCATCTTCTGTTTCTTCCTGTGAAATAAACATAGCTTTTTCCCCTCCTGCTAAAATCCCTACCACTTTGCCCTTTTCCACGCTAAAAGTGGGTCCACATTCTATTGCATCTAATATTCCCAATCTCCCACTAGTTCCTGCCCCCACATAAAACAATCGACCCCCTTTTCTCATTCTATCAACAATCATATCAACTGTTTTTTTTATAGCAGGTATTTCTGCTCTAACAGCCTCAGCTACTTTGGCATCTTCCTGATTAATTAGACGTATTATTTCCTCTGTGTTCATCTGGTCAATTTTCATACTAACAGGATTTCTTTCTTCGGTAATTATAGAAACTATATTATTTAGTGCCATATTATCTCCTCACTGTTAACTTTTTTATGTATTCATAATTTAATTACAATTTGCTTTCCCGCATAACCAATCTCGTTTTATTTAAAGCCTCCAGGGTTTTATCATATTCAGCCGTTGCTACTCCTAAAAACAATACATCAATTACTGCTAATTGAGCCATCCTTGAAGCCAAGGCACTTCCTCTAAAAGGTGTTTCTTGGGATGAAGTAAGTAAAGTAATATCTGCTAATTTGGTAATGGGGGAACCCAAATTAGAAGTAATAGCAATAACTTTTGCCATTGCGTTCTTAACTATTTTAAGTGACTCAATCAATTCTTTAGTCCTCCCTGAATCGGATATGGCAATTACTACGTCTTCCCTGGTCAATAAAGCTCCTATTGTTTTCTGCCTATGATTATCTGTTAAAGCCTCGGATATATAATTAATCCTTTTAAATTTCAAATCTGCATCCTCTGCTACAATTCCCGAAGCTCCAAAACCAAAAAAATATAACCTGCGAGCTTTTAAAATCATTTCAATACTGGTTTTCACATTGGTATTTTGTAGTAATTCTTTTGTATTACTTAATGATTTACTGTAAATATGAAAGATCTTTTCAATGATGATATTAATGTTATCATTAGCCTCAATTTCGCCATAAATATACTCTCCGTGTTCTTTTTTACCAGCTTGTGCCAGGATAATTTTTAACTCCTGATAACCTGAATAACCAATATGTTGGCAAAATTTAACTACTGTAGCCTCGCTTACTCCCGCGTTCTCGGCCATTTTTGTAATAGAAAGATGAATAACTTCATTAATATTGTCTAATATATAATCAGCCACTCTTCTTTTCGCTGGCTTTAAAGAAGTAAGCTGGCTTTTAATCATTAAAATACCGTTGGGCAAACTATCTTTCCCCCGCATTTGGGTCATCTTTCTTTCACATCCTTAATTTATTTTTACCTTGCTTTTTTTATTATAATTTATAATACCATATAAAAGTAAAAAAATCTTCTTTTTCTTGGATAAATAATAATAATATTTTATTTTTTTTAATTCAATCTTTAAATTTTGTGTTTTTTAATAAAATTATTATAATCTTGCAAAGAAATAAAGAATTAAGAAGAAAATTGAAATGATAAAGTTTTTAATCAAAAAATTAAAAAATCTACGTTGGGTCTGGTAATTTTTATAGATAGCAACCAATTAAATATTGTGGATATTTAAACATTATAGAAACTTTTGGGCAGTTGCGAATGCCTCCAAATAGCTTTTCTCTTCGCGTTCATTAATACTTAACTGATAACAATGGGTCATATGCAACTCCTTTCTTTTGGTATATTATACCAAAGTTAAGTGTTGCATTTGAAACTTGAACCCAAGCTGTCCCTATTTATCTCTATTTATCTATTTATCTCTTACATATCATATTTAATCAGCCACAATAGGTGTACTCCCTTTGGTTTTAATCTATCCCACATTGTAAATCCTCTTTATCACCTCTTCTTTTC
>Ga0136651_10001176_pt1 | contig 14445 bp, 13 predicted proteins | sample Mar14236cmmetaG_FD_94867 | JGI IMG/M metagenome (GOLD analysis project Ga0136651, IMG submission 94867) | Marine hydrothermal vent microbial communities from Guaymas Basin, Gulf of California to study Microbial Dark Matter (Phase II) - Marker... ...
ACCCGGTTTGAGGTTTCGCTTATTGATTTTTGGAGTTTATTTGGAATTTGCTGCTTGAGATTTGGAATTTCTCTGCCTTCCCGACAGACCGCCGGGTATGTTGTCCGCGTAGAAAAAAACGTCTGTGTTGATAATTGCTTTGTTTATCTCCGGTAATTTGAATATATTGAAAACTGAAAAAACGAACGGATGGAAAGCAATGCGTTTTTCGATGCTGACATTTCTGCTTACCCTTCGCCTGGTGGTCGGGCGGCTGATTAACCCGGAGATCATTTCACTGAACCATCCTAAGTTTTTCCCTACCCCGCGAAAGGCGGTCTATAAAAAAGGGCTGTTGCGATATTTTTTTATGAACTGATCCGCTTACGGCGTGCAATTTTTTCGTTTCCTTTCCCTCTGCAAATCGAATATTGATCTTAGAAAAAAATTACCCTCCATAGCAACCGACCCGTAACCAATTACGATTCCCCATCGGAGCAGTCAGATTACGGATACTAATAACCACCAACCAGTAGCCGTTAGCAATAACCCATAACTAGTGACCAATGACTAATGACGATTATATCGAATGAAAGAGGTGCAAATTATACACCTACCGGATTATTTCGGTGCCGGCGGACCATTGATCTCCTGCAACGGCACATCAAAAATAAATTCTTTCATAAAAATAGTGGACAGAAATTTCTCTTCCGCTTTTTTGCTGGTCTGTACCAGCATGTCCACACGAATGGGCATCCAGTAATCGCCGATTTTCCGCAACTCCATCCGGTTGGCAATTCCGCTGGAGATTTGCCCGTTTTCATAAATCTGGCTGTTCCAGCCGCTGCAAACCCATTTGTCCTCCAACTCGATATAAATGGGATAATTCACCACTTTTCCCGAGCCGGACCAGACGGTTACCTGGATGAGTTTCCCCGAAGGTAAAAATAATTTTTTAACGTGTGCCATCAGTTTCCCCTCACCGCTGGTGTACACTACCTGGATAGTATCGTGCCCCGCCTTTATTTCCGCGCTGTCAGGAATGTCCGACAACGGGGAGTAGAGCATAAAATTCTGCCAGTCCAGCAGAAAGCCTTTAAACTGGTTGGTTACCAATTGAACCTGTGTTAAGAAAATTCTTCTGCGAGTGCTGTCCATTTTAGTAGGGTAGGGTTGCAAAGTGTAATAAACCCGACCGTTTTTTATCCAGGTCAATTTCAGGGGATAGGTGAAGCTGCTGTCGTAATTCTCCCGGGCAAAATTGACATATTCACTGGTAGTAAATAAACAGGTAAAGTTTTTTACCGGCATATTTTCCAGGCAATAATAATATGGTGTTACCCGATCCTTGAATGTTTTCAGATTCTCCTGCGCCGGCACCGGCTTTCCGTTTAGCAGAATAAATAGTATGGTAAAAAGAATCAGTAGCTTTTTCATTCCGTTTTCCTCCTGTCGATCGGTAGATGAACCTGCAAAAACCGCCGTTAATATATTTATTTTTTTTCAGAATTCCAGCACATATTCAGATTCTGCAGACATCCGTTCATCAAACCTGTTTAAACTCCATCTTAACTCCACGTTAAATTAACCGGAATCGAATGGTTTCCGGTAAAACAATTTTGGGAGAGTTACATAAAGTTCGGAAGTAACTACTTAGCGCCGACCAATACTTCCCACGAAATACTCGAAAAGACACGAAAAATGAATTTTGTTTATTTTTGAACAAAAAGTCTCCATTGCCTACCCATCTGTTTTAAATTAAAATATTTATTTAATCAATTTTCTTAATCCATCAGATTGTTAAGAATATGAAAGGCAATCTCTTCATTTCTCGTGTCTTTTCGAGTATTTCCTGCCTGCAGCAGGCAGGCGTGGGCAGGGTAGTTACGTTTGAAGTATTGCAGACGATTCACTAAAACATTTTTTTGAGAATATTGTACCCATCGATGATATCGTCCACGTAGGCGATGGTTTCTTTATAACCGTAAAAATAACCGTAGTTGGGTACTCCCAGTTCCCACACTTCCAGGTGTAGTTTCCAGTATTCCCGGGTTAATTTGGGCAAACAGGTTTTCACACTTTCCCAGGTTTGCGGATTGAGTTCTAGGGCGCGGGCAATATCCTGGGCATCGAAGATTCGGGCGGCGCCGCAGTTGTAGGCGGCAAGGGCTAATTTCAACCGGTTGTCCCGGTCGGTGTCGGGAAAGTATTTCAACTGTTTGTAAAGGTGGTAAATACCGGCGGCAATGTTTTCCCGGGGATTATTGGCGATGTATTCAATATCCATTTCCCGGCGAATTTCCCGGGCGGTTGAAGGCATAATCTGCATCAGTCCCATGGCGCCTACACGGCTGCGGGCACGTTCTTTAAAATGCGACTCTTTCAGGATCTGTACAACTATCAATCTCCAGTCAAAACCGTAACGCTTGGCGTATTTGCGGATGACCGGGTAATAATTCCGTACTTTCTTTTCAAAATCCGGGGGAAGTGCCCGCTTGCGGTACGCTTCAATCTGTTTCTTTTCCGAAATACGTTTCTCAATCATGTTCACCAGCGAGTCGCTGCGGTCGGACCTGGCGGAGTTCCGGGCGGTATCCTGGCAACCGAAAATAGCCGGAAATAACAGAAAAATGATGATAAATAATTTCCTTAGGGTTTGCTTCATAAAATCCGCATTAATTTTGTGCCGGACTTTCACCGAATCCATACTCAATATTTCGGAAGAATAAAGAAAATATTCATAGCCCGGTTCATTTTGCCCGAAAGGCGTTTTGTCTCCTGATTGACGATTGATTCTGTTTATTGCATTTTTCAGCCTCTGCCGGGAGTATGTTCACAACCTATTTCTCGTTGGGACAATAAGGATTCATGTCTCGGACTTGCCTGTCTTGCTGGTGAAATCCTGTCACAGCATCCCGTTCGCCCCCGGGCGCTAATTAAGGCTCATCCCTATAATTAAACCGACAATTAGACCAATCATGATAAAAATACCGCAGACCACCACGCCTACCGCCAGGTTGCCTTTCTCCAACTCCTTGGGGATGTCGAAGTGGGTTGTGCTATTGATCAGCCGGTAAGTGATGATGGCAGAGGCAATGCCCAAAATCACCCCGCCAACGGCATAAATAGTGTTTAGGAACAATGGGGTTTCGTACCACATATTTTTACTCCTGTCTGGGTTTTACACGGTTCCCTGCTTTATTGCGAATTTATATACACGTCTTCAGCCACACCCGGTGAATTTTCAGTGGCTTAAAAAAGTGTACGAAAGCCGGGAGAAAGTGTCAATTTGTTTTTATAAATTTATGGTAGTTGCGGAAGAGGCTGGGATTCGGGTTCAGTGTTCGGCTGACCGGAAATCTCCAGCAGCGCCTGACCAACATAAGCACGGTCCGAATGAGCAATTTTCTTCCGGTCGGAAAACATCCGCACCACCCGGTTATCATCAACCACCGGGAATTGAAAATACAGGTCTTCCAGGTACCAGCGGAAACCGGGGTTATGAGTAGTTTCAGCCCAAAAGTAAATGAGCGGCAGGACAATGTTCAGCAGAAACTGCCGGCAGCGTATTCTTCCCATACTTTGTTTGGGAATCTGCCGGTAGCCTAACAATTGGCTGAAGAAAGGAGCAAAGGCGGGACTGAGCGGCAGGCAAAGCGCCGGCTCGGCAGCATCAAAGACTCGCTCCAGCGGCAAGCGCTGCATCAATAGATGCAGAAGTTTCTGAAACAACGAATGCCCCTGGTACTCGAACAGAACTTGCGCCAGACCTGCCAAACGAAAGTAGGGATTGTTCAGCGGTCGCAACCGGGCAAAATGCCATTGAATAAACGGCTGTTTACGACAGGGAAACCGTGAAATAAATTCCTGCCGCACCTGTTGAAGCTGCCGTAAAAGCGATTTTCCTGCCGGCGAAACAGATTGCACAAATGGACGATCGAACAATCCCGACTGCCAGCCCAGCAGCATCCAGAAAAGTACCGCCGAACGGCGCAACGGGTGCACACTGCTCAGCAGCCGATCAGGTGGAAAGTTTCGCATTAATTCGGTGAAGGGCTGGCGGTTCTGCCGGTACCCCAGCACCCGCGCTAACCCCATGTACAGCGCGGTTTCCCAACCGCTTTGCTGTACCCAGGTGCGCAATTGATCGCACTTCCGGCGAAACCGCTGCCATGCCAGCGCCCGAAGCTGAGCCGGCAGCAGCCTCCCGGTAGCGGCATCGTTTCCGGGCATTCCCCGTTCCTCCTCCAAAGTTCGCATGGATATTAACCAGGAATCCAAAGAATGCGCCAGGTTTTGCGAAATAACCAGGTGACGAAAGCGCCGGGAAAGTGGTAACGGCTCATCACCGGGCGGAAACCACAACCCGTGCAGGATGACCCGACGGTAACGCCGGTCTTCATGGTGCCCGTGCCGGAACCAATCTTCCCAACGCAGGTGGAATTCAACATCCCCGCGATGTAACACCCCGCCAATGCAGATCACCGCATCCAGGAAATCGGGTCCGTCATCCGGGTTCTGGTACCCGGTTTCGACGATTTCCAGCGGCTCTCCCTCCAGGCTGCGCAATTCCGGCTGTAAAAATTGCCGCCGGAGATAAGTCCAATACAGGTAATGTTCCGGAACAGCAGGCAGCTTATGAACAGCAGGAACGGTTTGTTCCTTTTTTGAAATCATCTTTTACATCTCATGCTTTTGGTTACCTGCCGGTTGCTACAACATTTTATCGACGAAAGAGAATGAATGCCCACCGTGACAGCGGTAAAGGCAGAAAAACAAATATTTTTTCTACTTGTATATATTCAGCCGCCTTTATACATTACAATAGTAATATAATAATAGTAATACCTATTTGCAAGGTTTTTTTAATGACCGGAGAAAATTTAGCCACCCGAATTCGTCATGTAATGCAGCAGGAAGGGTTGACCCAAAAAGACCTGGCGGCACTGTTACACATCAGCCAGCCGGCAGTTTCGCTCTACCTGAAAGGACGGATGCCGCCAGCCGACACCCTGTACCGCATTGCCCAAATTGGGAATTGCAGTGTAGAGTGGCTGCTTACCGGTCATAAACCGAAGCAGGGGAACATGGTGGTCAGGGAAACATCATCCGGCTACGGGAAAGAAGCGCTCTTGCTGCAACTCTGGCAGAAACTACCAAAAAAAATCCGGCAGGATGTGCTTACCCTGTTGCAGCACATTACAGAACGGTTTGACAAACCGGAAAACCGGTAACATGTTCATAGCGGGATGTCCCCGAACCTTTTATACTTTTCAAATCCAAAATCGTTAATCCTTGTTCTGAAAGCAAATCACTTCCCGAATAACGGACACCGATAACGATTTCAGAACCCGGGGCCCCGAACGGGATAATTTTTGACTGTTTTATTTAATACTGGCGGGTTTGTAAAAAACGAATTACCAGGGAAAGATTGTTTTCTTCGCCGATCGGCTGCACCTGTCCGAGCGATTGCAGCGAACGCCGGAAATACTCATCTACCACCGCCTGAGTTTGCTCTACAATCTTCAGCCGGAAAAGTGCTTTCTTTAGTTTATCCAGCGAGTCAAACTGCCATATTTCGCCGGGATAGTCTTGCGAGGTTTCCGGATGAGTTTCCATGTATTCGCGATATTTCAGGGTGATGTACGTTTTTTTGTCCATTCGAAAATCACTGCCCACCTTTTTACCAAGGGTGGTTTCGTCTGCCACAAAATCCAGCAGATCATCCTGGATCTGGAATCCCATGCCCAGGTGATAACCAAACTGGCTGAGTGCCTGAATCTGCATCTGATTTCCGCCCCCCAGAATGGCGCCTATCCGGCAGGAATGCTGAAACAACCAGGCGGTTTTTTTGGAAATCATATCCAGGTACTCCGTCAGACTGACCTGCTTGCGATGTTCGAATTCTTTATCCAGCGCCTGGCCTTCACACACTTTAATCAGCGCTTCGCTGAAATAGTGCATAACCCGCGGAAGGTATTCCGCCGGGCAGCGGGACATGCTGGCAGAAGCCATCCCGATCAGGGCATCACCCACTAAAATTGCCGTGCCTTCGTCCCATTTGGTGTGAATCGTGGGTCGCCCGCGGCGCAATTCATCTTTATCCATAATGTCATCATGAATCAGGGTGAAATCGTGAAACAACTCGATACCCACGGCTGCCGGCAAAGCTGCCTCGGCAGTGCCGCCAACCGCCTGCGCAGACAGCACCGTCAGCAATGGTCTTACCTTTTTACTGGGAGTGGCTAAAAAATATTTAATCGGGTCTTTTAAGGTCAGGGGAAACGATTCTTGAACCTGCTGATTCAGTTTCAGAATAATTTGATTAAGTAACGGCTGTAGCCGGTTAAAAATATCCAATCTTTCCTCAGGTCATTTAAAATTCCGGATGATTTCCAGGATTTCCGCCTTACTGTGTGAATTCATTAACTGTGGACCAATTCCGCCTTCACGAAAATTGCGGGTAATTTGCGCCAAAACTTTGATATGAGGTCCCGAGGTATCGCGCGGCGAAAGCACCAAAAAAATAAAATGCGCCGGCTTTCCATCCAGGGTTTCAAAATCCAGACCGTTACGGCTCAAACCAAAACTTAACAGCAACTCCTCCACCGCAGCCGTTTTGGCATGGGGAACCGCCAGCCCGCTTTCCAGACCGGTGCTTAAATACTGCTCCCGCTCGATGAGATCCTTCAGCGCCAACTCTCGATCCTTGATTTTGCCGTTTTTTACCAATACATCCAAAAGTTCTTCGATGACTTCATATTTGTTGCTGCCTTTTAAATCCGGAGCGATGAATTCCTCCGTTAGCAAATCGCCAATTTTCATCTGTGCCTCCGCTAAAATGAAAAAAAATGTAACACGCCTGCCCTGGAAAAGCAAATGCAATTTATCTTGAGCAACAACCTTGTTTTCAGACGAATACAGTAACCGTGCACCATGCCCACCGGATTGCAACAGGCATACGACACCCCATGAAACATGGTGTTTCGTTAACATCAAATTTTAACCGCATTCCTGTTCAAAGTGTTTTTCACGGCTTGCTACAGGTACGATTCGAGCGTATCATTTTCAAACAACCGCGCTACTTGTTGCTCGGCATCCACAATTTTCATTTTGTGGTACAGACACCCTTTCTTCATACAGCCTTCAATGATTCCTCCCCTGGGTAAATGGAAAAGAAACAGCGGTGATGAACAAAGCTGACAGGTGTCTTCTTCCGACTTCAGGCTCACTCCACATTCTGGACAAAAAAACTCCACCACTGCATTTTGCGGGATTTCAATATCCTGCTCAATATTGTCGTGGCTGCCGTACAGCGGATCCAGGAACAGGAAGCCTTCCTGATCCCGGTATTTTACTTTGACCTTGATCGAAGGGAAGCCGTGAATCAGTGTGGTCGGATCACATAATGAGTGACCATTGGGACAGGTTACATGTTCCACATGAACCTGTTTCGCCGGTACCTCAACTTCAATTTGCAATTTTTCTTTTTTGGTCATAGTTTTTCACTCCCTTTTAATAGGATTCCACTCTTGCCCTCAGGGGCGGGTGGAAAAATGATATATTCCTCAAAAATAGTCAACCGAAATTTTAATTAACGGAGAAAAAGGATTTTTTGTACTGCAACCTGCCGATCAAATGTAATGGCGATGAAATAAAAACCGGTCGCCCATTGCTGTTCTCTCAGGTGAAACCGGTTAAACCCCTGGGGCAAATGAGACAATGATTCCCGTAACAGCGCTTGTCCGCTTACTGAATACACCGCGAGTTGCACCGAACCGGGGCGGGGAAGATAAAAGCGGACATCAGTTTCGTTGTTAAAAGGATTCGGAAAATTGGGATACAATTTGAACGCATCCGGGGTTTGGGAAACCGGTCTCGGGTAATGAACCGTAGTGAGCGCAAAATATGCCCGGCGAATGAGTGACGTATCCAGCACAAATGGATTGGGTTTGCCCTCCTGCTGAGAGGCAATCATATTGGTGCGGGCTATTTCAGCGGCATCCACCGGGTCCATAGAGTTCCAACTACGCAAGACATACTTCTGAAGCGGGAAAAACGTGGGATCGGCGGAATTCGCCTGGTCTTTGTACATGGTATAAAAATAAAACATAGCCCGCGCCACGTTTCCCTTGTGATCTTCGCGCGGCTCGAACTGCTGATTGATTTTCAGTTCGCTGTACTCATCAATAAATTGCACCGGGATGTAGGTTAACACGTAATCCAGGCGATACCATTTATCGGTTTGCGCATCGGGTATTTCAGCAAAAGGGAGACTTCCCCGGGCACTGTTCACATCGGTACGGGTAGGAAACAGGTGGTGCAAATTGCTTTTTGCCAGTCCGGTGGCACCCAGGCTCTGCGGCCAGGTGTGCTCGGTGTTGATGCCCCGTGCCAGCGCTTCCTGGATGGCATTGGAAGAATTATGGTTCAGGTAAATCCGAAAACCGGTGTACACGCAGGTCACACTGTCGTTGTGATTATCCAGCACGGTAAACATGTAATTTCGGGCGCCGGTGTAGCCCAGGGTGGTATTTGGTTTGTAGCGAGCCACTAAGCTGTCCAGCAACCGCTGACCGGACAACCCGGGAAATATGGTTTGACCATACCCCAGGGTCAGCGAAAGGAACAAACACACTACGATAAAGCGCAAAAATTTCATGATAAGAGTCCTCAAAATTTATATAGCAAACGTTCTGTCGGTCTGTTTCTGCACCCCGCACTGCGTCACACTTACCGGTTACCGGCAATAGAAAAGCGGCAGATGCAAAACACCTACCGCTTGGAAAACCAATGTTATGATCAACGTCCTATTTCGACAGAACCATTTTCTTTACTGCCCGGAAATCGCCCGACTTGAGCTGGTAAAAATAGATTCCGCTGGTCAGGTGGCTACCGTCGAAGACAATCCGGTGTGCACCGGCTTGCTGAACACCGCTAAAGGAATAGACTTTCTCTCCCAATAAATTATATACCGTGAATTCCACCATGCCGGTTTTTTTCAACCGATAGGCAATGGCGGTTTCCGGATTGAAAGGATTGGGGTAATTTTGTGCCAGGTGGTAATCGAAAATCAGCGGTTCTTCACCGGTTATTGCAGAGGCGGAAAAATCGGCGTAATAGCGCGGCTGGATTTGATAACCTTCGTCATAGGGCGCCGAAAAATCGTACTGGTTGCCAATTCCGGTAACCGTTACCGGCCAGGTGGGTTCAGGATTTCCGCTGATGTTGGTGCTGGCGGCAATCCGCAGGGTCAGCTCGCCGGTGCCGTCGGTAATGGTCAAATTGGCACTGGTATTCGGGGTGGTCGGCCAGGGGTCGCTGCCGGCGCTAAGGGAAACATTATTAATCTGAATCAGCCGCCCTTCGAATTCTTCGCCCATATCCTCAATGTTCACATCTATAGCCGCAGGCAGCGGATTACCAGTGCTTAAAACGGTTATTTCATGATCCTTGAAATTCACGATTTCAACTTTGCCATTGTAATGATCGACATTGCCCACCAATTCCAGACTGTCGCCCTCGTTATAGATGGTGGTACCCATATTAAATTGAAATACATTGATACCGCCGGTATTGTCCTGCATGTAGAAATCGTAATTGGCGGTGGAGAAGATTCCGCTGGCGACTGTGACCAATCCCCTCAGGCGGACCAAATGATCCATGTGCAGCGGCAGTCCGTTGGTATCGAGCTGGGTATGAAAAATGCCTATATCTGGAATACCGGTTATTATCTTTTTGATAGCGGAAAGAGACACAATGCCGTTGCCCTTTGCCTTCACCCAGTAAATAAGACTGGTGGCATTTGGCAAACCGTTCAGGGTGGCGCTGTACTGATCGCCGCCGCTGGCGGTCATAGCAACAGAATCCAGGGTAGCAGTATTCAAATCGGTATAATAAAGCAACCGGACAAAATCGATGGTGCCGCTGGCAATGGTCACATCACAGGTAATATCAATCGGTTGGTTTGCCGGGAAGGCATCTTCCACCAAATTGCTGATCACCGGAGGATTGGTGGCGGTTCCGGAAATAACACTGGCCCAGGTGGTACCGATGCGAATCCCGTCCAGGCTGAGGGTCGGTCCGCCGCTTCCCTGGCGTAACGCTACAGTGCCCAGATTGGCGGGATCAGAGTTGGTATCCGTTATCGGGCCAATGAGTGGCGATGCCGGTTCAGTAGCCGGTAGTTCCGGGTCGGAAAACACAAACAGACTGACCTCGTCATCCGTCCCACCGGACAGAATGGAATATTTCAGGATCACCAGGTAGGTGGTGTTCGGGCTGTGGGTGGTGGTGGCATATGTCGGCGCGTTGGTGCTGCGTTTGCTCACGCCGAAAACAATATTTGCACCATCTGACTTAACAAAAACCTTTCCCACGAAAGTGAAGCCCATATTGGTAGGACCGAGGTGAAGAAAATAGGTGCCGGCACTGCTCGCGGCACTCACATTAACCATAAAGGCAACGTATACGGTACCACTGCCCTGTTCGGGAAAGTTTTTGTTCAAATCGTCGCCGCTGCCGTCCAGTCCGGCGGCATTGCCGATACCGGTGCCCGGGTACCCGGTGTAAACCAAACCAGGAGAGACAACTTCAATAGGATTACTTCCGCTACCACTATGCGTAGTCCAGCCGTAAAGCGATAAGTCGGTGTTAGCCGGGTAATCAAAATTCTCCTCAAAAATCGGCTGCTGACCCAAACTGATACCAATAAATAAGAAAACAACCAAAATTGTAAAAATGATTTTCATCGTGACCTCCATTCTGTAATTATTACTTTCAAAAATATAATACCTTTCTCGGCTCTAAGCAACCATGTCTTGCGAAAAAATGATTATTTCAGGATATCAATATTTACCACCCCACCTTCCCAAATCCGCACTCTGAATTCAAAATTCCCTCACGCTTTTTTCCCCTGCCACACATCCCGCCGCTCCATTTCTTCCTCGATGTGCCGTTGAATCACATCGGCGCGCAGACCCCAGTTGGGGGCAATCAGGATGCGCGGGTGTGTTTCGCCAACCAGTCGCTGAATTTTGATATCCGGGCGCAGCCGCCGGATAAATTCCACTACCAGGTCAATATACGCCCGGTAGTCCAACAGTGGGAAAGGACTCTCCAGGTACCGGTTTGCCAGCACAGTGTTTTTCACGATGTGCAGATGATGGATTTTCAGGTAGTCCAGCGGGTAGTCCGAAACAATTCGGGCGGTTTCCAACATTTCTTCCCGGCTCTCCCCGGGAAACCCCAGGATAACGTGGGCGCAAATATGGATCCCCCGCCCGGCGGTCAGACGCACCGCTTCCGCCCAATTTTGGAAATCATGCTGCCGGTTGATCCACTGCAGTGTTTTGTCGTAGGGCGATTCCAGCCCGTATTCAATAGTAACGTAATAGTCCCGGGCAAGCTGCTGCAGAAAGCCGATTTTTTCTTCATCCACACAATCGGAGCGGGTACCGATTGCCAGCCCGATGACCTGTGGATGTTCCAGCGCCTGCCGGTAAAGTTCCTGCAATCGGGAAAGCGGGGCGTAGGTATTGCTGTAGGGCTGAAAGTAGGCAATAAAGCGATTCACCTTGTAGCGGCGGGACAAATATTCGATGCCGGCGGCAACCTGCTCTTTCACGCTCATCTGCGGCTGGCAATAGGGTGGTTTAAAACTCTCGTTGTTGCAGTAAATACACCCGCCGTAGCCCTTGCTGCCGTCCCGGTTCGGGCAACTGAATCCGGCATCCACAATCACCTTTTGCACGCGGCTGCCGAAACGGGCTTTCAGATAATCCACGTAGGCATTGTAGCGGCGATTTGTCCCCCAGGCAAACACCGGGCTTTTGCGCTTTCCGGTTTTTTGTGTGGCTATTTTCAATCTTGTTCACCCTGTTCAGTTGAACGTGCCGGCAGGAGTCAATTCAATACCCGCTACAAAATTTTCCGCCCGAAACAGAAATCCCGTTCCTGCCTGATAAAAAAGTAAAACAATTACATTCTGATGTCATTGGATTTAAAAAATAGTGACATTGATATGTAATTAAATCAATGATGACAACTTTTGGGGATCTGCCGTACCGTCGCGATATACAGCTACCCCGAATCAATTACCGGCAAGGTGGCCGAAGCCGTAAGGTGCGATGAACCGGGAGCATTTCCCCGGTACGAATTTACAATCCTATTTTACCCTTTACTTTATCCCCCGCCAATTTTATCTTTATTTTATGCACAAGCGAAAAACGCACACCATTCCGTTGTTCATCTTCTTTCTCCTTCTGTTGTCTGCCACATCAACCGCCGCCGGGGAAAATTTTACGGTAAAGATTCCCAAAATTGTGCTCACCGGAATCGAATATAAAATTTCCATTCAGCCCGCGGCTCGTCTGTATTTGCAGCACCCCGGTCAGGCGCTCTCCTACCTGATTCAGGACCGGGAAACCGGTGAAATATTGCGGGAAGGACAGATCACGCTGGATGTGCGTCGTCCCGATGCCCGCACCGAGGTGCATCTTAGCGCCAGTCGCTCAGGCAAACAGCACCTCATTATTCGGCTGGCTGACGAAACGCAATCGGTCTCCAACCGGGTGATTCCTGCCTGGCTGAGCATTCTGCCGCCCCTGTTAGCAATCCTGCTGGCGCTGCTCACCCGACAAGTTATTATTGCCCTGCTGTTCGGCATCTGGTTAGGGGTTACCTTTATTTACGATTTCAACCCCTTCCTGGGATTTTTGCATACCCTGGACGAATACATTGTCAATGCCCTGGCAGACCCGGACCGGATTTCCATTCTCATTTTTAGCCTGGTGTTAGGCGGCATGGTTGGGGTAATTACCCGTTCCGGCGGCACCCAGGGCATCGTGGAAAAATTGTCCAAACATGCCAGGGGACCACGGCTGGGACAACTGGCGACCTGGGCAATGGGCGTGCTTATTTTTTTCGACGATTACGCCAACACCCTGATCGTGGGCAACACCATGCGCCCGCTGACTGATAAATTGAAAATCAGCCGGGAAAAGCTTTCCTACCTGGTCGATTCCACTGCCGCCCCGGTAGCGAACATCGCCATTATCTCCACCTGGATCGGCTACGAAATCAGCCTGATCAGCCAGTCTTTTGTCTCGCTGGGTGTCAGCGACAATGCCTATATTACATTTATCAGAACCATTCCCTACAATTTTTATCCTATCTACGCGTTGTTTTTCGGTTTTCTGATCGCCTACCTGCTACGCGATTTTGGCAGCATGTACCAGGCGGAGCGTCGCGCCCGCCACAGCGGTCAGGTGCTGCGGGAAGGCGCCGTCCCGCTTACCGACCTGACCGATAGCGAATCCGCCGCCGGACAGCCAACCGAAAAACGCTGGTACAACGCGTTTATCCCCATTGGAGTGGTCATCCTCACCGTTTTTTTCGGGCTGATTTATTCCGGTTACCAAAACCTTCAGGGCAACGGAACCCAACTCTCCGGATTGAGCTTAGTACGACAAACCAGCCTAATTATCGGCAATGCCGATTCCTTTGCGGTGCTGATGTGGGCTTCGTTCATCGGTTCCATTACCGCCATTATTTTAGCTCTGGGGCAGCGCCTGCTTTCCCTGCAGCAGGCAATGGAAGCCTGGGTGAAGGGAATTCGCTCTATGGTGATGGCAGCAATTATTCTGGTCAACGCATGGGCAATTGGCGGCATTTGCCAGGAACTCTACACCGCCGATTTCGTGATTCACCTGACCCGCAGCTTTCTGTCGCCGCACTGGCTGCCGCTGGTTACCTTCGTCACCGCTGCCACAATCAGTTTTGCTACCGGCACGTCTTGGGGTACTATGGCAATCCTGATGCCCATTGCCATTCCGCTGGCATATAAATTTCCGCTCAGCCACCTGGGCATCGATCCCTCCCACGCCACCAATCTTTTGCTCAGCACCACTGCTTCGGTGCTGGCGGGTGCCACCTTCGGCGATCATTGCTCGCCCATCTCCGACACAACCATCATGTCCTCCATGGCTTCCGGCGCCGACCACATCGACCATGTGCGTACCCAGTTGCCCTATGCGCTTACCGTGGGTCTGATTGCCTGCCTTTTCGGTTATTTACCGGTAGGTTTCGGTATCAGCGATTGGTGGGTGCTGGTTTTCGGGTTTGCGGCAATTTTTGTTATCGTGCGGTTTGTAGGAAAAAGTACGGCTTGATTTCCGGGACATTTCACCCGCTAAAACAATTTTGTCGGGTATTCCGAGAATAAAAGAGGAAGCCTACTGGTCATTTTCGAATTGGCTGACCTGCCGGATATGCTCCCAGCCGAATCCTTTTGCCTGCAGGTACCGGACCAACTTTTCCTTTAATTTTTTCCCCTGGAAACGGGCGTGGCTTTTTCGAAATTTTTCTGCTAAATGACGGGCAACTTCAGCCTCGGCTTCCTCGGAATACAATTTTTTCAGCAGCGGTTCATAGGTTTCGCGCGGTATGCCGCGCGTGACTAATTTC
>Ga0136651_10001177_pt1 | contig 14442 bp, 12 predicted proteins | sample Mar14236cmmetaG_FD_94867 | JGI IMG/M metagenome (GOLD analysis project Ga0136651, IMG submission 94867) | Marine hydrothermal vent microbial communities from Guaymas Basin, Gulf of California to study Microbial Dark Matter (Phase II) - Marker... ...
AGTTCGCACAGCGCTCCCACCTGGAGCAAACTGCACCAGGACGTGCTGCGCTTCGTCTACGAGCGGGAGAAATTACGACTGGCGGGCGCAGACCCGGCGTTGTTCGACCCGTACCCGGGCCGCTTCCTGCGCGACGACGTCGAGGAGCAAGCACTGGTAGCGTTGCAGGCCGAGAGCACGCCGGAGGCAACCGCACGTTTCGGCTCGCCGGAGACTATCGTTGCCCAGGCCCGACACCATGCGGTCGAGTCCGCGCCACGCTACTTCGAGTTCGCGCGGGCGTGGCCGCGCCTGATGGAAGCGGTGGGACGAGATGCAGAATTGCGCGACCGGCTGCTCGTGCGTTTTGGGGCTGTTCCAGAAGAATAATCATCTCAGTGTCATTCTGAGCAGAACGCAGTGAAGCGAAGAATCTCACGTTACAGTGCCCATACTGCCTGTCCATAGCGAGATTCTTCGCCTCCGCTGCGCTCCGGCTCAGAATGACAGGCTGCGGTTTGTTGCTACGGCTGGAGCGTCGCGTCGGCCGGCATACCCGGCTTGAGGGCATAATCAGAGTTGGGGATGCGCACCTTGACGGCAAAGACCAGGTTGACGCGCTCCTCCTGCGTCTGCACGTTGCGCGGGGTGAACTCGGCCTCGCCAGCAATGTTCACTACTTCCCCCGTGAACACACGGTCTGGGAAAGAATCCACCTGCACATCCACCTCCTGGCCCAATTGCACCTGCCCGACGCGATTTTCGGGAACGTAGATGACCAACGTCACCTGGTCCAGATTGGCGATGGTGAGCAGCGGCGCGCCGGCCATGGCCGTCTCCCCGGTCTGGGCGCCACGGCTGGTGACGATGCCGTCCATCGGCCCGGTCAATGTGAGTTTGGAGATTTGGACGTCAATCAGGCGCACGGCGGCCTCGGCCTGTCGCACCTGGGCTTCGGCCACTGCAATCTGTTCCTCGGTCGGGCCGGCCTCCAGTTCATCCAGCGTCGCTTGCGCAGCGGCCACCTGTGCCTCGGCGATCTGGTATTGCATCTCCGCGCTGTGGAGTTCGGCCTCGAGCGTGAGTGGATTGGCGCGCATATCCAATTGAGCGTAGTAGTACTGCTGAGCGCCTTTCAGTTCGGCCTGCGCCTGCGCCAGCGCCGCCTGCGATGCCCGCAACTGCAAGTCCCACACGCGCTCCGTGTCTCCCCCTTGCTCGGCGTAGACGTCGTGCTTCAGTTCCATCTCTGCCAGGTTTGCCTCGGCCATCTCGACATTCTGCTCGGCCAGGCGCACCTGAGTGCGGGCAGCGCTGATCTCTGCATTGAGCGCCAGAGGATTGCTGATCGCTTCCGAAGCGTTGATCACGGCCTGGGCCGCCCCGTCCCGTTGGGCCTCCGCCTGGGCCAGCGCGGCCCGCGCAGCAGAGATCTCTTCCGGGCGTGCGCCGGTCAGCACGCGGGCCAGATTAGCGTGAGCGGCCGCCAGTCCTGCCTCGGCTTCCAATCGCTGGGTCTGGAGCACCGCGTCATCCAGGCGTACCAGCACGTCGCCTGCTCGCACCATATCTCCGCGATCCACCACCATCTCGGCAATACGCCCCGACGTCTCCGGCGCGACGATCACCTCCTCACCCTCGATAAAGCCAGAGGCAGTAAGCGGCCCTTCAGCCTGAACGCTGGCACAGCCAGCCAGCAAAACGACAAGCAACATACCACATACGACGAGCCAAGTCGCTGACTCGCTGACTCGCTGATTCGCTGATTCGCTGATTCGCTGATTCGCTAATTCGCTCATTCTATTGCTCCTCGGTAATGATCGTCGCGTCGGCGGGTAGACCTGGCTTGAGAGCGTGGTCGGGATTGGGGATGAGCACGTCCACGGCAAAGACCATATTCACCCGCTCTTCCTGCGTCTGGACGTTGCGCGGGGTGAACTCTGCCTCGTGGGCGATGGCGACTACGGTACCGGCAAAGATGCGTTCTGGGAAACTATCCACCTGCACCTCTACCTGTTGGCCGATGTGCACCTGTCCTAGCCTGTCCTCCGGCACGTAGATGGTCAGTGTTACCTCGTCCAGGTCACCCAGCGTGAGCAGGGTGGCTCCGGGCGTGGCCAGTTCTCCCTCGTGGGTGCTACATTCCAGCACCAGCCCGCCGGCCGGTGCGGCGATGATCAGCTTGTCACGATACACCATCAGCGAGTCGAGCGCGGTCTGGGCCTGTTCTACTTGTGCCTCGACTGCGGCGATTTCCTCCTCGGTGGCCCCCGCCCGCAGCGCATCCACCTGAGCCTGGGCCTGATGGACGGCAGCCTCGGCGGTTTTGTATTGCGCTTCGAGCGCGTCCACCTGACCGTTCAGTTCCTGGGGATTGTCCCGTATGGCGTAGAGATCGCTCAACGCAGCCCGCGCTCCGTCCAGCCCGGCCTGGGCCGTGTTGACGCCCACCCAGGATTTCCAGTAAGCGTTGGGGATGAGGTGAACGTCCAGTTGCATCCCCGGCATGGTGGGACGGTAGGGCTCGGGGATCTTGTTCAACTCCTCCTGCGCTTCCGCGAGGGCCTCCATCCCGTCCCAGTAGGCGTCGTCGCCGATCTCGGCTGCGTCCTTCAGCGCGGTGGCCTGGGCCAGCCCGGCCTCGGCTGCGGCTACTTGTGCTCTCGCCTGGGCGATCTGGGCGTCCAGTTCCTGGGGGTTATCTCGGATGGCGAGAGCATCCTGCCAGGACTGGTAGGCTCCGTCACGGGCCGCTTCGGCCTGGGCCAGCGCGGCCTCTGCCTGCCGGATCTGCTCCGGGCGGGCCCCTGCCCGTGCCTGGGCCAACCCCGCCTCGGCCACGTCCAGCGCTGCCTGGGCCACCTCGATCTGAGCCTCCAGCAGCGTCCCGTCCAGTCGCACCAGCACCTGCCCTGCTTTGACCTCGTCTCCCTCGTCCACTAGCAACCCGACCACGCGCCCGCCCAGTTCCGGCGCGATGGAGACCTCCTCGGCCTCGATGAACCCGGAGGCGGTCAGGTCGCTCGTCTCGGTCTCGGCCAGCGCCAATTGCACCTGCACCTGGCGCCAGGCAGCCGGATTTGTGGCGAAGTAGATGCCTGCCACTGCCGCGGCAATGACGACCACGGCGATGATGATGATCGGAACGATTCGCTTTCGTTTCATATCCTTACTCCTAATCCGCTAATCCTGTCAATCTTGTTCTCCATCTCAGAACACGGATGGGCGGGATTATCTGATCTGATCCGTTAATCCTGCCAATCTGTGTTCTCCCGCACGTTAGAGATGAAAACATCCTCCAGCGACGGAGCGATAACGTCCATCGCTCGCACCTGCACACCAGCCTCGGCCAGAGCCTGCGCGATGCGGGGCTTCTGCTCCACCACGCCGTCGGCGACGACGTGAATCAACGCGCCATAGAGCGCGACCTCCTCGAACAGGCCCATCTCCCGCAGCAGACCGATGGCCGTGTCGGGCTGAGTGCAGTCAATCTCCAACACCTGCCCGCGCATCTTGTGCAGTTTTATCTCTTCCGGCGAGCCCTGGGCGATGATGCGCCCGTTGTGGATGAAGGCCAGGTCTTGACAGTGCTCGGCCTCGTCCATGTAGTGCGTGGTGACGAATATCGTCGTCCCATCCTCGGCCAACTCGTACAACAAGTCCCAGAAAGCCCGGCGGGAGATGGGGTCCACCCCGGCGGTCGGCTCGTCCAGGAAAAGCATCTCCGGCTCGTGGAGGATGGCCGCGCCCAGGGCCAGCCGTTGTTTCCAGCCGCCGGAGAGATTGCGCGTCAACTCTCTCTCACGCCCCTGCAGGCCGGCCATCTCAATGATGAACTGCTTGCGCTTCCGCAGCCGCTCGCCGCGCACGCCATAAGTGCGCCCGTAGAAATCCAGGTTCTCGCTCACTGTCAGATCATTGTAGAGGCTGAACCGCTGGGACATGTAGCCGATGTGCCTGCGAATCTCCTCCGGCTGGCGCACGATGTCGTAATCCAGCACGGTCGCCTGGCCCGACGTGGGGCGCAGGAGGCACAGGAGCATCCGAATCGTCGTCGTCTTGCCCGCGCCGTTGGGGCCCAGGAAGCCAAAGATCTGTCCACGCCGGATGTTGAACGTCACGCCACTCACGGCGACAAAGTCGCCGAACTTTTTCGTCAGGTTAGTTACTTCAACGGCATACTGATTCACAATGCGAAGCTCCCTGTCACGTTTCACGTTTTATGCTTCACGTGCTGCGTAATGCGTAAAATGTAATCTCACCTCTCTTCCACTCGCTTGCGGATAAGCGAAATGAACGCCTCCTCCATCCGCGGGCGGGTCTGGCGCAACCCCTGCACGTCAATCCCGACGTCGCTCAACACTCCCTGAATATCCAACTTTCGCCGCTCGGCATCGTCCACGAACACGTGTAGCAGGTCGCCGTAGGTTTGCACCTCCAGCACACCGGGGAGGTTCTCAATGACACGGCTCGCCTCCCGCAGCCGGTCGGGCCGCAGTTCCAGCAACTCCCCCTCTACCAGTCCCTTGATGCGCTCCGGTGCGTCGCAGACTATGACGTTCCCCTCAAACATCAGCGCCACCCGCGAGCAACGCTCCGCCTCGTCCATGTAGGGGGTGCTGACAAAGAGCGTCACCCCCCGCAGGTGCAGTTCAGTCAGAATGTCCCAGAACTCTCGCCGCGAGACCGGGTCCACGCCGGTGGTTGGCTCGTCGAGGAAGATGACCTCGGGCCGGTGGATCAGCGTGCAGGCCAGCGCCAGTTTTTTCTGCATACCGCCCGAAAGGTGCGCCGCCCGCCGCTTGTGAAACTCGGTCAAGCGGGCGAACTCCAGCAAGCGAGCGATGCGCTGCTCTCGCTCCTGTCGCCCCACCTGGAAGATGTCGGCGAAGAAGACCAAGTTCTCCAGCACTGTCAGGTCGCCGTAGAGGGAGAACTGCTGCGCCATGTAGCCGATGCGCTTTTTGATCTCTTCCGGCTGCTTCACCGTGTCGAACCCGGCCACACTGGCGCGGCCCGCGCTGGGGTCCATAATCGCGCACAGCATGCGGATCGTCGTCGTCTTGCCCGCACCGTCCGGCCCCAGTAAGCCGAAAATCTCCCCGCGCCGGATGTTCAGATTGAGCCCATCCACGGCGGTGACATTCTTGAACTGTTTCGTCAAGCCGTGTATCTCAATGACCAGGTTGTTATTTGTCATCACGTCAACTTTTCGCTACGTCTCGTCCCGCGCTGGCCTGACCGCCGAGATGAAAACATCCTCCAGCGTCGGGGCGATCCATTCGACTCCGTGTACTTTTACTCCCTCACGTTCCAGCAGCGCGCGGACAGGTTGTTTGAACGCTTCCGCGTCGGGCACGACGGCGTGGATCTGCGCGCCGTAAAAGGCGACCTCGTCAAAGGGCAATCGCCCGCTCGCCTGGGCGTTCTTTAGTGCGCGCATCGCCCGCTCTGGGTCGAGCGCGTTGATCTCCAAGACCTGCCCGCGCATCTGTGTCTCTTTGAGCTGACCGGGAGTATCTAGCGCCACCAGCCGCCCCTGGCTGAGGAACCCGACCCGCTGGCACAACTCGGCCTCGTCCATATAGTGGGTGGTGACCAGAACGGTCACGCCCTTTTTGGCCATGGCATAGATCAGGCCCCAGAACTCGCGCCGGCTGATGGGGTCCACCCCGGCGGTAGGCTCGTCCAGGAAGACGACTTTTGGTTTGTGGACGATGGCGCAGCCCAGAGCCAGCCGCTGCTTCCAGCCGCCGGAGAGATTGGCGGTGAGTTCATTCTCGCGCCCTTGCAGCCCGGCCATCTCAATGATCTCGGCCTGGCGCTGCTGCAACTCGTCCCGCCGCAGCCCGTAGGCCTGGCCGTAAAAGCGGATGTTCTCGCGGGCGGTGAGATCGTTGTACAGTGTGAATAGTTGCGACATGTAGCCGACGTGGGCCTGCATCGCTTTGGTCTCGGTGCTCGGATCGTAGCCCAGCACGCGGGCGCTGCCCGAGGTGATCTTGAGCAAGCCCAGCAACAAGCGGATCGTCGTCGTCTTGCCCGCGCCGTTGGGGCCTAGCCAGCCGTAGACTTCGCCCTGTTTCACGCGGAAACTGACACGATCCACGGCGACAAAGTCGCCGAAACGTTTGGTCAGGTTCTCGACCTCGATAGTGTATTCGCTCACGCATCCCCCCGCTGCTTGCGGATGAGTGAGATAAACGCCTCCTCCATCCGTGGCTCGATCTCGCGCATCCCCGCGCAGGTGATTCCCTGGGCGGCCAGCGCGGCCTCGATCTCCCGCCTCCGTCTCTCCACGTCGTCCACAAAGACGTGGAGCATGGCCCCATAGGTTTGCACCTCCAACATTCCCTCCATCTCTTCGACCAGTCGCCAGGCTGGCACGAAATTCGAGGGGGTGAACTCGAGCAAGCGCCCCGGCGCCGTATGCCTGATCGTCTCCGGCGAGTCGTGGGCGATGAGGCGACCCTGGTACATCAACCCCACCCAGTTGCAACGCTCCGCTTCGTCCATGTAGGGGGTGCAGACAAATATCGTGGTCCCTTTTTCCGTGCGCAGGTCTCCCAGCAGGTTCCAGAACTCGCGGCGGCTGACCGGGTCCACGCCCAGCGTTGGCTCGTCCATCATCACCACCTGGGGTTCGTGGACCAGGCTGCACGCCAGGGCCAGTTTTTTCTTCATCCCGCCGGAGAGTCGCCCGGCCAGCCGTTTGGTAAAGTCGCCCAAACCGGCGAACTCGAGCAGTTCGGGGATGCGCTTTTGTTGTTCCTCCCGGCTGACTCCCTGGACGTTGGCGAAGAAGCGCATGTTCTCCATCACCGTCAGGTCGCCGGGGAGGGCAAACTGCTGGGCGATGTAGCCCACACGCTCGCGGATTTCGTAGGTGTCGCGCATGGAATCGTAACCCAGGACACTGCTCTCACCGGCGGTGCGCGTGAGCAGCCCCAGGATCGTGCGGGTGGTCGTCGTCTTGCCCGCCCCGTCCGGCCCGATGAGGCCATAGGTCTCGCCGCGCCGCACTTGCAGCGTCACGCCGTCCACGGCCGTCACCGTGCCGCGCCTGGTCTTGAACTGTTTCACCAAATCGTGAGTCGAGATAGTTACCTCAGTCACAAATCCACCTCAGAACGCGGATTCCAGGACATTGGCGGATTTCTGATCCGCCAATCCTGCCAATCCGTGTTCTCACATCTAATCCAGCCTTTTCTTGAACGTCACCGCCGCGAGCACCATCGTTACGGCTCCGTAGATGACAAGGACGAGCACATCGCTCCACATAAAGGATAGCCCAACTCCCTTGGTGATGACGCCCCGGGCGATGCGGATGAAATAGGTCGCCGGGATGAGATTGCCAAAGGCCCGCACCACGGGCGGCATCGGTGCGCGGGGATAGATGAGGCCGGTCAACAACATGCCTAGCAGCATCAACATGGTCGTGATCTGTTGAGCCTGCTTTTGCGTTTGCGCAACCGTCGAGACCAGCAACCCCAGGCCCAGCCCAGAGACAATGTACAACAGAGAGAGCCAGGCAAAGAGCCACGGGCTGCCACGAAAGGGCACGTCGAACCAGAAAACCCCGGCCAGGATGATAATCAACATATTGATGGCCGTCAGCAGAATATTGGGCGCTATTTTGCCCACGATGAGTTCGAGTGGGCGGACAGGTGTAACCAGCATTTGCTCCAGGGTGCCCAGTTCGCGCTCGCGCACCACGGACGTGGATACCTGGGCGATTGTCAGCAGCAACATTAGCAGCGCCGCTATCCCCGGTATCATAAACATCAAGCCGTCCATGTTGGGGTTGTAGAGAACGCGGGTGGAGGTATAGATGGGGAGCGATCCAATGCCGCCCAGACCCTTATGGCCCGCTTTCTCCAGCATCAACTCCATCCCCTGCGCCTGGGCGATGGCGCTCGCCGCGCTGTAACCCGCTTGCACGGTGAACGAATCGGAGCCGTCGAGGACGATCAGCGCCTGGGCGTCGCCGCGCTCGACCTGCGCCGCAAAGTCTGGCGGGATCACGACGCCAGCCTTGACCTGTCCCTCGCCGATGGCCTGGAGTACCTGCTCCTTGCCCTCCACGTGCATCTCCATATCGAAATACCCCGAGATTTCCAGTGCCTCGACAAAGGCCCGGCTGCGGGCGTCCCGGCTCATATCGGCGACGGCTGTGGGGATGTGATCTATCGTCAGCGTCACAGCGTAGGCAAAGAGAAACATCTCGATGAGCGGCAGGGCCAGGATCATTACCAGCGTGCGCCAATCTCGTAGAATCTGGATGGTCTCTTTTTGAATGAGAGCGCCGATGCGCTGTAACGATTTCCGCATACTGTCTTTTCCTGGTGACCTTCCCGAAAGCTGCGAGCTTTCGGGAAGGTTTTCTAGTCCAGCCCTTGCTTGAACACGCGAGAAGCAGCGAACATGATCACGACGCTGTAGATGGCTATCGCGACGGCCTGATCCCAAAAGAATGTGATGCCGACGCCCTTGGTGATAATGCCCCGCGAAATGGGGATGAAATATGTCAGTGGGAACAGGTTGCCGGCGAGGCGCAAAAGGACAGGCATCGCCTCGCGCGGGAACATGAATCCCGAGAGAATGACTCCCAACAACATCATCACCATGATCAGTTGCTGAGTCTGCCTTTGATTTTGCGCGACAGTCGAGATCAATAACCCCAGCCCTAATCCAGAAAAGACGTATATAAAGGCCAGCCCGAAAAAGAGCCCAAAGTTGCCCTGAAAAGGTACGCCGAACCCCCAGGCGCCAATTGCGAGGACGGTCAGCAGATTGATCATGGCAATGAGTATGTTGGGAGCAATTTTGCCCACCAAGAGTTCGCCGGGCCGGATGGGGGTAACGAGGATTTGCTCGACGGTGCCCGTCTCGCGCTCGCGCACCACGGCGGCGGCGGTCAAGACGATAGTTTGGGTTTGCAAAAGCATGGCGCACATGCCGGGGATAATGAACCACAACGTCTCCATATCCGGGTTGTAGAGGATGCGGACGAGCGCGTCGAAGGGCAGGAAACTCTCCCCGTCCGCCACCAGCCCCGAACGTTCCACCTTTTCCATCAATACCTCGGTCGCGTGGGCCTCGGCGATGATGGTGGCGGCGTTATAGGCCGACTGGGAGGTGAAGAGGTCCGAGCCATCTACCAAAAAGAGCACTTGAGCGTCGCCACGCTCCACACGGGCGCCAAAGTCGGGGGGGATCACGATGCCCGCCTGGACGCGCCCCTCGTCAATGGCCTGGATCACGTCAGCCTGGCTGGGCACGTACTCGACGACGTCGAAATAGCCCGAGACCACCGCCGCGTCCACGTATGCCTGACTGGCGCTATCGCGGCTCTGGTCGGCCACGATTGTCGGGATGTGGTCCACATTCATATTGAGCGCGTAACCAAAGAGGAGCAACTGGATAATGGGCATACTGAGCATCAGCATCAGCGTGCGCCGGTCCCGGAGGGTCTGGATGAATTCTTTTTGTATCACGGCCCAGATTCGTCGCAGCATGGTTTACCTCAGATAGAGAACACGGATGCGCAGGATTTACAGATCAATCGGCGTAAAATCCGTTCAATCCTGGAAATCCGTGTTCTTTACGTACTGACGCGGACGCCGTCCAGGAGCAAGTCCACCATAGCCTCGGCCAAAGCACGCCGCTTCTCCGCCGAAGGCAGCGGTGCCATCCCGCGAATAGCCGGCACTATTAGACTTCCGAACATGCCCAGCACCAACTGCGCGACCAACGCCGGGTCAACGGGACGAAAGACCCCGGCGGTGATGCGCTCGGCAATGTATTTTGTCAGCAGTTGGTGGATTTGCCTGATCCGCGCGGCAATGGATTCCTCCAGGATGCCGTTGTCCACCCAGACCTCGCTGAACAGGGTGCGATTGAAGGGCAGTTGGGCTTCGGTAATACTCAACCCCTTTTCGATCATCTCGACCATCGCCTCGCGGTCTCCCAACTCGCCCATTTCCAGCAGGGCGGCCACCATCGGTGTCTCTGTCTCGTTGACGATGGCCAATAGTATCTCGCGCTTGCCGCCAAAATAATTATAGATAGTGCCCTCCGACACGTCAGCGGCGGCGGCGATCTCTTTGGTGGTGGCACGGTGAAAGCCCTTCTCGGCGAACACCCTCGCGGCAGCGTCGAGAATCTCGCGGCGGCGGCGCGCAATGCGCCGCTGGCGACGAGTGGTAGATTGCTCGTTGACCATAACGGCCTCCTGTTGCGATGAGTGCTCACTCAATAAATGAGTGAGCACTCGCATTTTACCACGGTTCTGGCCGTTGTCAAGCAGTATAGGACCTCGCACCCGCCGACTTGTAACGAACGACCGCGCCCCGAAGCTAGGGCGCGGTCGTATCTTCTCAATAGGTAGGGGCGAACCCTTGCGGTCGCCCTTGTGGGCAAGAGCAAGTCCTGCCCCTACCCCAGGATATTGAGAAGATACGCGCGGTCGAGGTGACGGATTGTTCAGTACGGTTATTCCGGGTAGAAAGCGATACCGACGGTCCCCGGCCCGACGTGCGTGCCGATGACGGGGCTGACCGTGGTGCGGTAGACCGTGGAGATGCCGAAGCGCTCCTTTACCTGTTCAATGACAGTTGATGATGACCCTGGGGCCGTCCGTGCGCCCGCCGATCTCGCCCTGCGTGTCGCCATCAATGATGACCTGGACGCCTTTCACGTAAGGCAGGTCGCCGGCCAGTTCGATTTTCCAGACGCCGAGACCGCTATTGTATCCCGCATCGGTGAGTGGAATGTTGAACTTGATGAGGATGGGACGGTCTGCGCCATCCATTGCACTGGCCTCGACGATGGCCCGGCGCAGGGTGCAAATACATCGGGCGCAGGTGCCGGCGGGCCGACAAGATCCCGGTAGCAGGTATAACCTGGGCTGGTGTCAGGATCACTCGTGCTGGTGACGGTGATGGCAGTGTTGTACGTGTACTCTGCCTGCGTGGTGATGGCACTGTCATTGCGGGTTTGAAGGCTGACAGAGTTTACGGTTCATCGGAATCTCCTTTCACTATTTGATTGTGGTGTTGCGTGAAACGTGCTGATTTCAAGTCTCGGTTCGTCGAAATAGGTCGCGTCATCACCTCCTCTCCTGTTTAGTCTGAGAGAATTCGCTCTCCCCGATGGATGTCGTGTGAGCCGGCTGCCCCAGCCACCCTTCCAGAAGCGCCCACAGTTCACTCCGCTGCCGGAAAACAGCCACCTGGCGCGGGCTAATCGTCTCCACCTGGCCGTGCCATTCTTTGTCGCCGGTCTCTTGTTGTAGGCGGATGATTATGGTCAGACGTTGCAACATGAGTTTTGCTCAGTCTAGCGTCACACCCCGCAGTCAGAGACCTCCAGGCTGTACTCCCCGGCCGTCATATCCCAGAATTCGTCCACGATGACGATGTACTGACCCTCCTGCTCCAACGTCACGCACTGCGCCACTTCGGGTTCACCGTCGCCGGCCTCGTCCAGTTCGTCAACCAGCATTGTGCCATCGGGGGCGATGATGGAAAGGAGCAGGTCCATCTCCGCGTCCGGCGTGAGAGTGACGTCCACCCTTTGGCTAACCCCTGTGCTGTACAGAAACCAGGCGTGCTTTTCGCCCTCGGCCAGCGTCACTATGAACGTTTCACCGACCAAGAGTTCGCCCTGCTCGATTGCACCGGGCGGCACGATGGCGCCTATGGGATCGGGGCTGCCCAAGAGTTCCAGTTCGTAATATCCCGGCTCCTCGAACAATTCCCTGACTATGATAGTGTATTCACCATCGTCCGGCAACTCATAGTCCAGCAGAATTTCCGCTTCACCGGCCCATGCGTCGTCCATCTCGAGTAGACTTGTGCCATCGGGAGCAAGCAGTTGGAGAGTCACGTCCATATCCTCTCCCAGCGGGTTCAGTATGACGGTGACGTATTCGCCGGCAGAGCCGTCAAAAGTCCAGTTGTGCACGTCGCCGCCGGCAAACTCGTCGTTGACTAAATCGCCATAGACCAGATAACCACGCCACTCGCCCTCCTCGCCCGGCGGCGTGATGCCAAAGTCAAACCCGCTGCCCTCGAAGAGTTCAATGCTCTCCAGGATGGCATCCACGGTGGCGGCGTGCTCGTCCCACAGTTCGTCCGGGCCGAACGCCATCACCCCGGCGGCCTGTGCGCCATTGTCGTAAATGGCGACCTTGCCGTGAATGGTCTCTCCCGCTTCAGTGGCGCGGAACTCGATCAGGGTAACGGGAACCTCATTGATGGTGGTCTCCACCGGATCGCCCAGGAATTCCATGTCGCCACCAGCACCAAATTCCTCTGCAACCATGTCCTCCGGCGAACCTTCCATCTCCATCTCGTCGGACGGGCCGGCTATGATGAATACGACGACTCCCTCCGGCATCTCCTCACCAGATATATCGGCGTCGGGAACGCTGGAGAGGGTGATGAAAAAGGAGTCGTCGTAGAACCAATCCTCCGGGTAGGATAGCCGCACTCCCAGAGTCTCACTCTCGGCCGAGACCACGTTGCCCGCAGGCGCAGCGGTCTCTGGCGTACTGGTCGGCGGCGGCGCTTGCGTGGCGGGCGGCGGCGGCGCTTGTGTGGCGGGCGGTGGCGCCGGCGTCGCTGTAGGCTCTTTCTCGCCTCCCAGACCGCAGGCCAGGCTGGCAAACACCAGGACGATCAGAGCGATGCCTATCTGACGAGTTGTTTTGTTTTTCATTTGTTTTTCCTCCTTCCAAGGATGTGATATGTGAAAACGATTGGACACACTTGAGTATAACATACCGGCGTCTCAGTTTCGTCTCTGCCGAGTTATGGGCTAACGGGGAAAGTGTCCACGGGTGAAGGCCGGCCATCCTTCCTGGCGCAGGGCGGCCAGATCGGCCTTGATGGTGGCCGGGGAGACGTTCAAGGCACCGGAGAGGTCCCGGACGCCGGGAGTGGCTGTCTGGACGGCAGCCTCGGTGAGGAGCCGCCGGATGCGGGCCCGGCGCAGGGGAACACGGGGCAAGGAAGGCTCAAGTGAGCCCGCGTCCGGGGTCCAGAGGATGGTGATGCGCTCCTGCGGCGTCAGGTGGCGGCGGAGGGGCGCGGCCTGGCGGGGCAGTTCGACGGCCTGCTGGCCGGGCAGGGACGGCGGCCGGCCCAGTTGGGCCAACAGGCGAGCTGCGTCCGGGCGCAGCATCCGGCGGGCCATCTCTTCCCAGGCGGCAGATAGGATTTCCTCCGCCTCGCCCTCCCGTCCCAGGCGATGGAGCACCAGGCCGAGTTCGGTTTGGGCGTTGGCGGCTTCGGCCTGGAAGCCCTGCGTTCCCAGTACCTGCACCGCCCATCGCAAAGACTGCACGGCGGCGGGCAGGTCTCCCTGGGCGGCAGCGACTTGTCCCGTCTGGAGAGTCACCAATCCCTCCAACCAGCCCATCCCGCTTTGGTGGGCCATCTGGGCGAACTGAGCGGTGTGGTCGGCGGCGGTGGCCGCGTCGCCCAGGGCCAGGTGAACGTCTACCGAGTAGGAGTGAAACATGAGATGTTCTTCCCGCAACTCTTGGCGTGGGAGGAGGGGATATGCCTGCCGGAGGAAGGTGAGGGCTTGCTCGAGGTCGGCGGCGACGATGGCCAGCCGGGCTAATTCCATCAGGGCTCTGGCCTGCTCGACGGGACGGGCCAGGCGGGTAAACCGCTCCAGGGCAGAGATCAGGTAACCGTGGGCTGTCTCCAGATCGCCCCACTTTATCCACACCTCGGCCAGGTTGAGTTGCACCCGGCCAGTGCCTTCGGGATTGCCCATGGTCTCCACGGCAGCCAGGACGCCCTCATAGGCCCGGCGGGCCGGGCCCAGGTCGCCGTGCAGCGTGTGGATGATGGCCAGGTTGTTCAGGGCGCGGCTTTCCATGAGGCGGTCGCCACAGGCGGCGGAAAGAGCGGCGGCCCGGCGGTACGCGCTGGCGGCTTCTCCCTCGTTCCCCTGATTATGCAGGACGATGGCCAGGCTGTTGAGGCACTCCGCCTCTAGCCTCGGATCGTTGGCCTGCTGGGCGGCGTCCATTGCCTGCCGGTAGAGAGCCGGGGCCGTGGCCAGGTCGCCCTGGGCCTCGTGGCAGGAGCCCAGGGCGTGCAAGGCGGGGGCCAAGGCAGAAAGGGCACGCGGACGAGCCAGGCGCACCGCTTCCTGCGCCAGCGGCAGCGCGTCGCTGCTGCATCCCCGGCGGCGGAGATTATCAGCCAGGGCGGCCAGAGCCAGGGCTTCCGCTTCCGGGGCGCCCAGGGAACGGGCCGTCTCTCGCCATTGCTCCAGGGCGCAGGCCTCGGCCTCGTCTTCCCCGCGCAGCCGGTGCGCCTGGGCCAGCCCCCGCAGCCGCCGGAGGCGGGCATCGGGGGACACGTCCTCCAGGCGCTCCTCGGCTTCCTGGGCGACGCGATAAAAGGCCAGCGCCTCTTCGACGGCGAAGAGGGCCAGTGC
>Ga0136651_10001179_pt1 | contig 14424 bp, 13 predicted proteins | sample Mar14236cmmetaG_FD_94867 | JGI IMG/M metagenome (GOLD analysis project Ga0136651, IMG submission 94867) | Marine hydrothermal vent microbial communities from Guaymas Basin, Gulf of California to study Microbial Dark Matter (Phase II) - Marker... ...
AGAGATCGAAAAACAAATAGTCTTGGAACAAAAAAAGGCATTGAGTGTAACAAAAGTACAGGAAAGTTTGAAAAACATCCATGATCTCTATCAAAAAAATGGTTACTTTCTTGTAGATGTAGAGGCGAATGTTGAAATAAAGAACGATGAATTGATTATGCCACCAAGTGGGATAATCACTTTTACTGTGAAAGAACACATACTCTGGGACTTGAAACTGACAGGAGATTTTAGAGATCTCACAGTCAAAGAGATCAAAAAAATAATGGGCCTCGAATTCATGAGCGATATGTATAAAAATCCGCTGACAAGGTTTTTCATAAGAAGGGTCAACTATTTTCCAAAGATTTCAACCTTTCAAGCCGCGTATGTTAAATTAGTTCAAAGTGGCTTTTTTGGTCCCAATACCAAGTTGAACTTTGAGCCTGTGAAGATTGAGAAATTATCAAAAGATCATTTAGTTAATTTAGTTATAAATGTTCAACTCAATCCCGTAGTTGAAGAAGGAAAAGAAATAGATACCGTAACCCTAATGGGAATCAATCTTCTAAGTGAAAAGGATGTTTTCAAAAACATAGAAACCAAACCAGGTGAAAAAACCGATCTGATGAAGATATTGAGAGATTCAGATAGAATCAGAAAATATTACGACAAAATGGGATATCCATTAGTGAGCGTGAAACCAGAGTACAATGATAAAACAAAACAGCTCGCGTATAAGGTGTTTGAAAGATACATCGGGAATGTAACGTACGAAGGACTGAAGAAAACAAAAGAATATGTAATAACCTCTTATGTCAGGTTCAAAAAAGGGAAACCTTTCACAAAGAACGATATCGAAAGAACCATTGGAGCACTTCAAAGTACGAATTACTTTGAAGATGTTAGCTTCGTTCCACAACTTCCTTCAAATGAAGCAACAAGAGTGGATATAGTTTTGTACTTTAAGGAAAAAAAGAGTGTAAATCTCGGTGGAACGATATCCTGGGGTATGCCTGAGAAAGGTCAACCTTGGTACAATGGCTTCGCTGGGAGTGTGAACAGTGGATTGACCAATCCATTTGGGTATGGCCAAAAACTAAATTTCGAGGCGACTTTGGGTCTCACCGATACAAATGTGGAGCTGAAATATGATATTCCAAAAGTTTTAAAATCACCATTCGACATCTCAACTGATTTGTTTTATAAAACTCAGCAAGTATCATTATCACAGGGATCAGATTCTACTACTACCCAAATAGTATATCCAGAGGAAAGATATGGCGTACTTTTGAAAACCACGTATAACTTTGGTTTCGATCATTCACTATCTTTAACTGGAAAATGGGAACATTTCACTAAAAATTCGACACAGGTGAATATTCAAGAGGGTGATACCAGAAGTTTAATAGGAGCATACACCTTCGATCTCAGGGATAATTGGTTGGATCCAAATAAAGGGTTCTACACGAAGTTTGAAACTACTATTGCAGGATTTGGTGGGAGTGAAGAATATCTAAAAGTCACATGGGATGTTCGATACTTCCAACCAACGTTGCCTGAACACACACTTGCTTTCAGAGGTTTGCTTGGCGGTATATATGACTACAGCGATGTCATAGACTTTAACATCGGTAATGCCTACACTGTGAGAGGATACGATTACACGAAAGGAACTGGAAAAAGTGGGAATTTTGAGTACATATTCAACGCTGAATACAGACTGAGATTGGAGAGTTTTGGACTACCGATTACTTTGGTAACGTTTTACGATCAAGGTTCTGCTTTTGACGATACGGGACTCTTTTCAAATCCATTGGATATTTTTAAAGATTCTCTGTACTCATTTGGCGGTGGATTGAGACTGAAAATATCGTTCTTGGGTATCATAAGATTGGATTTAGCATTTCCAGTCATAGAGCCAGAATGGTATAAACAACCAAAATTCGTTTTTGGTTTCGGTAACACATTTTAAAAAACAAAAATTCGAGGAGGAAATTATGAGATTCAGAGAGCTTTTTAGTATGGACCTTGGAACAACCAACACTGTTATCTGTTCCAAAAAGAAAGGTGTCATACTATCAGAACCTTCTGTGATAGCGATCACAAAGGATAATAATTTTGTAGAACTCGGTTCCAAAGCAAAAAAAATGCTGGGAAAAACTCCCGATTTTGTGAAGGTAATAAGACCTTTGAAAGATGGTGTGATCACCGATTATGATGCTACCACCATGATGATAGAACATTTTCTCAAAGAGGCTACGAAAAAAAATCCGACGTTCTTGAAACCAAAAGTTATCGCTGGAATACCGATCGGTGCAACCGAAGTAGAGAAAAAGGCATTGGTTAGTGCCCTAAAAGAAGGGGGAGCAGGTGAAGTCTTTCTAATTCCAGAACCAATGGCCGTCGCCTTATCTTTGGATGTGGAAACAAAAGAATCATTTGGATTCATGGTTGTAGATATAGGGGGAGGGACAACCGAAATAGCCATAATGTCTCTTGGAAGTATCGTTATTTCAAAAAGCCTCGATGTTGCTGGCGATGAAATGGATGAAGCCATTGTAGATTACATCAAAAACAACTATTCCTTGAGCATAGGATTGGAAACCGCTGAAAGAATAAAATTGGCTCTTTCCTCGATCAACATGAACTCTCGGATGATTGAAAAAGTTGTTGGTATAGATATAACAACGGGGCTTCCAAAAGAACAGGAAATTTCCTTGAACGATATATTAGAAGCACTCAACCCGATCATAAAGAACATAGTGACCAATGTTAGGTTCTTGATAGAACAAACTCCCCCTGAACTTATAAGTGAGATATACAAAAACGGTATTATATTATCCGGTGGTGGATCCATGTTGAGGACAATAGATAAAACCTTGAATCAAGAAATAGGTATAAAAATATTGAGAGCTCCTGATCCTTTGAACGCGGTTGCACTTGGAGCCCTGAAAGTTTTTGATGATGATGAACTTTTGAAAGAGTTGAGAGTGATAGAAACTTGATGAATTCGAAATTTTTAAATAAAGATTTTCTTCTATTGCTCATTTTAATACTCTTGACTATTTTTTTGTTTGGGATTGATAACAATACTGGATTGATTGATCATATCAGAGATGAAATCTTTTTGAAATTCGCATATATCTCAAAAATTCAAAATGATATAGATCTTCTTCTTGAAATTGTGAAGAAAGATAAGAAAACTAAACCAACGCTTTCGAATGCCAATATCCAAGATGAAGAATTATTCAAGACTCTGATGTTTTACTATAGGGAAAAATTCAAACAATTATTGGAATTAAATGGACTTTCACTTGAAGAAGAATACACGATATCAAGATTTTTGGGAACCAGACGAACTGCCATTGGTGAGGAATATCTACTTGAGACAAAAAACGCAACCAGTGGTTCAATAGTGGTGGATGTCACTTTGAAAAAAATCGTTGGTATTGTGAAACGAGCTGTTGATAGTTATTGTATTGTCAGTATTCCGAAAGATAAAAATTTTTCTCTGCAGGTTGATATCGAATCGAAAGATGGAAGACTTTTACCAGCCATTTTAAAAGGGGATGGGAAAAGCTCCTTTGTGAATGTGTTTGAAGATATCACCTTTACCGGAGGAAAAGTCTATATTTCGCACAACCACAAATTTTACAATACTTTAAATCAATTGGGCTGCACTGTTGTTGGTGAATTAATACCGTTACCCATCGAAAGAAAAGGTTACAAGAGCTACAAGGTTCAAATCTACTCTCCTATCTCGAAATATTTGTTGATAGTGGGTGGTAATTGATGCTGATAATCAAGGTAATATTGGGGTCGATCATAATTTTTTTGGATTACGCTTTTCCAAAGACACTTTATCTTTTTGCGGGATTCATAGGTTTCACAATCATAACCTCTAAAAACACAAGATCCGCCTTATTACAGGTATTCATCTTTTCCTCTCTCTATTTTTTTTTGTTTTCGACTCTATCACCGCTTTGGACTATTCTTTACTTGATCATGGCTTATCTCTTTAAAACTGTTTTAAATCAAATAAGCAAACTGAAGTTTGAACTCATATTTTTGTCAGGATTGAATTTGATTCTTTATATTCCATTCTTGATTAACCAAGTGAATTTAACTTCAAAGTGTTTTGCAATAGCACTTTGGATGTTTCCAATGGTAATCGTTCACATCATTAGGAGAAAAAAGCCCTACTTGAAAAAGGAGAAAAATAAAAGATGGAACGAAAATTTAAGATAATGATCATTGTTGTACTGATCATATTTTCTCTTTTTGAGTTGAGACTTTTTCAATTACAAGTGATCGAGGGTAATAAGTACCGCGAAATGTTGGAAGATTACATGACGAAGATAGAGAACATTCCAGCACCAAGAGGAAGAATATATGATAGAAATGGAATACTAATAGCTGATTCGATTCCCATGTTTAACTTATACGTAGATCTTCGAAAATATCACAAAGCTTCAATTGAAGAGAAGAATAGATTCATGGCCGTTATGTTGAATATAAATCCAAATTTGAGGGAAAATCTCGAAAGATTAGATGTTTCCAAAAATCAAAAAGTGATCTTCGAAAAACTTGATATAGAGCAATTTAGAACTATAAAAAATTACATAAATGAATTCTCCTTTTTATCATATGATAAGTTTTATGCTCGAAAATACTATGGACCCAAGAGTTTATGTCATGTGGTTGGCTACACCGATCAAAGAAGTCAAGGCAAGAATGGAATCGAAAAAGAATACAACTATTTGCTTAAAGGAAAGGACGGCTCTAGATATATAAAAACTGATGCCTACGGCAACGAAATAGGCCACGCTAAGATCGTTGAACCAATTCCTGGAAAGGACCTTTATTTAACTATTGATACGAGATTGCAAAAGGAACTGGAAAAATTGCTTATGGAAATTAACCAACCTTCCTGCGCGATTGCTTTAAATCCCTCAAACGGTGAGATACTCGCAATGGTTTCATATCCTTATTTCGATGCCAACATCTTCTCAAAGAAATTGACCAGCGAGGAATGGGAAAAACTATCGAACGACCCTCAACATCCATTGTTGAATAGATGTATTTCCTCATCCTATTTACCTGGATCCATTATAAAGCCTTTTACTGCACTCACGGCCCTTTACTATGATCTGGTGGATCCGTTCAAAATTTGGCATTGCACAGGAAAATACGAAATAACATCGAAGAATACCAACAAGGTGATAGCAACATACAAAGACTGGGTAAGATTTGGGCATGGAGATGTAAATCTCATCGATGCATTGAAAGTATCATGTAACACCTATTTTTACAACTTGGGTGTTAGAATAGGAATCCAAACACTCTCGGAATTTGCGAATTTGATAGGATTGGATCAAAAAACGGGGATAGATCTTCCTGGAGAGATCGCAGGGCTTTATCCATCGATAGATTGGAAACGTAAAAGATTGAACGAAGATTGGTATATCGGTGATACCGTTTTGATATCTATTGGGCAGGGATACGTGAGTCTAACTCCTTTGGAGATTACAATGCTTTATTCTTTGATAGCAACAGAGGGAAAAATCTTTCAACCTCATGTGTTGAAAGAAGTAGTTTCGAAATCAATACCTGAAAACCACGAAATGGTAAAAATCAAACTGATTAGAAGTATACAACTTTCTAAAGAGAAATGGAATGTATTGAAGGAAGGACTCAAAAAGGTTGTAGATTATCCTGGAACGAACGTGGTAGATCGTGGAACAGCATACGAGGAATTCAAAGGTTTTAAATATTCAGTTGCGGGAAAAACGGGAACGGCTGAGATAAGCAATGATGAACCAACTCACGCCTGGTTTGCCTGTTTTTCCCCGATAAAAAAACCTTCAGTGGTTTTCGTGGTTTTCGTTGATAGAGGAGGGTACGGTGGTCACGTCGCCGCTCCAATAGCGCGAAAATTTCTGGAATACTACTATGAATTAAACAAATAAGAAATTTTATTTTCACAAGAACTTAATCTATAATTTTTAACCGAGTGGTAAAATTATTTCGTAACAAAACTGAGAATAAAATTAGGAGGTGTAATTATAAGATGGGTATCAAAACTTTTGCAATGCGTCAGGCAGCAAAGTTCGTCGCCAACGTGGTTAAGAACTCTTCTGAGGAGAACATAGCAAATCTTTTTGCCGTACTTCAGACTTTCACAAAAGAACCAGCTAAAAGTGGTCTAAGAAAGATAGAAAAAATGGCTCGTGAGAAACATCCAATGATAAGTGCTTGGAAAAGAACTTTCCAAAGAATGAATCCCAAAGCGCTCGAAAAACTTGTGAACAACCTTATAATCAATGAATTTGCTATCGGTGAACCGAAGAGACAACAGTTAGCGGATGAGTATGAAACCGTGTTACCAAAGTTGGTTGTTATAAGCCCAACCTATGCCTGTAACTTGAGATGTGTTGGTTGTTATGCAGGATTGTATGGAAACAAATATCATCTCACAAAAGATGAAGTTGCAAAGATAATAAGAGAAGCTAATGAGCTTGGAATATACTTTTTCATAATAACCGGTGGTGAACCATTCTTCTGGCCTCATCTTTTTGATATACTTGAAGAATTCAACGACAGTTACTTCTTGATCTACACCAATGGAACCCTCATAGACGAAAAAGCGGCCAAAAAACTTGGAGAATTAGGAAATGCGACAACCGCAATAAGTATAGAAGGATTCGAGGAAGATACAGATTGGAGAAGAGGAAAAGGAATATTCAAGAAGATACACCAGGCATGGGAGAACCTCAGGAGAGAAGGCGTAGTATTTGGTGCTTCTGTAACTGCCACTAGGGCCAATCACGACACGATGATGAATGATAAATTCTGGGATTACCTCGTTGATCATGGTGTTTCATATGTTTGGATATTCCAGTATATGCCAGTTGGTTTGAATCCAACGATGGATCTCGTACCGACACCGGAACAGAGATACGAGAGATTCAGAAAAGCGGAAGAATTGAGGCTCGGTGGTAAATTCGCTCTGTTTGCAGATTTCTGGAATCATGGGCCTCTCGTTCACGGATGTCTCGCAGGCGGTGCAAAATACTTGCACATAAATGCAAAGGGTTATGCAGAACCATGTGTGTTTCAACACTTTGCAACCGATTCGATAAGAGAAAAGTCGCTACTCGAGATCCTCAAATCACCTTATTTCGAAGCGTGGAAGCGCATGGTACCTTACAACAACAATTTACTTAGGCCATGTCCAATCATAGACAATCCAAAAGTCTTCAGATCTATGGTAAAGGCTTTCAATGCTAAGCCAACACACGATGGAGCGGAGAAGATCATTACCGAACTCGCACCGGCAATAGATAAAATGGCTGAAGAATGGGCAAAATATGCAGATAAGATTTGGATTGAGGAAGGTTATGCTGAGAAATATCCATCCAAACGAGGGGTTTATAACTACGAAACCAGAAAAAGGAGATATTCGAACAACGAAGAAAAATTGGCACTCGATAAAAAAGCATAAAACTGGGGTTGAGATATCGAAATGGGCAAAAAAACGAGGACTAAGATATTAGAGGCAGCAAGAAGAGCATTCTCCGAGAAAGGATTCAACGGTGTTAGTGTAGAGGAAATAGCTGAGATGGCAGGTGTAAACAAAGCGGTCGTGTTTTACTATTTCCCAAGTAAAGCAGATTTATTCGCTGCTGTTTGGGAGAAATCGATAGATGAGTTGGAAGAACACATATTTGAAGAAATAAAGGATGAAAGTGTATACTTAAAGAAGATAAAAAAATTTCTGAGAAGCTACATAGATTTTGTCAGGAATAAAAAGGAAATCATGAGATTGATAGAAAGAGAAAAGGTTGGTGTACTTTCTGAGAAGAGTGATTCGATAATCAGCAGAAAATTGAAAGCAAGGTACAAGAACTTTGTCAAGAAAATAGTGGATTTATTGAACGAAGGAAAAGAATTGAAAGAAATTCCAAGTGATCTTTCTGTAGAGGAAACAGCGAACATAATAACGAATGGTATAGCAGCAATGATATTCGATCCAAATGTTTCTCTTGAAAACATGGAAAAGATAATTTTCAGGACGATAACAAAATAAGTGTAATCAGCGGAGGATCTCGTGAGAAAGCTCATTTTGATTGTTTCAATGTTGATAGCGATTGTACCAGTGTTTTCAGTGGATTTGACCTTTGAATTTGATAGAAAAATGTTTTCAATGGGAATGGTGATGGATGCCATTCCCATTGAGCTTGGTTTTTTGATGGGTGAAAACAATGGAATAACAATGGGATTGAAGGGAACGGAATACTTGGAGGAAAAAATAGGTTTCTTGAGGTTGAGTTACGGAAAGTTGGATTATTTACTAAAAATCGGTTTGGGTGAGTCGCTGTACTATAGACTTGATCTCAATGCCAAGATGATTACTCCTCCTATTTTTTATGATATTCAGACATCCTTCAGAAATAAGGATAACATAAAGTATCCCATCATATTTGGTGATGCAGTTATATTTGGATCTGGAAAAAAAATGCGGGGTTTTTCGAGGTTGTTTCTCGATTTAGACACCCAAAAGGAATTCTTCAATTTAAAATTAGACACGAGCTTGTCCGGTAGATCCATATCATTCTTTCCCGGATTTTTTCTGATCAGCAATAATAAACTGACAAGTACTGGTTTGATGTTCAATCCAATACCTGTGGATGAATACGGTATGAAAGGCTTGACACTCAAAGTTGGAACTGATTTCTTTGGATCCCCTTACATGGGATTTAATTGGGTTTTCAAATTACCAATTGGAAAGTCAAATATTGAGTTCAACACCGAGATAGGAATGACTGAAAACATTTCAATCGTTGGAATAACATTCGGTTTCAACTCAGAGAATTTGAAAGTCAAATTGGAATTGAACAATGATAACATTGGAATGAACATTATCACGAACTTAAGTTTTTGATTTATATCTTTGTATTACTTCAAACTGTAAAGTCTTTCACGTGGACTGATTATTTCAGTTATTCTAACCCCAAAATTTTCACCTATTACTACAACTTCACCTCTGGCTATGATCTTTCCGTTAACCAATATGTCTGCGTATTCCCCTGTTAACTTATCCAATTCAATTAACGATCCTTTATCCAGTTCTAAAACCTGCTTTAAAGTCATTCTTGTTCTACCAAGTTCCACGGAAATCTCAAGGGGTATATCATATAAAAGTTTGAGACGATCAGATGCTACAACTTCTTCTTCTGTTTCAAGTGGCTCTTCTTCAAATTCCGGTAATTCAACAGGCTGTGCTTTTACCTTCGGCTTTGGCCTTTCCGCCTCAACAGATGGTTCTGATTTGATCCTTTGAGAGGTTTCTTTTTTAACCGTTGGGACATTCTCTACCTTCTGAACCTCCAAAGTTTTCTCGAAAAACATCTTTATCAATTGTTTTGCAAGTTGCGCATCGATTATTTGAAGAACTTCTGTTGAAATGAGGTCTTCTATATTCAGATTGAACCTTACGATCACTATCGGAACATCCACATTTTTTGAGATAGGAGGAAATTCAAAATTTGGATCATCAAAATCTATCAATTCAACTTTTGGCGGTGCGATACTAATTCTTATCGAGAAGAAATCAGACAACGTTGTAGCAAAAGCTCCCATCATCTGATTCATAGATTCACCAACAGCACTCATGGTTATTTCATCGAGTTCACCAGAAGATCTGCCAGGTCCCCCCATCATAAGATCGGCAATTATTCTAGCAGCTTCAGAATCCATTATCAAAAGGCTTATCCCTTTTATACCCTCGGTGAATTCAATTGTGGCATATATTTTTTTCCCAGAGTAATCCTTTTTGAAGCCATCCAATGACTTTGTGATGACACTTGGAGTGGTTATAGTTACCTTCTTACCAAGCATGGTGGACAAAGCTGTTGCTGCAGCACCCATGGCAACATTCGAAACTTCACCAATTGCATCTATATCTTCAGAGGATAATTTCAAAGCACTTGATTGTTTTTCTTCTTCAACTTCTTGATCTTCTTGTAACCCTTTCAACAAGGCGTCCAATTCCTCTTGCGAAAGAAATTCATTATCATTTTTCTCCTGATTCTGATCTGCCACTTGATTCACCTCCTGATTTGCCACTCAATAATCCTTGAAGTGAATTTTGTAGGATATCTTGAATCTCATCGCTTACTTTGGTTATTTTTACAGCCACTTTTCCACGATGTTTTCCAGGTATTCCCTGAAATTTTGGCATTCCCTGGACAAGCATATCAATTTCTTCATCGACTCGTTTATCCAGAATGATAACATCTCCTATCTCTAAGTTCAAAAGCTCCTTTAATTTAAGGGTTGATTTACCAAGTACTGCCGACAACTCGACAATGGACCTCTCCAAATTGTTCTTTATAAGCTCTGTTATCTGCGGATTTGTCTCTTTCGATGCTCTCAAAAACCACATTTGCGATGAAAAATTCTGCGCAAACGGTTCAAGTGTCGATGATAACCAACAGATGTTCATGAAACTTTCCACCTGACCTATTGTCACACTTAGGGTTATCAAAAGTACCATCTCACTTGGAGGTGCTATCTGAACAAATTGCGGATTTGTCTCGATACTTTCGATCTCCGGTGTGAATTCTAGAAAATCTATCCAGGCTTCCTTTAAATATGAAAGCATCGTTGAGGCTTCTCTTCTTATTATACTCATCTCAATCTCAGTTAAGTTCCTCGAAGGTATCGAAGGTAAAACTCCCGTACCTCCCAAGAGCTTGTCTATTATTGCATATATTATCTCAAGATTTATCTCGAGAATACTATTACCACTCAATTCTGGAGCTGAAAATATTACCATAAAAGTTGGATTAGCCATTGATCTAACGAACTCATTGTAGGTTATTTGATCGATCGAAACCACCCTGACATCAACCAAACTACGTGTCCTTCCAGATAAATAAGTTGATAAAACCCTCGAGAAATTCTCATGAATCATCTCAAAGGTTCTGATCTGATCTTTGGAGAACTTGCTGGGTTTACTGAAATCGTATAGTTTTACCTTTTTCTCCTCTGACTCCCTAATCTCCTCGGCTGTTAGCTCACCCTTTGTTAAAGCCGCCAACAAACTGTCTATTTCTTCCTGACTGAGTATATCAGACATTTCATACCCCCTTCCGTCTTCTCATTCGACGGAGGATATGGCTTTTACATACATGAACACGTTGACAACACCAAATTTTTCTTTTTCACCAACGAAACCCGTTATTTGATTAACCGCATCCTTGACCTGCGACTTCAAGAGTTCTATGCCTGGAGCTGTTCCAAGCTCCACAGACTCTTTCCGCAAAAATATTTGTTGTATCGCATCTAAAATTTCATCTTTCTTTCCTGCTATTAATTCCCTACATTGATCACTTCCAACCTTGAAAGAAAGTGAATCTATGACAACAACGCTTTTACCACCTTTCAACATGAAGGTATACATCGAACCTGGTTGTATCAAAATAGCCTTTATATCACTTACAACTGTGCTTTGTTGCTCCTGTTGTTGAGATTTTGGAGATATCAAGTTGCTTCCAATGGTCATTATAACGAGAAACGATACACCAGCTGCTACTATGGCAGTTATTATTATTGTAATCAACATCGTTGATAAACCTTTTTTTTTGCCATTCTCTTGATTTTGTTCCTCCGGCACTATGTCACCTCGCTTTTTCTCTCTTTATTAGTATATCTATCCTTCTATATTCTCTTCTCAATTCTTCGAGCTTTTTCTCGAATTCATCTTTCAATCTTTTAACTTCAGCGTCCCTATAACTTTGACTTATTTCTCCCTTGGAAAGTTTTGTGTCCAAGAGCTCTATTTCCGTGTTTATCTGACTCTCTACTCTTTTGATTTCCTTTTTTATGGCTTTGTCTCCAACAGCTATTGGAACGAATCTATCAGGGTCATAGAAATAATCTGGAACGAATCTCCCGAGTTGAACATCTGCAAAACGTTCTCTTATTCTTTTTTCCTTGAGTTCTTCAACAAAAAACTTTGCGACACTTGCAGCTCTCGCAGCACCGAGATGCCAATTCGATGGATATATGGAATTCAAAGGTAAAGGTTTATCATCACAATAGCCGTATATTTCGAGAACATTGGTTGTATGTTCAATTACTATTGTTCCTATTTTGCTCAAGAGTTCCTTGGCCTCTGCCGTGAGCTTAGCACTCGCGGGTTCAAAAAAGGCCATATCTTTGAGTGTAATTAATGTCCCTTCATCTACGGATTTTATGGTTATTTTACCTTTATACTTTTCATCTTCAACTATCTTCAGGATCTCTTCTCTTATTCCCTTATTGGCTGTGATCAAAGGAGTTTCAGTTATAGATTTTCCTCCCATCAAAACACTTGGAGGTTTACCACTTAATATCCTTTGAATTCCTGCAGCAACCTGTTGGAATTTTCCAGGACTTATCGTTGACATCGATATCATAGCGACAAAAAAAGTCAAGAGTAGTGTGACCATATCTCCATACGTTGTCATCCACGCTGGTGAGCCACCTTTTTTTTCCTCACGTTTCTTTTTCGCCAAATCGATAATGCCTCCCTCAGCCTTCTGCTACCTGAGTTTCACTCTCATATTGGGCAAGTTCTTTCTCATTCAAAAACGCTTTTAGTTTTTCTTCGAGTATTCTCGGATTATCTCCAGCCTGTATCGATAAAATTCCTTCGAGTATCAACCGCTTTTCGAGAAGTTCTTTGGAAGCTTTAATCGCTATCTTTTCCCCCATGGGAAGAAAAAAACCATTTGCAAGTAAAGCCCCGTAGAATGTGGTTATCAAAGCTTTTGCCATGGCTGGTCCGAGTGTATCAGGGTTGTTCAAGGTTTTTAGCATCTGAATCAGTCCGATAAGGGTACCGATCATTCCAAATGCAGGAGCATAGGCTCCCGCGGAATCTAATACAGCTTTATGTCCCATGCGTTCTTCTTCGATTAAATCTAATTCGGATTCCATCATGGATTTCAAAAGATCCGGATCCGTTCCATCCACCACCAATTGTAATCCTTGTTTGAAAAACGGATCATCGATCTCAGCGATATTTTCCTCCAGAGATAGTAATCCTTCACGCCTTGCCTTTTCTGAGAATGAGGTTAAGGTTCTTATCAAATTCAAGGCATCACTCTTTCTCTCCTTTATGGTACTCATCACTATACCGAACAATTTAAAAGACCTTTCTTTTGGATGTGCAACAAAAACCGCTGCTATAGTGCCAACACCGACTATGAAAATTGAAGGAATATCTATAAAATCCTGTATACCGGCACCTATACCAAAGATAATAGCTACAGCTACCAAAGAGATTCCAATTATTGTGGATATATCCAAGTTACATTACCTCCTGATTTCTGGTAAAAACTTCAGCAAACTTTCAACTGGGTATGCTTTCTTTTTATACTCTATAACCTTATCGACCACTTCGTCAACACTTTCAAGCACGATCAATTTTCTTCCATTGATGAGTGTTATAACGGTGTTCGGTGTGGATTCTATGAGTTCTATCATCTCAGCGTTCAATACGAATTTCGTTCCATTCATTTGAGTCAAATGTATCAAAGGAGCACCTCATACCATTTGATTATCTCCTTATGTTGACAAGTTCATTCAATATCTGGTCAGCTGTTGTTATAACTCTTGCGTTAGCTTGAAAGCCCCTTTGAGCTATTATCATCTTCGTGAACTCCTCCGCAAGGTCAACGTTGGACATTTCCAGAGCTCCCGGAATTATAGTCCCTCTTCCGCCACTACCAGGTGCTCCAATGAGTGGAAGCCCACTGTTAGGAGATTGTGTGTACAGTGAGTTGCCTATTTCTTGAAGTCCTGCTGGGTTGTTGAAAACAGCAAGGGCTATTTTCCCTAATACATCCGTCAATCCATTGGAGAACGTCCCAATTATCTCACCATTCTCGTTTATGGCGAAAGATTGTAGGGAACCTTCTGCATTACCGTTTTGATAGTTTACAACCGCCGAAAATGGTGATGCATACTGTGTTAAAGCCGTAAAATCTATATCTATTCCAACCTTTCCATCTCCGTTGTGTGAAGCATCGAACTCTATTCTTTTGAGCTCTGTGGAGTTATCGACCAAGAGATTACCTGCTGCATCGTTGTATATTCCCCACAAAGAACTTATCCTTCCAGAGGTGTCAAAATCCAACAATCCACCAGTGTAAGCTTCACCAGTGGTGGTGGTTGGACTACCATTTGCGTTCACATAACTTATCGTTTCTCCAGAATCTGTGTATGCTTTCCACGTCCAGGCGTTGTTAAAATCTATGGTGTTATCACCGTCGAAATCATATCTTCCAAGTCTAACAAATTCGATATACAAATTGTATGGTCTCCCAAGGGAATCGTAAATCTGAACGGATGTGACGTAATTTGGAGAAGTGTACTCAGGGACGACGAAAT
>Ga0136651_10001181_pt1 | contig 14408 bp, 9 predicted proteins | sample Mar14236cmmetaG_FD_94867 | JGI IMG/M metagenome (GOLD analysis project Ga0136651, IMG submission 94867) | Marine hydrothermal vent microbial communities from Guaymas Basin, Gulf of California to study Microbial Dark Matter (Phase II) - Marker... ...
AGTGCCGATTGAATTGCTTCTTGTGCCTTTAAAGTAAATTTATTTAAATTCATATAATTATTAAATGCTCCAATTTTAATAAAAAATATATAGGTGCTCAACACAATGTCAAATAATTTTGGCACTTAAATTAGCAGAGTGCTAATATCTAAAAAACTTGTAATAATTTTGATGATAAAAGTAATAGTGTTAATAATTTTTTAAGGTTAATTATGGAAAAAATTTCGGTCATTGGAATGGGAAGTTGGGGTACAACTCTCGCTATTCTTTTATCAGAGAAGGGTTATCCGGTTATCGGATGGGAATGGATACAAGAGCGTGCTGAAGATATGCAGCAGAAAAGAGAGAACCTTTTCTTCCTGCAAGGTTGCAAATTCCCGAACAATCTCAAAGTTACAAACGATCTTTCGTATGCATCCAACAAGTCCGATATTGTCATTCTTGCTGTTCCTTCTCATGTAGTGAGACATATTGTCGGTCAGGTCAAAGATGAGCTTCGTGGTAAAAAAATTGTGAATGTTGCAAAGGGGATTGAAAATGAGACAATGCTGCGGATGTCAGAAGTTATACATGATGAGGCAGGCACTCCTTTAGAGAAAATCGCTACATTATCCGGACCGACCCATTCTGAAGAAGTGAGTAAAAAACTTCCCGCAACAATTGTTGCTGCTTCAATAAATGAAGCTTATGCCAAATCGATTCAGCATCTATTTATGACAGATTATTTCAGAGTTTACACTAGTACAGATATTATCGGCGTCGAGCTTGGAGGATCTCTAAAAAATGTTATTGCGATCGGTGCAGGTATTTCTGATGGAATGGGCATGGGCGATAACGCAAAAGCTGCTCTTATTACTCGTGGATTACGAGAAGTTACCCGTCTTGGCGTTGCCTGCGGAGCCAATCCACATACTTTTTCGGGAATATCAGGCATTGGAGATCTCATCGTGACCTGTGACAGTTTGCATAGCAGAAACCGCTATGTGGGAGATCAGCTTGCAAAGGGTTTCTCGCTTGATAAAATTCTCTCTTCTATGGAAATGGTCGCCGAAGGAGTGAATACAACAAGATCAGCATATCAATTATCACATAAAATGAACGTGGACATGCCGATCACTGATTACATTAATAAGGTTTTATTTGAAGGGCTTTCACCGCAAGATGGGGTTATGACACTTATGACCCGTTCTCCAAGAAGCGAGGATGAGTTCTAAATCTATATATGAACATCCCCTATTTTAGTGAAATTCTCTCATTAATTACTGCAATAGTTTGGGCTGGGGCAGTTATGTTTTTCCGTAAAAGCGGTGAAACGACAAAACCCTTTGCACTCAATTTTTTCAAAAATACTCTTGCATCAATTCTGTTTATTATTACTTTGCTCGTATTAGGACATGAGATCTTTCCAGCAATGCCCACGAAAGACTATCTCATTCTTATTGCCAGCGGTATCATTGGAATTTCTTTTGCGGACACTATCTATTTTTCCAGTCTGAATATTCTTGGTGCAGGAGTTTCGTCTATTGTAAATTGTCTATTCAATCCATTTGTGATCGGTCTTGCGTATATATTTTTGGGAGAAAAACTTTCTATACTCCAGTTCGTTGGAGCAGCGCTTATTATCGCTGCGATCGCAGTAACCACTGTGCGCGTTTCCTCGTCTAATATTCATAGAAAACATCTTGCACTGGGCATTTTTCTTGGTGTGATTTCTGTGCTTACAATGGTAGTAAGTATAATTATGATAAAACCGATCCTTGATAATGCATCTGTATTATGGTGCACAGAAATACGGCTCATTTCCGGTACTGTTGTAATGGCTATTATCGCTGTGTTTCACCCAAGAAGAAAGACCATTTTCAGAACATTCATACCTTCTGCGGAATGGAAGCACCTTATTCCGGGAACGATTCTTGGAGCTTATCTCGCAATGGTTATCTGGTTAGCAGGTATAAAATATACCTATGCCAGTGTCGCCACTGCGATCAATCAAACGAGCGTTATTTTTATATTTATTCTTGCGGCTATATTTTTAAAAGAACGATTTACTTTCCGACGATTTATCGGGCTTGTTCTCTCTTTTTCAGGGATATTGCTTGTTACTTTAGGGTAGGCACAAAAAATGAAACTTACCAACATGTTGTCCTGAAAATAAAGGTTCGCGCAAAGACGCAAAGATTAAATGAACGCAGAGAAAAAAACAGGAATTTTGTTTTAAAATTATTCTACTCGTGGAGTGACTTTTTTTCATTACAATTTTTGGTAACAATCCTTCATCCATTTCTGTAAAGCCCTTATTGATAAATGTTTATACCTCAAAGACATTCCCAAATCCTCAAATTCCAGATTTAATTTTTTCTTTTTCTCATTAAATTTGAAAAACTTTAAAGTTCCACATGCAAGCATAAATACTGGATTCCCTCTTTCGAGGGAATGACATTTCTTTTTAGTTATAGGTATATCTCTGTGCTCTCTGCTTGTCTCGGCGTAATGTAATGAAGACGGATGATCTCTTCCTGTCACGGCGTAGCGTAGCGAAGACGGATGGTTACATCTTTTCCGGTTTATCCGAGTTGGGATAACAGGACATAAAAAAAGACCTCCGAGAGCGAATCCCGAAGGTCTTTAATTATATTACGATAAGATTACAATCCGATTTCAACACCTATATTGATTTTACGACGGGGTCCAAAGAATACTTCTGCATCATCAGCATCATGATCAAAATCAAATGCATTATAATTACTATTATCTGTTGCATCCTGTATATAGATTTCATCAAGGAGATTGAATACATGTGCAAATAAATTGAATCTCAGACCTTTTACAATAGTTGGAACTTCGTACATCATATGGAAATCTACCGTAGCGAAATTGGGAGCTTTCCAGCTTTGAGTTCTGTCAGTAGGATCAGTTCTGTCCATAACACCCCAACCACTCCAGAAATCCATAAAGTATTTACCAACAAATTTAAATTCTAAACCATCAAATGGATAGACTTTTGCTGCAAGAGAGAGTTGAGTTTGTGGTTGGTTGCCAACTTTTAAGTTCTTAATATAAACATTTATAGTTGAATCTTGACTGGGATATTTAACTACTGCAGTAACATCATCAGTGTATTTCCATATTCCCTTTGAAGCATTAAGCTGAAATCCTATGAAGTCAAATGGTTGATAAGTTGACTCTAATTCAACACCCATGAATCGCGAATCAATACCACTTACTTTGACTCTAATATCATCAAAAGTGTCTGGATCTTCAGTTTCCATTATTTTTGTTTCATCTTTTCTGTCTGTGTAATACCCATCAGCTTTAATATTGAGAAGTCCATCTAAACCAACCCAACTGAATCCAGCTTCTGCACTCAAATATCTTTCATTTATGGGATCTTTATACAATTCACCAGTCCAGTCATTGATTACTTCATCAAGTATGGGTACTTTGGATACATAACCAGCATTTACAAAGACACCAAGGTCTGGCATTACAACATAGTTCAAACCACCTTTAACCTGATATCCAGTAATCCATTTAGCTACTGTCTTCAAGGCTTTTGTAGTATCTGCAGGATCTCTATTGAAATGATCTAAATATGTGTATTTAACTGCAGAAGGGCCTAGAGAAATAAATGTAGTAAGATTTCCTTGATTTATTTCACCCTGCACAAATCCACCCATCCAATCGACAGTATTTGTGTTGTAATAATCAACCTTATCGCCAAGTTTCTTATTATATTGAGTTGAATCATCAAATGCATTTCCATCCCAAATATAATAATTTCCACCAAGAAGATCTCTTACTTCTCTGAAGTGATCGATCTCAGCAGTACGCCAATCAAGACCGACCAAGGTCTTGATCGCAGGATTGATCTCATATTCAGCTTTTACAATTGCTCCAATTGTCCACTGTCTGTTCACACTATTTCTGAGAATACCAAGTGCTTGACTATCTTCTTTAATCAACTCTTTTTTATCAACCCAGTAAGAACCTGCTGGACCCTGGTTCATTGCAATTGTAGCGTCCCAATCCCACGTCCAAGGGCATGGACCATAGTAGAATTTCCAGTCATCATCACCAAGTTTGCCATTTGCATCTCTTCTGTAGATCTTACCAAACGTACCAGTACCACCACCTTTACCACCGGAATAATAGACTGTGGAGTATAAGTTTAACTTTTCTGTTAACTGGCTGTACCAGTTAAGGTTGAGCTGTGGTTTGTGGTAGAAGTTCTCGCGTTCCATGATGAATGTATCATCATGTCTTTCGTGATATTGATCATCCCACCATTGTTCACCTTGATAACCACTATTGACTGGACTCCAGTTCTGGTTAAAGTTATAACCTCTTTCAAGGAAATCAGCTAAGGCAGCATCATCATAACCACTAAGATCTTTAGCATATTTTTGATTAAAGGTCGCAATATTCTGAGCATATAATCTTTGACCGTGCCTTTGGGGTGCACCAACCGCGTAGAATTCTAATCTGTTCTTATCATTTAAATTATAAGATGAAGCCACATAATATGCATAGGAATCAGTCCACGTTCTATCTGCTACTCCGTCACCAATTTTACGAACAAGAGCAAAACTGAGAGCATATTTATCGTCAACAAGACCTGTATTTCCAGCAAGGGTCATTTTCCTGAAGTTGCCTGAGCCGTATTCCTGTTTGAACCGCACTCCCGAAGTCATTTGTGTGGGATCTGTAATGATGTTCATGGTTCCACCGATCGATGGAACTGCAAGGTTGACTGCGCTGAGACCTCTCTGCACCTGGATTGAGGATGTTGCATCTGCGAGTCCATCCCAGTTTGACCAGTAAACCCAGCCATTTTCCATATCATTAACCGGAACACCGTTGATCATAATAGCAATGTTTCTCTGGTTGAAGCCACGAATGTTCACACGTGCATCACCTGCACCACCACCCTGGTCGGTAGAATACACACTTGGTGTACTCTTAAGAGCGAGCGGAAGATCACGAGAACCAAGATCCATTGCGATCTCTTCACTTGTTACATCAGTATAAGCAATAGGAGTTGTTTCTTCTGCTCTGTCAGCTAAAACAGTGATACCTGGAATTCCGATATCTTTGACTGAAAGTAGAAAATTGACTGTTGAGGTCAAGCCGCCCTTGATCTCGACTTCCTTTTTCATTAACTCATAACCGAGATAGCTAACTGCAACAGTATAGGTGCCCTCTGGGATATTCTTCAGAAGGAATGTTCCGTTGTTGCGTGTAAGCATACCATACTCGGTACCTTCAATATAGATGTTTGCATTAGCGATCGGGTCGCCGTTTTTTTCGTTAGTAACTTTACCTGCCAGGTTGCCAGCGCCTGCTGCAAAGGCAAAGGAGGTAATCATAAATAACGAAACCAAAAGAACAATAAGTACTTTTTTCATAGGTGTACTATCCTCCCTATATTAATTTGTGTTAACAAAAACCACTCATCCGCCAGCTTGCGGATGAATACCTATCAATGATATTAACATGCCTATTTTCTTTCTTATTGTCTAAGACTGTGCGATCGTCTAGTGTAGATGTAGATGGATATAGTATTTTTAGCAATTTTTTGCATTTTTTTAACTTCTTTTTTCTTAAGAAATTTTTCAAAGCTCTTACTAAACTCCTTATTAATTAGTTTAGATGAAACTTTATCGACCTTAGCAATCTGGACAAATCACTGTCAAATTATTTTTTATAAATCTGTAAATTGCAAAATAGCAGCAACTTAACATTCACTTTGCGATTCCCGCCCCGCCTCCTCGTTCTCCCATTTCTCTTCTAACTTTCTTCTATAGCGCTGTTTGCGCATATATGAAACTAAAAGAAGTATCGGAATTATTATCCAAAATATTCCAAATCCAGAATAAAGAATTGCAAGAACAGAATGGGATGAAATTGACTTCTTAGCAGCTTCAAGAAAAGCTTGAACAGATATTCCGAATGCTCTGGTAAAGGATGTTTCAAAACTTTGTCCCGTTTGAATATGATCAATAAACTGATAATATTTCTGCTTATCAAAATGCTTGAGCAAATATCTGAAAGTGTAATAACTCTGCAGATAAAAGATATCTACCTTCTTTTTTACTTCAGGATAATGATAAGAATATGATTGCAGATCGAGTACATTTCCCTTTAGTGCATTAGTGACAAATTGTACTTCTCTATTGATGTTCCATTCTTTTGCATAATATTGCACAAATCCTTCCTCAAACCATAGTGGCAGATAAACCTCCGGTGCGATTGAATGAAGTAAGATGTGAAGATATTCATGAGTCAGTACTTTATAAAATTCAGTGTGATGTGGAAGTGTTTTGGGATTCTGTAGAATTATTTTAGAGAGCGCAGGAATTGCCATAGCAATACTGTTCTCCGGTAATTTACCTTTTGTGATATACTCATCAAATTCTTTTTTTGAATGAGTAAGCACTAATTGAATGACCGGTATATCATAAAATCCAACTTCCCTATTTATTTCGGGAACAGTTTTTGAAAATTTTTGCAAAATATCCTGAGCGATCTTCTCATCCCTTTTATCATAGGAAATTATGAAATAACCATTCTGGCTTAAATCGGAATAAACCGGATTTGAAAATACAGAAATACAAACAAGAATACAAAATAAAAAAATGAGTGCTTTCTTAACTTTCATAAGCTTGAGAAAAAAGTAATATCTATCAAATTTCTGTCCATATTTTCATTGATAAAAAAAAATCCCGAGGGAGAAGTGATCGATGACCAGTTCCCCATCGGGAATAATTTATTAAAGCTTGATTTTAGGGTTCTGTATAAATATTCTCCCAGCTAATGTAGCCGGATTTTGCTTTATACCAATCGGTATAAGTAGTACCTCCGCTTTCAGCCCATTCCGCAAAATGGTTGAAACCATTAATAATGGGAATAGTTTCTTTCATATAAACACAGCTTTCTGCAATATACACACCCCACGGCAAACCATTACTTGTTCTGAAATAAATTTCATTTGCAGGATCGGATGCATCATTTCCAGTACCGAATAACGCAGTATTCATTGAATCTGTCGGAGGATAATTTGCCAGATGGATCTCGTGAGTTCTATCATCTTTTACATAAATAAAAGAATTATAGGGGGGATCATAAATAGGATTATTCTTATCATTATTCCAGGCAACCCAAGCTGGATCATTTACATTCACATATTGGACAGGAATATGTACTGTAAATTCAACAGGATTGAAATACGTCATCGATTCATCCGTATTTGTCCAGGTGCCCGCGGGTGACCCAAGGGCTTGATGAACATCAAAAATGAAAATAATAGTATTGTTATCCTGCTCAACTTCAAGACCTTGAGGTAACGTTGTAGTTACTGCTCCATCAATATAACATAGATCCGGTAATTGCACGGCATAGGAAATTTTATAGCTTGCACCAGTCGCTCGAATTTTGAATTTTGCTTCAATTTCAAAGATTCTATAGAACCATCTATTTATAGAAGGAACATAAATCCACGACCATCGATTGTATTTCTCTATCCAGTTCGCATCTATTACCAGATCATTCAGGTCATAATCACCTGTGTATGGCCAGCGATCCTCAAACATGATAGTTCCATATTTGTTTTTCGCTGGATAATAACAGTAAATGTAGAAACATTTCGATGGAGAATTATTATCTTTGGAAAGTGTGAAAGTATCAATGATCTCGCCCTCTGTAGTAGAAGTTTTGTTAATAGTAAGCTTCTTTATGTATTCACCCGATTGAAGATAAACATGACTCCTGTAAGATGGCAATGAGATAAAATCTTCATACATTCCTGTGGAGTCTGTCATGGTCGCAACGACCATTCCATCCAGAAGCAGGGTGTCCTTTGGGGATTTGCTATCCCCATCATATTCGAGGAACAGGTTGAAGTCAGTCTCAATGGGTCCTGTAATTTCAACTGTAACCATACGTGTAGTATTAAAAGCGAAATTGGGGTCGATATCAAGATCATGCATATTCTTATGTTTGTCCTTATTCCACCAGGAACAACTCACAAGAACAGCCATAAGCACAACGACTATGAAAAAAATCTTTTTCATATCTGCCCTCTTTCAAAATTTTGATAATGTATTTTATTATGGGATTATTTTTTTTGTCAACAAATTTGACACTTTTCTTGACTTGAAAATCTTATTGTGTAGGGTTTTATGTAAAAATGTATTATATTTGATTCATGAGGTTCGATAAATATGAATAAAAGAAATTATATTTTTTTAATAGTTTTTGTACTTCTTTCTTTGCTTCTTTTCTCTAGTTGTGCAAAGAAAAAACCTGACAGAGTTAAGGATCTGATTAATGATCTCGACTATGTAGATAAATTCATACAAATCGAAGCAGCCGAGGAGCTGGCAGAGCTGAAAGACCCGCGAGCGGTTGATCCATTAATTGCAATTTTATCGGATCCAAATGAAGAAGTTCGTACTGCCGGAGTTATTGCTCTTGGCAAGCTGAAAGATCCCCGTGCTATAATTCCACTCATTCAAATGTTCCGTGATGAAAGTGTTGGAGTGAGAAAAAATGCTGCAGCAGCACTACAAAATATGGGCTTCGAGACTATTGATCCTCTAATTGCATCCCTCACTGATCCTGACTGGCGGGTTCAGAAAAACGCTGCAGAAGCTCTCGGGAAAAAAGAAGAACCAAAAGCAGTTGTACCTCTTATCAACACACTTGCTGATAAAGATACAGAAGTTCGTCAGGCAGCAGTAAATGCTCTTGCTATGATCGGAGACCCGCGTGCGATCAAACCCCTTGAGCAACTATTGATTGTTGAAGTAAAATTACAGAATTGGGATATTGTTGAGGATATTCAAGACGCTCTGCAAGCCCTTGGACAAGCAGAAATTTATTATAAAGAAAGGGAATAATATCTAGTGCCATGTCAAGCTTCGATTGGAAATAATAATTGATTTTTGACATTCCTTTTGCTGAATATTTCACTGTGGGATGAGATTTCAAACTTTGTTAAAATTCAATTTACGTCATTTAACAATTGACTTATCACTCGGATAAATCCTGTAGGATAAGTATTCCAACAAGATAAACCGAAACCAAAAAGATTAGCAACGAACCAGTCTTCGCTACGCTTCAGTCTCCGTTTCACTACGCCCTGACAAGACGCCCCGGCAAGCAAAATCAAACAAAAAATATAAAAGTTCGTTGTTGTTAGTTCTTGCTTACTCCGTTGAATCTTTTTTTTTAATTGCCTAAACTCCAAATCCTAAAAATTTGCATTGTAATCCTTGAGCATATTCGTTTCATTCAGTATAAAATACAGGAAGGATCTCCATGAAGGATAGATTAACATTTTTCCGAGATTCTTCGTCACCCTGATAAATCAGGGATTCCTCAAGAATGACAACTTTTTATTTATTCGTTAAGAGTACTTGTCATTCCTACGCATTTAATCCCAATCAAAACCTTCCTTTTTTAAGAATGCCTGTGCCTGAATATCTCCCAAACGTGCAGCTTTCTTATAATATTCAATTTTTTTCCCTTTATTATCAACCTGATAATAGGCATCACCAAGTACGACAAGCGCATTCACCATCGTAGAATCCATTGAAACTGCTTTGAGAAGATACTCGATAGCTTTATTATAATTACCCATCTGAAAATACACAAATCCAGCATTATCATAAGCTTTCGGAAAATTCTTCTTAATATCTATTGAACGCAACAAATAGTCCAATGCCTTATCATTTTCTTTTTTAAACGCATAGACAGTACCCAGACTATACATTGCCATTGAATTTTTTGATTCCAGATCCAGCACGCTGGTGTACGCTTCGACAGATCTGTCATAATCCCCATTCATGAATTCCGTGTAGCCCTCTTTAAACAATGCTGCAATTGCTTCTCTTTTATTGGTGAACTCTCTGATATTTTGATCTTTGAATTTATCTTTTAGAAGAAAATCGAATTGGTTTGAAGAACTTTCAGTGGGAGTATAAGAGAAATCGTCGGATTGGATCCTGGTGGGTTTTACTTCATCCGGAAGGTTTTCAATATCTCCTGCATTTTTACCTGTTTTGCCTAGCAGCTGTTCAAATTTTTGATACAATTCATTGGTATTGACTGTCTCATCTTCTTCAATAATTGGCTGTTGTATAGGATCTTCTGTAATAATAACTTCTTCTTTAACTGGCTCCTTAGTATCAATGCTTTCCTGAATCGGCGGTTTTGTTTCTTCCGTTGTGTACACAATAGTTGATTCTGTACCGTCATCATAGGTATGTGTATCAGAACCGATCACCACAAAATCATCTGATGAAGTAGTTATAGCAGTCTTGTCCGTAGAAAAAACCATATCTGACTGATATTCGTATCCAAGACTATTTGCGTAATTTATATGCTTGATACCTTTATCCATATCTCCTTGTAAGCCGTAAGTTACTCCCAATTTGTAATGGGCTTCCCCATAATTCGGCTTTAGCTTAATCGCCTTTTCAAACCAGGTAATAGCTTTGTCGAAATCGCGTTTCTTTGCATACATATTACCCATTCCATAACATGCATAGGCATTGTTCCCGTCGAGCTGTAACAATTTATTGAGGGTTGCTTCAGCTTTTTCAAACTCTCTCATTTCCGTATAAACACGTGCAAGATTGTAGTAACTATCCGTATAATTTGTCTGAACACTTATAGCCATCTCGTAGTCTTTTATGGCATCGTGCAATTGTCCAAGCCCTTCATGCGCATTTCCAAGATTATTATATACCTGCGGCAATTCTGGGTTAATATTTTTTGCTTCATTGAAATGCTGGATAGCTGCTTCATGAGCCCCAAGAATACTCAAAATAATTCCCATATTATTATGTGCTTCAGCATTATTTGGATTTTTCTCGAGAGATTTCTCATACAAGGTCAAAGCTTCCTGATAACGCTTTAGCTGTTGAGCTTCTATTGCTTTCTTAAAATGATCGTAAGCAGAGCCGGTCAAGGGCTTGTTCGGAATAACATCTTTCTTTGTAAGCTGTGTTTGAGTTTGAAGTGCGGTGGTTTCTTTTGCCGGTTCTTCTTTTATTGGTTCGGGTATTTCCTGAACAGTTTCTCCGGAAAATATCTCCCGGAATCGATTCATAATAGTATCTTCATTGGCTTCAAATTCCGCATTGATATAGTACACATTATCTTCCCTGCTTTCTTCAATGACCTCATTCAGAGAAACAAGGGGTTTGAGCATCTCAACATTATAAGTAGAAAGTGTATCATTTCTATCTATTGTATTCCAGAGAGTAGTAAACTTGGCATAGGAAAATAATTCTTTTATCAATTGCGATTTCATATCCCCGATCGCTTTGACCTTTGCTTGCTCGCCGGTCATGCTTTCAGGTGCATAAAATGAGTTCTGACGCAGATAGGTTTTTGCATTTACTGCAATAGTTATCAGGCAAAAAAAACTAATCAGAATTACTAGTTTTTTCATAGGAACTATCTCCTTACTTCATACTGTTTATAAATAGATTTATTTACAAATCGACAAATCGCTGTCAATGAAAATATTGACGTAAATTATCAAAAACTTCAGTTCACAATAAAAGGAGTTAGCATGAAAGCAATAACATCAGACAATGCGCCCAAAGCAATAGGACCTTATTCACAGGCAATTTTACACAATGGGATGCTCTTTATTTCCGGACAGCTCGGAGTTCATCCCGAAACAGGTATTTGGGGAGAAACCTTTGCAGAGCAGGCAAAACTTGTATTCGAAAATCTTCAGGCAATTCTTACTGAAGCAGGAATGGATTTCGGCAATGTAGTAAAAGTAAGTGTGTTCTTAAAGGATCTTGGACATTTTGAACTGCTCAATGATCTTTATAAAAAGTATTTTGTTCAACCTTATCCTGCACGAGAAGCATACCAGGTGGCAAAACTTCCAAAGGATGCAGAGGTAGAGATATCGCTTATTGCAATGAAGTAATTATTGACAGACTCAAATATATTCAAAAATTTTATTATCAATAATATTGTTGTTTTAGTGAATATCTATTTTTGATACTTTGAAAGGATCTTATGAATTCAGTACATAAATCGATCTTGATCGTCGAGGATCAGCTTTTAATACTTTCGTTCATAAAGAACATTCTCCGGAAAAAAGTGGATACAATTCACACTGCACTGAATGGCAAAGAAGGATTGGAGCTCTACAAAACTCATAAACCCGATATCGTCATTACTGATCTGCAAATGCCTGAAATGAATGGACTTGAAATGATACGACATATTCGAAAACTCGATCCTGAAACAAAAATTCTCATAACTTCGGCGTATTGTGACACAAAATATATGCTTGAAGCCATTGACATGGGAGTGAACGGATTTCATATAAAACCTATTGATAGTGATCATTTGCTCGATCAGATTGATACACTCATAAAACAACTCACTCTTGAAGAAAAAGCTCATGAGGAAGAAGAGAAATTCCGTGTACTCAGTTCTGCAGCGAGAGACGCCATTGTGATGATGGATATTAAGGGAATGATAACTTTCTGGAATCAAGGTGCGGAAAGGATATTTGGATACACACAAGAAGAAGTTATCGGAAAAGAACTTCATAGGTTTCTCGCTCCTGATTATTATTACGAAGATTATGAAAAAGCCATGCCACGCTTCATAGAAACAGGACGCGGAAAATTGGTTGGGAAAACAGTTGAATTAAAAGCTTTGAGAAAAAACAGAACTCCTATTACTATAGAACTGTCTTTGACAAGCGTGAAACTCCATGACGAATGGAACGCTCTAGGAATTATGCGCGATGTCACAGATAGAATTCTGGCAGAAAAGGAACTTATCAAAGCATACAAAAAGATGGATGTGCTTGCTCACACTGATCATCTCACCCAGCTTTCAAATCGTCTGGATATGATAGAAAAATTAAACTATGAATGCACTCGTTTTGAAAGATATGGCATACAATTTTCAATAGCAATTGGCGATCTGGACAATTTTAAAGAAATTAACGACACTTATGGACATCAAACAGGTGATGAAGTACTTAGCGAAATTGCTATATTACTGAAAAGTAATTTACGAAAACAGGATGTTGTCGGCAGATGGGGTGGAGAAGAGTTCATTCTAATGTACCCGAAAACAGACCTGAAGGGTGCAATGCTTGTGACGGAAAAGATCAGAAAAGCGTTAGAGGAATCAGTTTTTGAACACGATAAGAAAAAGATCAATACCACCATTACTTTTGGTGTGACTACCTATAATGGGAAATCGGATATTAACGAATGCATAAGAATTGCAGACGGCGCACTTTATGAGGGAAAAAAGAGTGGCAAAAATTGTGTCGTGGGTGCACCAAAACATGGTAATAAATAATTGAGAGGAAGGCCGATGAAAAAATTATTTTTGATATTAATTGGATTTTTAATTTTTACGAATTCCCTATTGGCTGATGCTGAAGATCAAGTCTCTGTTCTGGTTGAAATTCCCGAGATAAATATTTATGATGCCCAAGCCGGTGATTTTCTCGATATCAATCCCGATTACTACCTCTATTATGCATATCAAAATTATAATGAGGATAATTTTGAAACAGCAGCTAAATTCTATCTCCAGTATCTTTCTTACCAAAATGCTGATGCGAACTCAATCTATAATCTTGCTTGCTGCTATGGACTTCTTGGAATCGATTCACTTGCTACATTGTACCTGAAGAGAGCTTACAAAGCCGGTTTTGATGATGTTCAGCACATAAAAGGAGACCCTGATTTTGATGGAGTGAAAGATTCCCCTATCTTCACAACTTTGATAGACAGCATAGAAAGTATCGAGCAGCAAAAGATCGAAGAAAGCGGAAGTGTGCTCTTTATTCCTACAAAAATACTTCAAGAATGCAGAGTAAAACTACCGGAAAACTTTGATCCTGAAGAAACGTATCCGCTTATTATCGGATTGCATGGCTACGGTGATAATAATGAAAACTTCATAAGCTTATATCAGGATTTTCCATCGAGAAATTTTATCTTTGCCGTACCTCAAGCACCTTATGGATTTGGGGTGGGTTCCAATATCGGGTATAGCTGGATCCCACAATCAGATGATCCTGCAGTATTTGATGAGGCAGTTACACTAACTGAAAATTATGTGAACAGCGTTGTGACATATTTACAGAATCAATATAACATCTCTGAAATAATATTGATGGGCTTCTCTCAGGGATGCTGGCTAACTTATTATACAGGTATTAGAAATCCTTTGCTTTTCAAAGGACTTCTCTGTTTTGCTGGTGATCTACCTCTTGACCTGCTTAATGATGAAACCTTTGAAAATGCCAAAGACCTACCGATCTATATTGTTCACGGTGAAAATGATAGAAGCATACCCGTGGACGCAGGAATAAATGCAGCTTCTGTTCTGAAGGGAATGGG
>Ga0136651_10001183_pt1 | contig 14386 bp, 7 predicted proteins | sample Mar14236cmmetaG_FD_94867 | JGI IMG/M metagenome (GOLD analysis project Ga0136651, IMG submission 94867) | Marine hydrothermal vent microbial communities from Guaymas Basin, Gulf of California to study Microbial Dark Matter (Phase II) - Marker... ...
CGGATCAGGGTGACAAAAGTATTTTATGTTAAATTTTCAGATTTACTGGAAAGTAATTTTCCAACCAAAATATATCGCAAACCCTTTATCTATATTAATCCACAGAAATCACTTCCAAATTTTTGGGGGTATGCCTGATAGATAAGGTTTTATCTACTTGTAATAAGTGTATAGAGAAAAAATTAATTCCTTTCAGCTGGTGTCCCTCTACTCTATATGATATTTTGATAATTTTCTATTTAAAGCCGAGCGCGATATATTTAATAATTGAGCTGCTTTGGTTTTATTTTTTTTTGCCTGGTTGAGAGCTTGTCGTATCATTTCCTTTTCTTTTATCACAAGTTGATTAAGGTTTAAACTATCAAATTTAACCTTCTTTTGAGTTACTTTAAGATTTTTAAAATGCTCAATTCTTAGAACTGATTCATCGCACATTATCAATGCTTCCTCTATCATATGTTCCAGTTCACGAACATTACCTGTGAATTCGTACTCAAGCAGTGCATCATAGACTGCGGGATCAACCTTTCTGCAATAAGTTTTCCCAAATTTTGCTATTGAAATCCTCATAAAATGATCAATAAGAAGTGGGATATCTTCTTTTCTCTCTTTAAGAGTAGGTAGGTGAATATGAAAGGTATTTAATCTAAATAATAGATCTTCCCTTAATTCATTATTTTTCACAGCATTCTCAATATTTTTATTGGTAGCTGAAATTACTCGTGCTCTGAATGCTATTTCATGATTACTTCCAACTCTTCTGAAAGTTTTACCCTCCAAAACTCTTAGTAATTTAGTCTGCATGTGTTTGGGCATCTCACAGACCTCATCCAAAAATAATGTTCCCTTTCCAGAGGTTTCAAGAAAGCCAGGTTTGTTTCTTATAGCACCTGTGAATGCTCCTTTGTTATGACCAAAAAATTCACTTTCAAAAAGATTATCAGGTATCGATCCACAGTTCACATCAAAAAAGGGCTCTCTTTTCCTTGAACTTAAAGCATGAATACCTCTTGCAACAAGTTCTTTACCTGTCCCGCAATCTCCAGTTATAAGTACCGAAGTGTCGTCTGTCTTAGCAACCTTTTCCATTAGTTCAAAGATCTTATTGATTGCAGCACTATTTCCAATTATAACATCTCCTTCCCGTTCCAAGATACTAGAAACAAGATGGTTATGTCGGTCTTGTAAATCGTTTACTCTATTTTGCAGATCAATAAATCTTCTTGTACGTTCGATAGCTCTTTTGAGGTCGACCAACCGGAAGGGTTTCGTGAAAAAATCAGAAGCCCCACTTCTTAACGACTCGATCACACTATCCATATCACCGTGGCCAGTGATCATTATCACTTCTATCAAGGGGTATAATTGCTTAATCCTCTTAAGAACCTGGATACCATTCATTTCTGGTAATTTAACATCCAACACAACGATATCACAGGTAATATTCTTTAGTATATTCAAGCCATCAGAGGGCTTCGCCGCTTTAAATACAGTGAAGCCCTGATTTGACAAATACTCCTCAATGCCCTCCCGATAATCCTTTTCGTCGTCCAGGATAAGAATCTTGAGTTCTTCCATAGAGAAAGTCTGCCTTTCTCCCCAACTCTCCTCCACCTGACCAGATAAGCCGAGCCAACAGTTTTAGTTTACGCATGTTGAGGTTGTTCTATATGTCTGATGGTATTCTGGAAATCAGACAAAGTATAAGGTTCATTAATGATCTCACATCCAGATTTTTTGATTACCGAGAAAGCCTCTTCTACATATCTATTCATTACCAAAATAGTACGCAAATACTTAAAATGATGATTGATATAGTTAATCAAACCGATATTCATGATCTTCGTTAGGCGTATTATAGCTTCATGGATATTCTCAGAATTTAATATCCTTACAGCTTCAAGGTCATTCTGTGCAGTAAAAACAGTATATCCTTGAGATCGAAAATATTCATTAATCTCATTTTTGCTTTCACTTTTGAAATTCACCAGCAAAATATTCATATCATCATTTCCTTTAAGAATAGCAACTACAATATTCGTGCCAATTATGCTAACTTGCCTATCTGGGGTTAGTTATACAAATTCATTATTTTGACATATAATATTTATTGTTCGTTTTCGGTCAATTATATTGATTTATTTCAACATGGAAAAATCTCTAAATTGCTTAGTATAAATTGTTTAATGCGATTTATTGTAATTTGTTCGTTTTCGGTCAATTGTTGCGAAAATGTTACATTTATTGCGATGTCATTTTGTAAGAGCCTTAAATTTCAGATTAAAAGTAGTATATATACCTGGTTTACTTTCTACATCCACTTCTGCTTTCATCTCCTCAATTATCCCATATGATACAGATAATCCCAAACCAGTACCTTTATCCGGTTCTTTAGTAGTATAGAAAGGTTCAAATATATGCTCGATATCCTTCTTAGGTATTCCAATCCCGTTATCAGTTATTTTTATAATTACGTTTTTATCCTTCGGATAGGTCGAAATACTTATCAGCTTCTTTTCATTCACTTCATTAACAAACTTTTGCTCAATAGCATCCCTTGCATTTGAAAGTAAATTTAAAATTACCTGTTCGAGTTTAAATTTATTTCCAAGAATGAAAGGAAGTTGCTCTGCTAGGGATATGTTAAAATTGATACCTTGATTTTCACACTGTGTTCGTATCATCGAAAGAGCTTCTGTAACTACTGTATTTACATCAATCTCGTCATAAGTGATATCTTTTTGGTCGCGAGAGAATGTTCCAATATGATCGATTATCTGACGAATTCTCTCTATATAGGTAAAAAATTTATTTATCTTCTCCCGTAGATATTCATGTGAGATTTCTTGGTTTGATTTCATTCTTTCATTGATATTATCAATACCAAGGGAGATGAGACCGATGGGTTGATTTATCTCGTGTGCAATACCTGCCGCAAGCTGTCCAAGTGATTCGAGTTTTGATTTTTGAACGAGTAATTCTTGCTGTATCTTACGTTTTTTAACCTCATCATCAACCATGTCCTGCAGATCATCCTTAAGATTCATCAACTTCATTTCATTCTTCTTCAGATCAGTAATATCTATATCCATTCCCAATATACCGATTGTATAACCTTTTTCCTTTAATGGAATTATTCTTGTATTGAAATATTTCTTCACGCCATCAATTTGAATTGAATATTCATCATTGATTTTCTGCCCATTGTAAGCACTCTCCCACCACATCTTCCATTTCTGTTTTAAGGTATTGTTAACTGCGAAATTATCAAATGGTAAGTCATCAAAACTTTTTCCAATCATATTTCCCCAACGGTCAATTGAAACTTGACTTTGTAAGATTATTTGACCGTCAATATCACATGCATAGCAAGCTAAGGGTAAGTTGAGAATAATAGTTTGTAATAATTTCTTGCTTTTCTCAAGTTCATTCTGAAATTTCTTTTTTTCGTCGATATTTCGTGCAAAAATTAGCAATCTTTCCTGACCATCTATCAAATCAATCTTAGCATGAATATCCTGCCAGAAAAGAGTGCCATCTGCCCGTAAAGCCTCCCATTCAACATTGATGATTTCTCCTTCTTTCATCCTTTTTATAAAATCTTTTGTTTGTTGAGAATGTGGCGAAATCATAGAAGAGGAAGATAGATCGTCTATTCTCATAGAAAGCAACTCTTCTCTTGTACATCCATATGTTTCACAAGCACAGTCATTTACATCCACTATCTGCAATGTTTTAATGTCGTGGATAAATATTGATTGGGTCGATGTGTTGAAGAGCGTTTTGAATTTCTCCTCTTCTCTTAATCTTTTTTGTATCTCATTTTTTAATTCAACATTTTTCTTCTCAAGATCTTTGGTTTGATTATCTATGATACTCCCAATTTGATGTTTTTTTCTTCTTGATTGAAAAATGAAAAATACAATGGCTGTAATTATTAAAGAAAGTAAAATAATAGAGAACAATATTAGATCATTTTTTCTCTTTACTTTCAGTCGTTCATAATACTCTTTTAGGGGTATCACATTATCTGCATCATATCCAGCTTCTATTTTGTGCTGTGCAATCTTCTCAGAAATTGATGATAGCTTCTTGTAATATTCTGAAGCTTCCCTAAATTCGCCTTCATCTTCATATATTAATCCTAATAAAGTATAAATCTGTTTTAGTTGATTCAGATTATTAGTTTCTTTTGCGATCCTTTCTGCTTTTAAAAGAGGAGATAATGCCTGGGTAGATCGCCCTTGTTCGAATTGTGACCTTCCAAAAATTATAAGAGAGTCAGCAAACGAGGAATTTTCCTCTGATAGTACGAAATCAACACACAGGAAACTCACAAGTAAAAATAATACTATACTTCTAATGACTTTTCCTGCATGCATTACACGATTATTTTAACGCAGAAAGACCATTTTTCTAATTTCTTTAGAATCATCTGTTTCTACTTTCAGGAAATACACTCCATTTTCAACTAATTTACCTGAAAAATCTTTTCCTGACCACTGAATCTCAAAATGCTGCGGCGCAAGTGAGTCATCCACCAGGGTTTGAACAAATTGACCTTTCAGATTGTAAATATCAATCCTCAACCTCTTCTGTTGCTGAATAGCAAATGAAATTTTACAACCAGGACCAAATGGATTTCTGAATGTAAGAATATATTCATTTGAATTGATAGGATCATCAATGCTATAAGGTTCAAAGAGAAGTTCAATCGGAATGCTGAGATCATCGACATTTGAAGCATTTGATATGAGGTCAAAGCTCGAAGAGAAAAGCTGTGTCGTATATCCTTCAGTATTAAAAATCACCTGAATACTCTCAGACTGATATGGCAGTATAGACAGAGAATATGTATCAAAACCTACCCAGGTTGTGATGGGAGCTCCAGAAAGGTCAAAGAGAATATCTCCTGATGGAGTCATGTCATTATAACCGCAATAATCAGCAAATTGAGTTGCTTGATCAAGTTGATAATATGAAAGTAGTCCAGCGTCAATTCCACGTATTGTCGTTATCATCTTTTCCTGAATTTCTTCAACGGGCAATGCAACAGTATAGAGTGCAAGCTCATCAATATACCCATTAAATTCATAGGTTGAATTTGCATAAGAACCCACCAAAATATCATCAGATGTAGAATGAATAGGTGATATGAATGGATCATTCCCTACTTCCTCTCCGTTTATATAAGAAATAATAGAAGAACCATCAACAACAATCGCGAGATTGAACCATTCTCCATACGTAAGTGGATAAGAAATGATCTTTTGAAAATCTGAGCCATTGACATTCCTGAATTTATAAAGGATTGAATTCATGTTCGGGATTGAGACAACAAAACTTAAATCTCCATTGATAAATCCTTTTGTCAGTACAAAACCTGGCTGAGAAACATTCTGCACATTTAACCATGCCATCACTGTGAATTCTGTTAATATATCAAATTCCAGCACATGGGGTATAGTCATAAATGTATTTGCTGAATAGAGGTTTGCACATTGATGTGAATTATTGATAAGTTCACAAACAAGTGTATCTGCACCAATGTTTTCAATTGTAAATGGGATTTCCACTATTCCCGTTTCTGATACTTCATAGTATATGGAGTCAGTTTCCAGTGCAAGTTTCGGAAGGTTAGTTACCGTAATACTTTCAATATAGATGAATTCTCCTTCGGGATTCTCAATAATTGCTTCTATTGAGATATAATCGTTGTGAGGACAGGTCATAGATATCAGCGCATCAGTTGAAAATTGGATAGACTGATCAGGTAGCAGTCCATTTATTTGCAAAATTGGATCATAAATCTGAAGCTGACTTAGAGCACTATCAATTGTAAATGTTACACTATCTGCAGTTTGATTGCCGGCATTCCTCAGCATATAGGTCAATGATATCTCTTCACCCGCATCCCACTCTCCATCATTATTACCGTTTTCATCACTCACCGAGAAAAATTCTATAATAACATAACTGCCGTCTGGTGGTATAAATGTAACAGTCTGCATATATGGAGTATGATCTCTTGCTGTAATCGTTATTACACCATTTTGAGGTGAAGTAAGATTTTCGGAAAGATACAGATCAAAGCTTGATGTAGAAAATTCCATTTTGCCCACAAGCTCTCCATCAACAACGAGAGAAGCAATTCCTTCATCAATACTTGCTGTAATAGGAATTGAAGTAACATCATACGGAAAACTGATGTCATGAGTAGCTATGATCTCTGCAGGTTGACTTCGCCAGACTTGTAAGGTAGGATCACCAATGACATGAAATAGATTATATTGGTATTGAGTAAGATTTCCACCCCAGAATTGCTCCATTGACATCAAACCTTGTAAAAGAACCGGAGACATATAGCCATTAGTATTATATCCCCATCCGTTGATAAAATTTTCCCACATAGAATCTATCATTCCTAATGTGAGATAATCATTGTATCCGCTCATTGAATTTCTGCATGCGCCAATTGTACTTACAGCACCGCCGTTTTCTTTTCTGAGAAACTCCTCGCAGAAACTTTCAAATGTAGCCGGATCACTATCTGTCTCACTATCGAACCACCCTGTTTGGCAGTTTATGCTGAATACCATTGGCAAAAGCTCTCCATTTGCAAGTTGCTGTACATTCCCGATATTATAGGCGGGATCTCCCCAACCAGCAGTATAACCATGATCCCTATGAACGAGCAGGAAAATACCTTCATTGATGGTATTACTTATATCAGTAGCATTTCCATCCCATGGGAATCCATTCACACGTAAAAGTTCGTTAGGAATTGGTTCGCCATTTGCATAGTAACCATTATTATAATTAGTGGGATTAACTGAATCCTCAGTTACATAGATCCTTTCAGAATCATAGTTCTCAGTAAGTAAGAAATCTCTGATCTCTTCGGATGTTTTGATGAATCTCCTGGATTCATAGCCATCATGTTCATCATCCTGAAAATAACCAGCGTTCACCATTTCATTATAGAACGAAGCCTGATCAGGAGGATCCTTTTCGTATTGAATGATCTTGTTGATAACTGTAAATGCCTGAGTTTGATTATCAACTGAAATACGTCCATACCCTATATCCGGATGAAAATCTGCATCCATACACGCATAGGTTCTGTCTGTGCCCATGTAGCCACCAGAAACCTGATCTGGTTCGTAATTTGTTGGCACGATCTCTACATCACCCAAGAATAGGACAAATGATGGAGGAAGCACCCAGGTTTCGTAGGCAATAAATAGATACGTATAGATGTACTGAGCTGTGCTGCCAATATCCTCAAGATATACAATATCAGTATAAAAACCCTTCTGTGATTTCCATTCTTTTAATGTTTCTGCAGCATCCATAAAATCATAAGTAGTAACGATTATCAGATCAGCACCATCATCATTTTTGAATGAATGATACTGAGGTGTGATCATTTCTGGATTTAAAGCTAAAGATAGAACAGAAGGAGTTATATAGCTTGAATACAAACGTTCATCGTAGTCCATCTCACCAGAAATAGAGATAGATAAATTAAAATCATCGTAAATTGTGAGAATATTGGTATCTGGTTTATACTGGAACGGATGAATAGTCACATATACAAAAGGCACACCTCGCATCATAAACTTATCAGAAACCGAATATATCGTCTTTGGATATACATCTCCGAAAGAATAGTAGTCTTCATTAATAGTAAATGGAGGTGTATCAAATGCATCATTATCCACAGCACTTGGCTGCGCAGGAAAGGGAATGATATTAGGTATTTCAATGGAATGGTTTACCAAAACATCAATAGTAACTTCCCCATTTTCAGGCACAATGATCATTTTGGAGATCGAGGGCAAGGCAGGTAGCCCTTCCTCTGTAAGTCTTCCCCATTCATCTATGAAAATATTATCGAAATTTATATTCTGCTTCCTAAGTCCTGTCCTTGTGAAAGAATCAAGAGAAACATTGAGTTCCAAAGCATTCTTCTGTGATGATAAAATTGTGATCTCCGTCTTTTCCGGCATCAGATCAATGATCTCTCCAGTCAAAAGAGAACTACCAAACAATAAATAAAGCCCTACTAAAAATATTCGTTTCATTATTAACCTCAATATTTTTTATAATAATTATATTCCTCTAGTCCCTTTCTAAATAGGAACATAGCTCTTTTTAGAGATTCTTCATTTAAGATATATGCGAGCCTAACCTCATCTCTACCCATTCCGGGAGTTGCATAGAATCCCTGGGCTGGCGCAAACATTACAGTTTCTTGCTCGTATGAAAATTCCTCCAGCATCCAGCGTGCAAAATCTTCTGTATCACTGATAGGAAGCTTAACTATCACATAGAATGCACCCTGAGGTTTCACACAGACTACATCCTGTATCTTGTGCACTTCGTTATAAACAATATTTCTTCTTTTATCATATTCTTTTAAGACACTATGAAAATATTCATCTTCAATACTCACTGCTGCATTTGCTGCCAGTTGATCGATAGTGGGAGGACAAAGACGAGCCTGTGCGAATTTCAACACACCTTCATAGAGTTCATGATTACGCGTGATAAAACATCCCACACGAGCACCACATGCACTGTATCGTTTTGAAATACTATCAACAAGAATTGCTCTATCCTCGATTCCGTTTATATGTAAAATACTTGTATGAGATAATCCATCGTATACAAATTCTCGATACACTTCATCTGAAATGAGATATAAATTATATTTTTGTGCAACTGCAGCAAGTCGCTCAAGATCCTCTTTTAAATATACCGCTCCTGTCGGATTCCCGGGATTACTGAAAAGAATTGCTCTTGTTTTTTCGCTGATAAGCTCTTCGATTTCTTTAATGCTAGGTAAGGCAAATCCTTGTTCCGCATAGGTAGTCAAAGGTTTGATTGTAACTCCTGCGATCGTAGCGAATCCGTTATAGTTTGTATAAAATGGTTCAGGAACGATTACCTCATCTCCGGGATTACAAGTTGCAAGAAGTGCAAAAATGATAGCTTCGGAACCTGCCGTGGTTATGATTATTTCATCCTGATTGATAGGTATCTTATGTTTGTTATAATATCTTACCAAACTTTCACGATAAACATGTAAACCCTGGGATGGTCCATAGGCAAGCACCTTTTTATCAAAATGCCTGTAGACATCAAGGATTTCTGTTGGTGTTTCGATATCTGGTTGACCTATGTTCAAATGAAATACCCTGATTCCTTTTGCTCTTGCTGCTTCTGCATAGGGAGCCAATTTTCTTATTGGAGAAGCCTGGATCTCAATTGCTCTTTTTGATATTTTCATTGTAACCTCATTTCTTTTCTACGATCTTGAGCAATCCCTTAATCCGTCTGGGATCGTTTTTATTATACTCTTTCACGACAAAAAAATATCTAACAGTCACTTTTTTTCTTTTCGAAGAAAGGATATCAATCATTAGATCATGGATATGTGTCTTATTTTGGCAGTGAGCACGAATTGCTTCCTGTGATTCTGAAGGAAAGAAATCTTCTACATAAATGAAATCAACTTCTGGTTTTATTTCAAAGTCAAGAAGTTTACGGAATTCAGTATTGAGATATACTTTTTCTTCCTTAATATTCCATATACAGGTACCAATGATATTTTCTTGTTGTGCAATTTCCAGGAATTCGATCTTATCCAGTAATTCCTGCTCTCGTTGTTTCAGTTCGATAATATGACTCATTCTTCCGGTTATTGCGTTTATAAGGTTTCTTTCATCTTTTAGGAAAGGACCTTCATAGCGTTCTGGTTTTTCCTCAAGGTATCCTACTTGCAGATTTCCTACTTTTTCACCATCTATATGAATTCCACTCTCCTGCACCCATTCGGTCTTTTCATAATTGAATGTCTTGTATTCTTTATCGAGGAAAGTTAATTTTGCATATGTTATTTCGGGGTATTGCCATCCAGATGGTATAAGTTCTATTGTTCCTTCAAAGATTTCATCTAAGGATAGTTCTTTTTTTTCAATCAGATTTGAGATTGAATAGAGACAATTTAACTCCTTGACTCGTTCGCCAAGCTCCCAATTTCTGTGCTCAATTTCTTCTTCTTTGTTCTCTATTAGTGCAGAAAGATAATCTTCGTAAGCTTTGAGCTGATTGATCCTTTTTTTCTGCTCATTCTCTGCTCGAACATATTCGTGGTGCTGCTTGCGCATCCATTTCAGCTCGTTGATGAGCTCCTGTTTTGTACGCTTTTCGTCATTCATGCACTATCACCATTTTCTTGATATGTTCAACGCCATCATGGTGTATTTTGTATAAATAAATACCATTACCTAATTTTGAACAGTCAATAACTGCATGTCCATTTTCTCCATGTACAGTCGTAACAAACTTGCCAGAAATGTCATATATTTTGATGTCAATATTCTGCATCTGAGAGCTTCCTTTGAGCTGATAAGCAATGTTAGCTTGATTTTTCACAGGATTTGGGAAGGTGCTAATTAATTTTGTCTCTGTATAAAATTCCTGACTCCCGATAGCAGCAGAAGGAATACCTTCTCCATAGACATTTATAAATTCTGTCTGGAGTGGAAATACGGAAACCGTTACCTGATCATCATAATTTTGTACATTATCGGGGCAGAAGATCAATTCATAGGATTGAACTTCTCCAGCGATAAGACTGTAGCTAAGCTGAGATACAGGATTTGATGTCCCGGTTTCCTGAACCATATATCCATCTGGAGTAGATATCTCTCCTGCAAGTGTACCTCCACCTACATTCTTGATCTCAAACTGTTCAATAAGTTCATTTCCTACAACACACTCTCCAAAATCAATGCTCATCGGTGCAAGATATAAAATTGGATAGGTTGGTACTGGTGCAGGAAAAAATATATTATCGATCCAGGCACAATCCTGACCACCACTTATAGTATAATCTTTATCATACACCCATGTAAAAGTATGAATTCCGCTTGATACGTTATAGGATACTTCAGCCCAGTTCATTTCTCCAGACCATTGCCCCTGCATACTGCCATCAATATAAAATTCGAGAAAGTCATAGCTACTTTCAGATGAAACTTTTCTGTAAAAGGAGATCATGCCGTCAGTAACATCCATTGTTACAGAAAGCTCAGTTGTCTGTTGGTGTGATATATTGCCTGATTTTGCACAATAAGCTCCTTCGTAAGCATTTGTTGCATCAATAGTCCAGTTTCCATTTCCACCAAATTGCCAATCGTAGGAAGTAAAATCCCCCGTCTCAAAACCTTCGAAAGGAAATGAGCCAATATAGATGCTAAATGAATAGTCTGCACTAAAAGTGTAGTTATTACAGCTAAGATCAAGTGAAAATAGAACTGAATGCCCATCAGGAGTATTTGCTACTGCCTGAATAACTATTGAGGAGGTTCCAATTTCATCCGGTTCAAGATCATCAAAGGGACCAAGTGTTCCATTGATTGTGATAAATGGGTCTGAACATCCAAGAAATGCCAGTATATCCTCAGCGGTTTCTGTTCCGTTGTTCCGAATAGAGATGTATAAATCTGCTTCTTCTCCCGGATCAAGAACTCCATCATTATTTCCACTCGCAGAGTCATCAATATAATAGTCATCTATCACAAGATTGGGACCTTGAATAAATTCTGTTGATATAGCATCCAGGTCAAAACCAGCATCTGGTGCTGAAGAAGAGCCATCACCATCATCCACGATTTTAATGAACTGTGCTTCTGCCAATCCTGAATTACTGATGTCAAATTCAGTAGTACCAAGGCCTGTCCCAACTAGATAAAAAGGTCCGTCTATGGAATTACTTACAAAACAATCATAACCTTCTTCAGAAGTGTCACCTTCATAGACAGTAAAATCATTGAAAGGACCATCAACTACGGGATATTGCATATCAATTATACACCAACCATCCACACCAATTGAGTAGTTTATATTATCTGGTGCTCCCAGACTTGCTGGTGTATTACCCTCATCTCCGGTATTATTATCAGGAATCTGGCTTGCTGAGAATTTATACCCGTAAAATACATTATCTCTGATAGGTTGTAAGTGAAAATCTACTGTTGTTGCATTATTTGCAGTAACTATAACATTGTTGACCGTTTGACTCTCATAACCATTTGCAGAAATAGTGACAGTATAGGAGCCAGGCAACACATATTTATGAAAATCTCCAACTTGAGGATCTGTATAGGTAGGCATATAATCATTAACCCAGACGATTGCTGCGACAGCATCACCGGTTACCGCATCTGTAACTAATCCTTCTATTCCATACCCACTATATTCCATCATTGCCAGCATAGAAGGTATATTGATCGTCCAATAGTACATTATCTGTGAAGTAGGTGGTTGTTTCTGGTATGATATTTCCATTGACCAACTTATGGAACCCATCACACCATAATTAGTATCCTTTGAACTTCCATTGATGGGGTACATACCAGTACAACCCTGACCGTAATCCAGGTTTGTGTATCCAGAAACAGAAGCATACACTCCTGCAAGTTGGTCAATATGTGCATAATCCGGGCACTGGCTTGCTCGATAACTCCATGGATATGAAATATATTCTGTTCCACCGTGATACGTTGTATGTACAACAAATTGATTATTATACATACAGCTTCGAAGCAATTTGGTTTCTGGTTGAGAATAGGCACCAGGACTTCCACCCCAGGCATCCCACATATATCCCCAATCGCGGTTAAGGTCAACACCGTTTGCATTGTAACGCTGCATCATAACGCGACCATCTGGATTAACTTGCGGATAGAGCCATATTTCGCGATTGTTGACCAGATCAGTCACTGCTGGATCGTTACCATAATTCAAACAGAGATATCTGATCATTCGTGCAGTATTTTCCTGTGAGCATAATTCATCTCCATGTATTCCACCATCAAACATAACTTCAGGTTCATTTTCTTCAAACATTACATTATCACTGATAATACAAACCGATATCTCTCTTCCCTGTACTGATTCGCCTAGGTATTCTTTCCTGCAGATATTTGGAAAATTTGTTGCACAACTATCCATCAAAGCTATTATATCATTATACGTTAGCCACTCTGTACGTAAATTTTGTAAATGATTTGAATGTGCTTCGAGATCTGGGATGATTATTTCGTATTGCAAGGAGGTTTGCTTGATTTTATCCATTTCCTCAGGAATGACATACATCCGTGCAAAATCTTTGTACACATCACCATTCAGTTTGAGTTTGTAGAGCATCTCATGGTGCTCGGGAGTATTCAAGAACACTTTGACTTCCATCTCACCAGATCGCCAAGCAACAGCACTTGAAACAAGTATAAAGTTAAGAACAAGTAAAAATATCGTTTTTTTCATGGAGCCTTCTAAATATGATTTTTATCCTTATCTAAATAGTCTGATTAGTTTTTGTAAAATTTTATATACTTCATAATTCGAAAAATATAATTACTTAAAAAACACACACTTCTTTGTATCGATAACATTTGAATCTGCAGTGAGTTGGTAAAAATAGATACCTGAACCCACCTCGTGGCTTTTGTTATCCCTACCATCCCATGAGACCATCGAATCATGTTCATTTAGTTGATAAGATCTTACAAGTTGACCTTTAATATTGTATAATGATAATTTTATCTCCTTTGTTGTGTTATTCTTGATTTCATAAGGGAAGAATGTGATCAATCTGAAGGGATTTGGCTTATTCTGATATAGGATATATTCTGGATTATTTGGTGGATCATCAATACCGCTTCCCTGGGATGAAAGTATGGTAATGTCATCAACGTACCAGCCAGGATCATTCAAATAAGAATCACTCTCAAATCTGAAACATAAACAGAAGTAAGTATCAACATAATCTGCAAGAGATATAAGCTCTTCTTTCCAAACAGATTGCACTCCGTTATATGATGCTATATTTATCCAGTTTTTATCATCCACAAAAATATCTATGTAGCAGCTATCGTACTCCCATTCAGTATGATATTTGTTCCAGAATCTGAGAAATACATCATCATTAACACCATTTAGATTAATTAATGAATTGGTATAAATATATGCTTGGACATTATTATTATAAAACTGTTTATTGTCATTATCATGAAGGGCAAATGAACCATCATGCGCATCTTTCACCAGGCACCACTCCCCATTTATTGAATACCAATTACCCATTCCGGATTCCCAGTCTTCCTCGAAAATAACCACTTCGGGTTGAAAATTAATATTTAGAGCATTCATTCCATTCTCAATAGTAAGTTCCAATACATGGGGCACATATCCCGGTGCGATGAATGTTGCCTGATAGTTCCCAACATAATATTCAAAACTAAAATCTCCATTAATTGATAATGTATCGGCAAAATAGCCATCATCAAGGATCACATCACACTGTATTGGAGAG
>Ga0136651_10001184_pt1 | contig 14385 bp, 9 predicted proteins | sample Mar14236cmmetaG_FD_94867 | JGI IMG/M metagenome (GOLD analysis project Ga0136651, IMG submission 94867) | Marine hydrothermal vent microbial communities from Guaymas Basin, Gulf of California to study Microbial Dark Matter (Phase II) - Marker... ...
ACCAAATTCTTTGTAATCAATCAAGTCACCCCTAGATAGCTTAATTAAGACTTCCCGAATGGTTTCAATGGAGACTTGTTGGCCGTCTTGTTCAAAAAGTTGTTGCTGAATGCGCCCTAAATCGATTTTGTCCCCTTCTTCCAAAGCCGACAAATACAATACCCATTTTGTAATGCCATAGTCATTGATTCGTTCAATCCATTGATTGACTTGAGCGGACAACTCGTTCCAAATAAAGCCTGAACTTAAATCAACCGCTAACATCGCATTCAGAGTCGGTTCATCTTTCAAGGCTTGTTTCTGTTTCGCCGATTGCCTGATAAGCGCGGTAATATAAAACGGGTTACCTCCACAACGTTCTGCTACAACTGGGGCAATTTCTTCAGTCAAGGTGGTTTTATAATAGTTAGCGGCCTTGTGTGCGAGTTCGCTACCAAAGTAGCCTGTCAGTGGTTCACAAGGCTCACTGTCAAAACGCCCATATAATGAACCACGCCCTAAAATTTCTCTCGCCAGAATACTCATCGCCGAACCGGTCACAAAGTGAGGACAAGTCGGCGATTCGACGGCTTCTTGCATATAGCCTACCACTTCAAACTGATAGTGTGGTAGTCGGGTATTTTGAAATTCGTCCAAAAACACAACGATGGTGCTGTCATCGTAATCTGAAATTCGACGTGGCAGCCAAACCGCCCTTTTTTCTGGCAAAATCACATCCTTGTCGATAATCGCTTCTAGCAACTCTAGCGTTGCTTTGAATGTCTCACTAAAAAGACTCTTTGAATCAATCAAATTTATTAACTTATGACGTTGATAAATCTCAGCCGATAATAACCGGGGATCACGCAACTTCCACGCGGCATACCAACGCATGAAATTTTCCACGTATTCGGTGGCAAAATGCCACTCATCTTTGAAGGTATCTGGAAAACTATAATAAATCGGTATCACCGCCTTAGGATCCTGATGATCTTGTTCAAAAAACAGTCGATTAACTACTCGCTTAAAGATTTCCGTTTTACCCATACGCCGTTGCCCAAGCAAAACGGTGGACATTGTTCGACGAGTTCGTGCTTTTAGCGCGGCTTCATAGAAATAGTCTAAAAATTCTTGACGATCTGTATAAACTTCTTCTGGCACTAACGGTTTAATCACCCATTGTTGTGTCATGTGATTTGTTCTCCATTTTTTGAGGCCCTATGAGGCACCATTCGCGTTGAGGCACCATTTGTTTTAAGGCTCCATTCGTTTATCTCCGTCATTTATTGCACTCCCTTTTAAATAAGAAAAAAGCCTCATTATTTAATGGTGTTCCCAAAATCCGTCACAATCAGCATATCACTGATTATAAAGGATTTTGGATTTAAATCTAGTGTACCCAAAATCCGTCATAATCAGAAATTATTCTTGAGCTTCCAACTTGGCATATAAATAAATCTTGATCAGCCAATAATCACTCATTAAAGATTCCAAAATGGTTAGGGCTTTTTGTAAGTCGATTTCAAAATCAAAGTTTTGAATATCAACAATGAGTTTATAAATCAGATCGAATGATACTCTATTATCTTGATCCATTTCAATAAATTTACCATTTGGGGCATTATTGAGTTTTTCTATTTCGTCAAGCCCCACTTTGCCTGTAATTTTGGATTCTCTCACATCTCTAAATAGCCCAAACCGTATCTCTTTGTAATTATGAACTAATTGGTTAAAATTCTTGATCCGAGATGTAAAGCCTGAGCCGCCCTGATGCAAAAAACCAACAACAAAAGAGTGTTTTGGCGTTTTAATCAGCAGATGTTCAGGCAGCTTTCTTTTGCCAAATCTCAAGTAATCCGTTTCTATATTTTTAACGGTTTTAAAGACTTCTGAAATCGTGATGACTTTGCCAATATCGTCTGAATCGCTGATAATCACTTTTTTATGATAGGCATTTTCCAATAGCACTTTCTGTTCTTCGATATAGACTTTGAGGCGATTTTCATCGTCATCCAAATCCTCATGAGACGGCTGTTCTGTTTTCTCTAGCTCACAGCTTGGTGTTTCTACTATAGGCTCAATACCTCTGATTTCTTGTTTTAACGACGCGACTTCCTCTCTCAATGCTTGGAGTGCTAACCTGACTTCTTCTTCAAAACTGATCATGCTTTTGGGCAAAGGGATGCCCTCAATTTTGTGTTTATAATAATGGGAGGCCCAATTTAAAACACCTCTGATTGAGTTTTGATTTAAAATCACCTTTAACTCTGCTTGAGTAAAAAGGGTTTTGAGTTCAATATCAGACGCTTGCGCCTTTAAGGCTAAAATCAATCTCAATTGATCATCTGTCGGTTTATTTAAAACCACTTCATATTGAGACACTCTATCCACAATGGCATCATTAAAGATGTTTTTAAAATGTTGCCATCTATCTGGAAATAAATTGAGGATAATCAAACAATTAGGCGCGTGCGTAAAGAGTTCTTTTATGGCTTCGCCAAAATTGAAAAGTAATTGTTCGTGGTATTTCAGCCCCTCCAATTGATCAAAAATAATAATTAAGGGTTCATCGACAATTGAGAGTTTACTAAACACACTGATCGCTTCTAGCGAAAACGCTTCTTGAGAGATTTCATCTGCCCAATTTTCTAACTTGATTTGTTCTAATTCACTTTGTTCTAATTGATTGCCAGATAACCATTTTCTGACTAATTCCCGTTTATGTAAATCGGAATAACTACAAAACTTGATCAGCCCTTTAATGAGGGCAGTGGAATAGCCGCCAAATCCATAAGTTTGGCTCCACCATTCTAGGGTTGATTTTTCAATCCATTGCCAATTTCTGCGTTTTCTGTCCGAGTTTTGATTACCTAACAGGTTGTAAATATTCAGTGGTTCTTGCGAAAGCGTGTCTAACATTTTTTCTTCGTTTTGTGTGAGACGCTCTTTTTTATTCAAAAAATCAAGGGTGATTTGAGAAAAACTGTGTGCCAATAAATATTCCAATTGAGAATAATGGCTTGACGGGATCATTTCCACAAAGGATTCCAAAACCCTGCTATAAATATGATATAAAACCGCATTCGGATTATTTGGTTGTCTGATAAAGAGCAGACGATGACTATTGAGTAATTCTTTTGCCAGTCTCATCATTAAATGGGTTTTACCGCTACCCGCTTCACCGATGACGACAGCACCTTTACTTTGATGATTTGGATCCAGCTTGATTTCGACGAGAATAGATTTCAAGACTTTAAATTGATCTTGAGAAATCGTTTTTAAATCAACATGATCTTGAAAAGGGGTATCAACGCGACTGGTACCAAATGGATTAGGTTTATTAGGCAACATGGTTTGCTCATGCGCGTTCAATTTGAGATAAAGCTGATAAGTAAACAAAGCATCATATTGAGCACTATGAGCAAAATCTTGATTAAAAAGTTTACCGTCAACTTTTAAATTAAGAAATTGACTCAAATAGGCTAATGAATAACTTTTCATGCCTTTAAACTGGGTTTTTGAGTCTTCAAAAGTGCAACTGAATTTAAAATCATTGGGCCAGTCGATATTCACTTTTTGAAAACTCTTTTTTAAAACCCTGATGTCGTGTTCAGCATAATGGCAAATAATAACCTTATTGTTTACAAGGTTTAAAAAGGCCTCAATAATCTGTTTGAGACTTTTGGCGTTGACTTTAGGGCCTTCAACATTTAATGCGTCTTTAACAAAGGCTTCGTAGATGAGATTGCCTTGACTATCGATAAGCGCTATTTCAGTTAATTCATCTTTGCCTTCGGTGTCTATGATGATAAAGTTTGTCATGATAAATTAAAACCATAACTACAAGGATTGTATATAATAAAGGATTTCAAAACGTTATTTTGCTGCCCGATTTTCGTTAAATTATTGGAGTGCAAAATTTATTTTGCGGTTTTTTTCGTTCCAAATTTATTTTGCGGCCCGATTTTCAAACCAAATTTATTTTGCGGCCCGATTGGAGTGTGCAAGATTATAATATATTCTATATACAATTCTTGTAGTTCCTTAAACATTGAGGCTTAGTTTAGAAAAGAGATAAATCGTTATGCTCAAAGAATTTATAAGCAATGAGTGGGTGCAAACTTTAGCCCTTTTATTAACTATCGCCACTGGAATATGGTTTTTCGAAGAAAAAATACGCGCTGGCGCAAAATGGCTCATAAAACAATTCAAAAACACACTTGCCCGCTTTAAAAAAACGCCCCCAAATCCTTTTAATGATCAAGGGCGGATTACCGACTCCGACCGATTTTTTGAACAAAAACAATTACTGAACAAGGTATTTGATGAGTTAAAAAAAGGGACGAATGTGTCATTAATTGGCGCGGAGAAAACGGGTAAATCTTCGCTGTTATACCATATTTCCCAAAAAGCGCCTCATTTTATTTATTTGGATATGCAAATTGTCCATGATGAAGGTGATTTTTTTAAAGCCTTGTGTAGTGAGATAAGTATTGAAACCTGTCGTGGTTTTGAGTTGCACCGTGCTTTACGGGATAAGCGATATGTATTATGCCTTGATAATATTGGGCGCATGACGAATAAATTGTTTAGCGGCGATGAACGGATTGAATTACGAGGGCTGGCTGAAGGTGCCGATGCCGCTTTCACATTATTGATTGCCAGCCATTCTCCCCTAGCCGACTTATTTTCTGATTCACCTTTGGAAGCGTCGCCGTTAGACGGTATTTGTCAAATCATCGACATGCGGCCCTTTTCACAACAAGAAGTTCGCAGCTTTATCAAAACACGCCTTCGCCCAACCGGTAAACACTTTACTGATGAGGAGATTGAAAGCATTTGGCAAGACAGTCAAGGGCATCCTGCCTGTGTACAAGAAGTGGCAAAAGCGTTGTTTGAGCAACGCTGCTAAAGTTTTAAGAATTGTAGGGTGGGTAACGTGTTTTTGTTGCCCACCAAAAGACATTTGATAGTAAAAGTCAAGAGCCAACAAGCTAAAAGCTTAAATCACCTAAAGGTGACTAACCAAATATAGGGCGCATTTCTTTGGAGTGCAAAATTTATTTTGCGATGCCCCAATTTTCAAACCAAATTGATTTTGCAAAAGCCCGATTGAAGTAGCAACTGAAAAAATCTGATTATTTAGCGTAGCTTCCCGAAGCTTGTTGTACTCTCAGTATATCCACCAAAATCGTTGTACTTATTTGAGGAAACCACCATGCCCAACTTCCCCACCTACCGAGGCGAACTCCCCGCCTGTTTAAATCCGCGCAAAGCCCGCCATTATTTTTTATTAGCGTATTGGGTATTTTTTCGTCCCACGGCATTGAAATGTTATTTGTATCAAGTTTCTCCTGAGCTTTATAAAACGGGAAGAGGGAAAAAAGCTCTTTTTGACACTCTACATATTCTCGCCTATCGTAATTTGTATTTAATGGCTCCTATTATTGCTTTATTTCTTGCTTTATTGGTTTCAGTTCCCTTTCCTTTGATGGAGCATTTTATTTTTGGTATTCCAGTTGATATTTTTGCATGGCTATTTAAAGTAATAATAGGCGTGGCAGTCGGCGTGGCAGTCGGCGTGGCAGTCGGCGTGGGAGGCGGTGTAGCAGGCGGCGTGGCAGTCGGCGTGGCAGTCGGCGTGGGATTGGGAGTCGGCGTAGCATTCGGCCTGGCATTCGGCCTGGGAGTCGGTGTGGTATTTTGCATGGCACTCGGCGTGGGAGTCGGCGTAGCATTCGGCCTGGCATTCGGCGGCATGATAGGCAACCTGGGAGTCGGCGTGGGAGTCGGCGTGCTATTCGGCATGGGATTTGGCATTTTAAGTGGCATGACATTCGGCATGGCAATCAGTATAGCAGATTGCGTGGCACTCAGTATGTCAGTCGGCGTGGGCGCATCACGAGCCATCTTTTACCCTATACAATGGATTCTTAGCTTGCTAAGTCTTTCAAATCGAATAAAACACCCTTTTTTTTGGGATGAATTGATCGTTCTACCTTTACCATATATACGTCGCTCTTTAGATCACACTTTACAACAAAATGAACAAAAAGGACTTTTCCAACTCGCAGAAATAATGAGTAACCCTTTTCAAGGTTGGCTCATGCAGAAAATATTGCATGACTATTTACATCAAAAAGAAGCACCTTTGCATTTTATTTATAATAGGATACTGGACAATATTGCATTAAATACTTATATGTTTGCTCCGTTAGTTGCTTGGCAATGGAAATATGTGCCCAATTATCATTCATTACTTTTAGGTGAATTAGCTGGAAAACAAGTCAAAATTGATTTTTCTGATGATTGGCTTGCTAATACCAGCGAAAAATTGGTTTGGTGGCTAACCAACCCTTTCCGCGAAAAACGCAGCACCCCTTTAACCCAATTCGCGGCCCTACTCTACGCATTATACAAACTAGATCGAGCTTCCCCCGCTGACACATTAAACCAAACTTGGGCAAAAGAGGCTTACACTAATATAAAGCACTATCCTAACGGGGCAGAAATCAGTCAATCCTTTGCTGCCTTCACCCGCTTTTTAAACTATCAAAACCTCACTGACTTAATTCAGGCCCAAACTCTCATCGCCGATTTACCGGAACCTCACACCGCGATTCGTCCAAGCGTCATGATTGCCCTCACGCGCTTAGGGCAGATTGGGGCAGAAGTGGCTATTTATCAAGATTCCACCAGTCGCGTCAATAAATTATCCGCCCTTGCCCGTGCTGCTGATCATCTGGAAGAACTGAAAGCCTATATTCACACCCAAGTCAATGAACCAGAACGCTTTATTATTGAGGCGATTATTGAACAATGGCAACCGCTTCTCATCGAAGCCAGCGGCGAATTAGGGCAATTTGTCATTACCGAACCCGTCACGAATCCTTATGTTGCCGGCAACCCCGTCACTGGCGCATTATTTGTCGGGCGCGATGATGTCATGCTTCGCCTAGAAGAATTATGGACTGCTCCCGAAGCCCCGTCAGTCATTTTATATGGACATAGACGCATGGGCAAAACCTCTATATTAAAGAATTTAGGCGCACGCTTTAGTCATCACTCCCACATTATTGATTTTAATATGCAGCTACGCAAATCCATAAAAAGCACGGGTCAATTAATCTATAGTTTAGCCTTAGCCTGCTATGATCGCCTCACACCAGAGCAAAAAATCGCATTAGGCCAACCCACATCAAACGATTTTTCAGATGAAGATTTTAATATTACCTTTATACATTTCCTAGAACGATTAAACAAACAGCTGCAAAATCAACGCTTATTAATCACTGTCGATGAATTTGAAATCATAGAAGACGGCATTAAAAAAGGGTATTTTGATCCCAATTTATTAGATTTTTGGCGGGGTATTATTCAAACCTATCCTTGGTTTATCATGGCCTTTGCCGGTTTGCATAACTTAGAAGAAATGTGCCATGACTACTGGCACCCCTTATTTGGCAGCGTCACCGCCATTCCCATCAGCTTTTTAACGCACGGCGCAGCGCGACAATTGATTATCCAACCGAATCCCGATTTTCCCCTAAATTATGATGTCGATGCCATTGAACAGATTATCCAATTAACTGGAGGGCAACCCTATTTAGTCCAATTAATCTGTCACGCCCTCGTCAGCCGCTTTAATCGGCAAACATTTGAAGAAGGGGCTGAACGAGAACGGCGATTTAGCCTCGAAGATGTGCAAGCCGTGATTGAATCAAAAGCCTTATTCCGCGATGGTAATGCCTATTTTGCCGGCGTATGGGCACAGAGCACGGTTGATCAAGTGCAACCTGTCATCCTAAAAACCCTAGCACCGGCCCCCGACGGCTTAACCGTCGCACAATTAGCCGCGCAAACACACTTGTCTGATCAAGCATTAATGCACGCTTTAAAGGTGTTAAAAAACCATGATGTACTTAAAAAACAAGGAGATAGGTTAATTTATACCGTCATATTAATGCAGCGTTGGGTACGCGAGATTATCATGCAGCGCACGATGGTTTAAAGTATATTGTCCACCATTTAGCGTAGCCTCTCTTCGGTTCACTTAAGACGTTTTTGCGCGCAAAAACTGTATTTCACATTTGGTTAGTCACCATCACCTGACTTAAGCTGTAAGACAACTGCTGCAACAAAAAAGATTTTGCGCGCAAAATCTTTTTCACTTAAGAACTGATGTTACGCACTCAACTTCTGTGTCTATTCAAACACTTAAAAATCTGAATTTACGCGCTGTAGAGACGCGATGCCTCGCGTCTCTGGCCTCGCGTCTCTGGCCTCGCGTCTCTGGCCTCGCGTTTCTGGCCTCGCGTTTCTGGCCTCGCTGAGACGCGAGGCATCGCGTCTCTACTGGCACATCACGTTTCTGGCATTGAGACGCGAGGCATCGCGTCTCTACTGGCACATCACGTTTCTGGCATTGAGACGCGAGGCATCGCGTCTCTACTGGTACATCACGTTTCTGGCATTGATTTGCTATGCAGAGCCGACTGGCAGATTAACTTTTGAGCCCGTTTTTTATCAAAAAAAGAATCTGGGTGCGTAACATCAGTTAAGAAGTTTCGCTTCGCTGTACTTCTTAAGTGAAAGCGTGAAAAGCTGTTGGCTGTGTCTGTAATAATAGCTGAAGTCAGGTGGTGGTGACTAACCAGCAAATACGAAAATTATAACGGTAGACAGTATAACGCAGATCGACTCATCCGACATTTGCTAAAAATGAAATATTTGATTATGATTCAATTCGTTTATTTCCACCATCGTTGTACTGTTGTACTTCATCACTACTTGAGGAATCAAAAAAATGATAGAAATATCAAAAATTTACAGATTTATGGGGCGTTTTATCATGCTCCTCTTAATGGCTGCCTTGACATCGTCGTGCCACGACAGCAAATCGACACCCCTTAAAAACGTCATCATTATGATCGGTGATGGCATGGGGCCACAACAGGTTGGCTTGCTGAATACTTACGCGAAGTACGCGCCTAACTCCATTTACAAAGCCCAAGGGGGCATAACTGCCATCGAAAATGCGATGACAATGGGTACAATTGGATATGCCTATCACGAGGCTGCGAATGTCTTAGTAACGGATTCTGCGGCTTCGGCCACCCAATTCGCTGCGGGAGTGCGTGCTGGTTCAGAAATGATTGGCTGCGATCAATTTGGCAATGCCACAAAAACCATCCTCGAATTGGCTCAAAATTTGGGGAAATCGACAGGATTGGTTTCTGATACGCGAATGACCCATGCCACACCCGCTGCCTTCGCGGCCCATCAAAGCCACCGTTCTAAGGAAAATGCCATTGCCCTTGATATGTTAAACGCCGAAGTGGATGTCATGCTGTCAGGCGGATTGAGGCATTGGATACCCAAGGAGGCGAATGACAAAAACGCTGTTGTCCATCAATACTTAAAAACGCGCACTGGGGGCAACATCAAAATCAAATCCAAGCGCAAAGACAGTCGGGATTTGCTGGCAGAAGCTTCAAATAAGCAATATGCTGTCGCATTAACGCTATCCGAATTGGAGCATGCCAAGGGTGATAAAATTCTGGGCCTATTCAGCTATTCAGGCATGCCTGATGGTATTCAAGAAACATTGAGCAAAAACGATCCAAATCGTACTGTGCCAACGCTGAAAGAAATGACGATGAAGGCGCTGGATGTGCTTTCAAAAAACGACAAGGGGTTTTTCCTCATGATAGAAGGGGGGCAAATTGATTGGGCCGGACATGATAATGATGCGGGAACCCTGTTACACGAAATGCTGAAGTTCGATGACACGATAAAATATGTTCTTGAGTGGGTGAAAAATCGTCAGGATACCTTACTCATCATTTCGGCTGATCATGAAACGGGTGGGTTTGGCTTTAGCTATTCTCGCAGAAATCTCCCCCAAGAAAAGGATTTACCCGGTAAACTCTTTGAGGGGGAAAAATTCAGCCCTAATTTCAACTTTGGCAGCCATGATATTTTGGATAGACTCTACAACCAAAAGCTCAGTTATGCCAATATGCTGAAACAGTTCGATGCACTGCCAGTGCATCAGCAAACCCCTCAATCCCTACAGGAAATAGTGAATCAACACACACAATTTCCCATTACCCTAGCAGAAGCGGCGACTGTCTTGGAAACTGAAGAGAATGAATACTATGTGGCCGGACATCCATCTTTAGGCTCTAAAACGTTCCCGAAAATCCATGATTTTAAGGAATTTTACGTTTATAGCTCTGAATTGCGTCTGGACTTGTTGGGCAGAGTAGTGGCTAAATATCAAAATACGGTTTGGGCGACAGGCACCCATACCAATACGCCTGTTCCCCTGATAGCCATTGGGCCAGAAAATGTGACGGCTCAATTTGGTAGAATGATGCACACGACAGAGTGGGCTCAATATGCTATTGAGGCTTTGCAATAGAATTTAGGCCTATCCAACAAATTCTGATTTATAAGTCACAATTAAAGATATTGCCTGTAGAGACGCGATGCTTCGCGTCTCATCTTCGCGTCTCATACTTCGCGTCTCATCTTCGCGTCTCATCTTCGCGTCTCATCTTCGCGTCTCATCTTCGCGTCTCATCTTCGCGTCTCATCTTCGAGTCTCAACTTCGCGTGACGAAATGCCTGAGACGAAATGTCTGAGACGCGAGGCATCGCGTCTCTACAGGCAATATCCTGAAACGAAATGTCTGAGACGCGAGGCATCGCGTCTCTACAAGCAATATCCTGAAACGAAATGTCTGAGACGCGAGGCATCGCGTCTCTACAAGCAATATCCTGAAACGAAATCTCTGAGACGCGAGGCATCGCGTCTCTACAGGCAATATAATAATCGCATCAAGCTTCGAGTCTCAACTTCGCGTGACGAAATGCCTGAGACGAAATGTCTGAGACGCGAGGCATCGCGTCTCTACAGGCAATATAATAACCGCATCAAGCTTCGAGTCTCAACTTCGCGTGACGAAATGCCTGAAACGAAATCTCTGAGACGCGAGGCATCGCGTCTCTACAAGCAATATAATAACCGCATCAAATTAATATTATTTTATTGGGCGAAGGTATTGTCAAACGGAGCTTATTGAAAATGAATCCTGAGAAAGTGGTATTTGGTTTTTTTATCATCTGGGCATTGAGCTTAAATTTTGGGTTTTATATAGGTGAGATAGATAATCCTGACCACCATCATGCCTACGAGTTGGCAGCTGCGATTTTTGTGAATTTGGTGGCGACTATCCTGAAATTTGGTGATCGTTCACATCTGGGGGCTTTGTTGTTGGCAAGCAGTTTAGTTGCTGATTTGCAGTTATTTGCTGCGGCCATTGTTTGGGGGGTTGCGATGAATGTTGAGCCAATCGGTATGACGGCATCGGTAATGGCCAGCATTGTCTCTCTGGCTGGTGGTGCGATGTTAGCTAATATTATATCTGTTTTGTTGTTGATAATAGAAACGGTAATTTTGCATCGGTAGAACAAACAATGGACAAAATGAACACCGTGATCTATCTCGTCATGCGCCGAATGCGTATACCATTATTAGTGTTACTGACGGTGTACACGGTGGCGATAGTCGGTATGACTTTGATGCCGGGGGTGGATGATCAAGGCAATCCTTGGCGGATGAATTTCTTTGAAGCCTATTATTTTGTCTCCTACATGGGCACCACCATTGGTTTCGGCGAACTGCCCTACCCATTTTCCAGTGTACAACGAATGTGGGTGACACTATCGTTGTACATGACGGTGATATCCTGGATTTATGCCATTGGCTCCTTGCTGGCTCTGGTACAAGATGAGGCGTTGCGAAATACGATTGTGGAAAGCCGCTTTGCTCGTGCTGTTGGCAATATCCATGAACCCTTTTATTTAATTTGTGGCTATGGTGATACGGGCAGTGCGTTGGTGAGTTGCTTGGAAAAACGCTTGATGCGTAGTGTGGTGATAGAAATTAAGCCGGAACGCATTAATATGTTAATACTGGAAAATTATCCGGTTTATGTTCCAAAGCTCTGTGCCGATGCCAGTAAACCTATCCACCTTGTCGAAGGCGGCTTAAAAAATCCTTATTGTGCCGGTGTCGTCGCGATCACAGATGATAATTTAGTGAATTTACATATCGCGATCACCACCAAACTTTTGAGACCAGAATTAACGGTGATTGGTCGCGTAGACTCCCACGATGTTGCCGCTAATATGGCCTCTTTTGGTAGCGATTTTATTATAAATCCCTTTAAGATATTTGCCAGTAAACTGCATATCGCCTTGCAATCCCCTAATCTGTTGTTATTGCGTGATTGTTTGAGCGGTTATAAAACATCGTGCCAGCTTTTAGAAGCGCCACAATCCGGTTTATGGGTATTGTGTGGTTATGGACGGTTTGGCAAAGCCGTCTACGAACGACTCAAGGGAAAAAAGGATTTACGTCTAGTCGTGATTGAAGCGATGCCGGAAAAAACAGGTTTGCCAGCAGTGGAGTGTATTAAGGGACGGGGCACGGAAGCCGATACTTTGCAGCAAGCCCACATTGAGGAAGCTGTTGGCCTGATTGCGGGCACGGATGATGATGTGAATAACTTGTCGATTGTGATGACGGCTCGTGAATTGAATCCCAATCTATTTGTGGTGATCCGACAAAATAGGGCAGATAATCAGATTATTTTTGAAGCGGCAAAGGCGGATATTACTATGCAGCCGAGCCAGATTATTGCCAACCATATTCGCGTCTTATTAACGACACCCAAATTAGTCGATTTTTTGCGCTTAACCAAGCAACGTGGTAGTCAGTGGACACGTCAACTTGTCACACGTCTCAAGAAGGAATTACATTCAATGCCCCCAGAGATTTGGCAAATGACGATAAATCAGGATTCGACACCCGCATTATGGGAGTTTCTAAAAGAAAACCTGATAAATTTGAGATGCTTGCAAATGGATCCGAGAGATCGTGATAACAAGTTAGCCTGTCTACCCCTGTTGTTAATACGCGGTGAGGAGAAAATTCAGTTACCTGATGATACTGAATGTTTAAGACAGGGGGATCAAGTGTTATGGTGTGGAAAGCCGGGGGCAGCTTCATGGATGGAGTGGACGTTGCATGATCCTTTAGTCTTGACGTATTTAGCAACGGGACAGATTGTGTCACGAAGCTATGTTTGGCGGTGGTTGCAGAACAAGTAGAACTGGGTAACGAATTTAACTCGTTATTCCTTTTCCGTTATTCTTTAATAAGGTTCAAAAAATTAATATCCCCTCATTGAGAAAGGGGGCAACCACAAGGGATTGCCCCTACAACTGAAAGGAAAAATTTTGAGAATTTTGAAGTCAAGTACATCTATTTAAGGAATGCTGATTTCTTTGATGAGCTGTTCAACGAGTGCTTGGGTGTTGTGTTGTTCTGTCATGGCGATTAGTCTATGCCCGATGACGCTTGGGAGTACGCTTTGTACGTCTTCGGGTATGACGTGATCGCGCCCTGCCATTAATGCCCAGGCTTGGGCGCATTGGCGTATTGCTAAGCCGGCGCGGGGGGATAAGCCGGTGCGATAGCGGGGAGATTGGCGACTTAATTCTAAAATGGCTTGTAAGTAGTCTATTAGGGCTTCGGCAACATGAACTTGGGGTACGGCGTTTTGTATTTCTAGGATGTCTTCTACTGTGATGCTGGATTCTAAATCGGATATCATGTCGCGCCGGTTTTTACCTTTGAGTAAGGCTCGTTCTGTTTCATGATCGGGATAGCCGAGTGCTAGGCGCATCATGAATCGATCCAGTTGGGATTCGGGTAGGGGAAAGGTGCCGATTTGGTGTAGCGGATTTTGGGTGGCTAATACAAAAAAGGGAGCGGGAAGTGGGCGGGTTTGGCCTTCTACTGTGACTTGGTGTTCTTCCATTGCTTCGAGTAAGGCGCTTTGCGTTTTCGGGGTGGCGCGGTTGATTTCATCGGCTAATACCATTTGGGCGAAAATGGGGCCGACGTGGAATTTAAATTGCCCGACTTCTTTGTCATAAATGGAGACACCGATAATGTCGGCGGGGAGTAAATCGCTGGTGAATTGTATCCGTTGAAAACTTAATCCGAGTATTCGTGCTAAAACGTGGGCGAGAGTGGTTTTACCTACGCCGGGTATGTCTTCAATCAAAACATGGCCGCGGGCCATGAGGCCTGTGAGTACTAAGCGAATTTGTCGTTCTTTGCCAAGGATGATTTGGCTGGTTTGGGCGACAATGTTGTCGATGGTTTCTTTGATAAGAAGCATTGGTTTAAGTTCCGATTTTGAGTTTATAAGTACTGAAGCACAAATAAACAGGTATTTTGGGCAACCACAAGGGATTGCCCCTACGGGTACGGTTGTAGGGGCAATCCCTTGTGGTTGCCCCGATTGCTTCTATTAAAATACCTGA
>Ga0136651_10001187_pt1 | contig 14357 bp, 8 predicted proteins | sample Mar14236cmmetaG_FD_94867 | JGI IMG/M metagenome (GOLD analysis project Ga0136651, IMG submission 94867) | Marine hydrothermal vent microbial communities from Guaymas Basin, Gulf of California to study Microbial Dark Matter (Phase II) - Marker... ...
CTCTTTAGCCGATTGCGCCAGGAGCATCTTCGCGGAGGGCGCCCGAGCGCTGAGCGGGGTGGGCAGACTGCGGGCAGTGCATTCCCTCTGGCGTGAATGCCCCAACCGGGCTATGGCCAGTCGCGTGACTTCGCTACACCCTGCTTAAAGCAGCAAGCGGCCCGCCGGCCATCGGCCGGCAAGCCGCTTACATGTTTCCTTTTCGCTAGTGTTGCTGCTCCGTACCGGAGCGGATCACACTAGCCTCATCCACCGCCCCCGCCGCTGGAGCCGCAGGACGAGGAGATGTAGCTTTCAAGCGATCCGCCGCCCCGCTTGGAGCGCCTTCTGCTCTTGTCTTTGCTCAGGACAGGCTTTTTCGGCGGCACATACTTGTGCGGACCGAAGAAGGACAGGGCATACTCCTGGTTATCCTGCGAGACCCGGTAGTTGCCACCAGGGCCCCAGATGGCCTTTCCCCCGGAGTAATACTCATCGCTGAACATCTTCTCGCCTTCAACATAGGCGATGGCGGTAATTGCACTCACCGAACGGTCGCGCAGAGCTTCGTTTCTCACAGCGTCAACCAGAGCGAGTTTGATTTCATCACTGTCTGTGCCTGGTGGCACCGCTATCCTCACAATAAGCCCCTTGCCTTCACCGGAAAAGGTGGAATAGTCGGCGGAGGTGCTTATGAGAGTGTAGCTGGCGCCTGGAGCGTACCCGTAGCTCTGCCAGTCAAAGGACTCTGCCAGGCTCTCCTGCGAGAAGAGCGCTGATGCCACGAACACGGCCCCCAACACTGCCAGTATCGCAATGACACCGGCGATCCCTAACTTAATCGCGTTCATCTGTTGCCTCCAGAAGAGGTGAGTCAACATCCATCCTAACAGGTAATCTATGGATTGGCAAACAGGTATAGAGCAGACCTAGAGCTAGCCGGGCGGCCGGCTGCTCTCCCAAAGCCCCCGTAACCTAAAAGCGCATCCAGAACGGCAACGCTTCCCGGTGTATCGCCGTCAGAGCACTAACCGGCAGGGATATCAGGGGACTCTGCGAGCCAGCCGCGGAGACCACCAGGTCGGAGCCACCCGTCATCCCCAGCGGCTCCAGCGGGATGCAGTGAGTATCTGCCAGCGCGGCAAACTCGCGCTCTTTGGCCGGGGAAACCGCCAGCAACATCCCGACTGGCGGCCAGCCAAAGAGCAGCCGCCCCACTCCGCCGGCAGCCTCCACCAGGCGGGCTGAAAGCTGCACTTCCGCGCCGACCCGCCCGTAGCAGCACTCAGCCAACGCCAGCGCCAGGCCGCCCGAGTCCAGGTCGTGCGCAGCCGTGAGCATCCCGTCTGCCACCGCCCGCTGCACGAAGTCCTTCAAGGTCCGCAGCCAACCGAAATCCAGCCGTTCCACCGCGCCCTCGCGCTCATGCAGCAGGTCCCATGCCAGGCAACTGCCATCCAGGCGCCAGCCCCCGTACGACACCGCGTAGAGGGACGCGCCGGCCGGCCAAGCCGGGCGGAGGATGCGCCGCACCTCGGGCACATATCCGACCATGCCAATCACGGGCGTAGGAACGACCTTCCCTCCAACCGTCTGGTTATAGAAGCTCACGTTGCCCGACACCACCGGCGTCTCCAGTTCACGGGATGCCAGCGCCATGCCTTCCACCACCGCCGCGAAGCCGGCCATCACGACCGGGTCTTCAGGGCTCGCGAAGTTCAGGCAATTGGTGTAGGCGAGCGGTTCCGCACCGACCGTGAGTAGGTTCAGGTAGGCTTCCTTCACCGAGTGCTGGCCGCCCAGGAATGGCTCCAGCGCGCAGAGATGCCCCGGTCCGTCCGTGGACACGGCAATGCCGTCACGTCCCCCCTTGATGCGCAGCACCGCCGCGTCCGCACCCTCCGGGGCCGCGACCGTATTGTTAATCACCTGATGGTCGTACCGCCGCCAGACCATCCGCTTGCTCGCATGGTTGGGGTGCGCAAGCATCAATGCAAGCACCCGCTCCTCCGCCGTTGAGAGGTTCAAAGTCACCGGGAAGTCCTCCGGCAGTGAGCGCTCAGCCGCGCGCCTGACCGCGCTGTCAGCGTCAAGTCGCAGCCACTCGGGGCGCTTCAGCTCTGCGCGCGGGCGGTCGTGCTCCGGCGCTTCGGTGGTGAGCAGCGCGGTGGGCAGGCGCACCACTTCCTCGCCGCGCCACCAGAGCGATACAACAGGCTCGGAGATGACCTCACCCACGTCGGCGCTGTCCAGCCCCCAGCGCGTGAACTCTTCATTCACCGCCGCTACGCCGTCCTTCTGGACGACCATCAACATCCGCTCCTGCGACTCCGATAGCATTATCTCGTAAGGGCCGATGTGCCTCTGGCGAAGCGGCACTTTGTCCAGATTCAGTTTGAGCCCGACTTGACCGCGCCCGGCCATCTCGCAGGACGAGCTGGTCAGGCCAGCGGCGCCCAGGTCTTGCACCCCGATGAGCGCTGGATGTTTCTTGAGCGCCAGCGTCGCTTCAATCAAGCACTTTTCCAGGAACGGGTCGCCGATCTGCACCGCGGGCCGATCCTGCTCCACATCCTCGGCCAGATCCACGCTGGCGAAGGTCGCGCCCTGCACACCGTCCGCCCCCGTCTTCGCGCCCACCAGCAACACGCGGTTGCCCTCGCCCTGGGCGTAGGCGCGTATCAGCTCGCCCGGCTTGACAATGCCCAGGCAAAGGCCATTCATCAGCGGGTTCAGCGAGTAGCTCAGGTCAAACACGACTTCGCCGCCAACCGTGGGCAGGCCCACGCAGTTGCCGTAATGGGCGATGCCGGCGACCACGCCTTCAAACAAGAAGCGGTTGCGTTCCACCGCCGCGCGGCTGATGCCCGGGTCGTAGAAATCGGTGATGGGCCCGAAGCGCAGAGGGTCCAGGGTGGCGATGGGCCGCGCGCCCATGCTGAATATGTCGCGGATGATACCGCCCACGCCAGTGGCGGCCGCCTGGAAGGGTTCCACCGCCGACGGGTGGTTGTGCGATTCAATCTTGAACACCGCTGCGAGATCGTCGCGCAGCAGCACCGCGCCAGCATTCTCGCCGGGGCCCTGCAGCACTCTGGGGCCGGTGGTGGGGAACTTGCGCAGGTGCACTTTGGAGGACTTGTAGGCGCAGTGCTCGCTCCACATCGCGCCGACCATGCCCATTTCCACGATGTTGGGCTTGCGGTTGAGGCGGCGGCACAGTTCCTCGTATTCGGCCTGCGTCAGGCCGACTCGCGCCAGCGTTTTCGCATCGGGCGGATCCGGGATTTCTACCGGCACGGCTTCCTCCGGAGAATGGTCATTGAGTGCATTATGATAACACGGCCGAACGAGGATTCCAGCGGCCAAATGGCAGAGCGTCCCGCCGCAAACAGCGGGACGCTTCTTAGTCCTTCAATAACCTGCGGCTAGTGGTACCTTTTCAGTATCTCGCGGGAGATAACCAGCCGCTGGATTTCGTTGGTGCCCTCGTAGATGCGCTTGATACGGGCGTCGCGCACCAGCCGCTCCATCGGATACTCGCGGCTGTAGCCGTAGCCGCCGTGAATCTGCAACGCCATATCGGTCACCCGCCCGGCGACCTCGGAGGCAAACATCTTAGCCATCGCCGCTTCGGCCGTGCACTTCTTCCCCTTGCTTTTCAGCCAGGCGGCGTAGTACGAAAGGTGCCTGGCAGCTTCAATCTCGGTGGCCATGTCTGCAATCATCCACTGGATGGCCTGGAACTGGGCGATCTCGTGGCCGAACTGCACCCGCTGGTGGGAGTACTTCACCGCGTGTTCCAGCGCCGCCTGGGCGATGCCGATGCTGGCGCCGGCCATGCCAATGCGCCCGCCGTCCAGCGTCTTCATGGCGTACATGAAGCCCTTACCGATGCTGCCCTCGCCGCCCAGGATCTGGTCTTTGTGCACCCGGCAGTTCTCAAAGTGCAGCTCGGTCTGGTGGCTGCCGCGGATACCCATTGTGTCTTCAATATGGCCGACCGTGAAACCCTCCATGCCCTTTTCAATGATGAAAGGTGTGATGCCGCGCAGGCCCGCCTCAGGATTGGTGTTGGCGAAGAGGATGATGACCGATGCCTCGGCGCCGTTGGTGCACCACTGCTTCATGCCGGTGATGATGAACTCATCACCCTCTCGCTTGGCCACGGTTTCCAGGTTGGAGGCGTCACTGCCGGCGTTGGGCTCGGTTAGCGAGAACGCGCCGATCCACTCGCCGGAGCACAGCTTTGGCAGGTACTTCTTCTTCTGCTCCTCGGTGCCGAACTCCAGTATGGGCATGATGGCCAGCGAACAGTGCGCGCCCAGGATAGTCGCAGTGGAGGCGCAGGCGCGCGCAATCTCAATGCCTATCAGCAAGTAGGAAATGGCATCCATGCCGGAGCCACCGTATTCTTCGGGCACTGGCGCGCCCAAGAAGCCGAGTTCGCCCATCTGGCGCACGGCATCCCAGGGAAACTCGCGGGTGTTGTCCAGTTCCTTAGTGTGCGGCATCAGCTCCGCCTCAGCGAACTTGCGGGCGGCGTCACGCACCATCTGTTGTTCCTCGGTGAATTCGAAGTTCATGTCCCCTCCTATTGGATTACCGATTACCGGTGGTTTCAGCAGGGAAAATTACGTTTCGCCGATTATAGCACAGCAGGGTATAGCCGAAAGCCACGGTTCGGGGCAAATCTGGCATCGGGCAAGCCCAACTGGTACCCTCAATTTTGCGCGAAACTGGTATAGCCCGCTGCGGCGGCAGGGGCTTATACTAATAGTGGATGAAGTTGCGGGTGGATAAAGAGAGCAGCACTCCGGCCTACGCTCAGGTCAGGGAGCAGATCATCACGTTCATCAAAGCCGGCCTGCTCAAACCCGGCGACGCGCTGCCGAGCAGCCGCAAGCTGGCCAGGGAGCTCGGAGTCGCCCGCAACACCGTGCTTCAGGCCTACCTGGAGCTTGCTGCGGAGCACTGGATTGAGACCCGTCCGGGCAGCAAAACCTGCGTTTCCCCTGCGCCGCCAGCCGCTCCGCCGGTTGAAGTGGACTATCCTCCCACCGAGGCTCCTTCGGCCGAAGTGCGGCAGATGGACTACCGCAGCTTTGAGTTCAACGGCGAGAGCTTCGCCTTGCCGCGCTACTACAAGAAGTGGGCCGGCCCAAAGGAGTACATCTCGTTCGCCAAGGCGCTGCCGGACCCCCGCCAGTTCCCCTTCGGGCGCATAAAGAAGATCTCCAGCAATCTGCTGTGGTACCCACAGGAGTTCTTTTTTGACCGCGGCCATCCGCAGGGGCACCAGCCGCTGGTGGAGCACCTGGAGCAGACGCTCTCGCGGGAGCTGATAGATATGAGCCCGGGGGTGAACGAGGTGGTCATCTGCGCGGGCTTCCAGGTCGGCCTGAATATGCTGCTTACGCTGCTGCACCGGCCGGGAAGGGCGGTGGCGGTGGAGAATCCCACCTACGCGAGCATCCTAAACTGCCTGATAGCGCGCAAGCTGCCGTATGTGCCCGTGCCGGTGGAGCAGGACGGGATGGACGTGGATTACCTCGCCAGGAAGCTGAAGCGTGAGAAGATCGGCCTGATAGTCACTGTCCCAACACTGCACAACCCCACCACTACAGTGATGAGCGCGGAAAAACGGCAGGCCTTGCTGGCACTGGCGCAGAAGCACAATATCCCCATCATTGAAGACGCCTGGTCCATGTTCCTGCCGGCGGAAGGACCGGCGCTGCCTACACTGAAGTCTGAAGACGCAGGTGGACATGTGTTCCTCATCGGCAGCTTCAGCAAGAGCTTTCTGCCGGGGCTGCGCATTGGTTTTGTCTGCACTCCCGGCCAGATGGCGGTGTCGCTGGTGAAGCTGAAGCGCGCCACCGAGCGCAGCGACAGCTTCTTCCTGCAGACGTTGCTGCTGGACTTCATTAAGAGAGGATACATGGACCTGCACGTGCGAAAGATGGCGCGCATATACGCCGAGCGCCGGCGCGCCACGCATGAGGCCATGCAGGAGCACTTCCCGCCGGATTTCACGTGGGAGGAGCCACCTGGTGGATTCTACTTCTGGGTGAGAATGCCCCGGAAACTCAAGAGCATGCCTCTGCTGGAACACTGCGTGCAGCATGGCGTGGAGTTTGCGCCCGCCAAGCTCTTTTTTGCCGGAAAGCGGGACGCGAATTACCTGCGGGTCGCGTACAGCATGCTCACGAAGCCGCAGATTAGAGAAGGGGTTGAACGCCTGGGAAGTGCGATAATGGATTACCGAAAGAGGGAAGGTGTCTGATGTGAGACATTGCCTATTGGCTGCGGTGGCTCTTGCGCTGTTAGTAGTCGCGCAGCTCGTTTCGTGCGGCGGCGGAGGCGGGCACCCGCTCAAGCTGAGGCCGATTGAAGCGGGTCAGGATGACTGGACGCCCACACCACCGGCGGATACGCAGCCCATTGAGGAATACCTGGAAGAACAAGAGGCGCAGTTGCCGCCCTGGCCTAGCGCTGATGCAGGCGCCATCAAGGGCACGCTCACGGTTGAGGGCTACACCTTGGTAAACCCCGACTCGCTGGAGGCAGTTCCCTACGCTGAGGGTATCGTGCAGGTCCCCCTGCGAGTGGTTGACCCCGAGGATGATGTGGACTCTATCGCCTTCCCCGGGCCGGACGGCAGCTTCATCATCCCCGATCTGCCCGCGCTCAACTCAGCCACCCTGACCGTCACCGTGCCGGTGGCTGAGGACATTGACGGGGACCTCAAGGCTGGCGATTCCGTAGCAGTCTCACTGCAGGTCAGCGTGGCGGCGGGCAGGCAGACGCTGGTGAATCTCACCATCAGCCCGGTGCAGCCGGAGACGCTACAGGAAGACGCGCTGCCCGGCAGCTTGCTGCAATCTCCGCCGGTGCAGGTTGACTACTACTACTGCGGCCCCGATGGTATCCGCCAGCGGACGATAGCGCTGTTCATCGGCCTCCAGCGGATGATGGTGGACACCAACCGCGATGGTGAGTTCGGGGCGGACGACCTGCAGTTCGCCGACGAGAACAACAACGGTTTGAGTGACACGGTTGAGGGTGCCGGCTATACCGGTCCGCTGGCGCCGGCGGAGAATCTGGCCACTGGCATCATCCTCAGCCTGCAGGGGCGCATCTTCACGCTGCACGACGAGACCGCAGGCACCTCGGTGGAGTTTGAGGTGGCGGAGACCACCATAGTCGTTGACCAGATGGGCTCACCTATCGCCCTGACACAGCATATCGTCGGACGCTGGGCGGTAGTCCAGTACACGCGCCTCCCGACCGGTGGCAAGCTGGCGCAGCTCGTGATGGTTGACTTATCACCGCCGATGAACGGGGATAGCCCGCATGGCCCCTGGTAACTGGTGCAGCCAAAAACGAGTGGTGCCGGTTCTTGGCGGAAGCCAATGGAGCCGGTAGCATCCATAGTGAAACCTGATGTCCCTTTAGGGAGGAGACAATTGTGAGAAAGCTATCAACTATCGTATTTATGTTTGCAGTCCTGCTGGTTGTGGCTGCGGCCTGCGGTGGAGGGGGAGGGCCCCAGCCCATTCCGATTACCCCGCCGCCGACACCACCGCCTGCCACCAACGAGGTCAGCGGAGTCCTGACGGACTCCTACGGGAATCCGGTCACCGACGCCAGCCTCCTGCTTAACGGCGTGGACATAGGCGTTGAAACCGACAGCACCGGCCGCTTCACCATTCCTGATGGACTGGTGCGCGCCAACGAGCGCTTCCGCCTGGGAGTGCGCAACCGCGGCGTGCTTATGGGCGAGCGCGAGTTCCAGGTGGGTGACAGCTGGGAGGTGGAATGGCAACTGGGCCAGTCCGACCCCGAGGGAGGAACAGTCAACGGTCTGGTTGTTGACGCCGAGACTGAAAGCCCGGTCGCCGAGGCGCTGATTGTGTTGTTCGCCGATGACGGCTGGGCGGCAGTTGGTTTGACCGGCGACGACGGGACCTATGAGTTTGCGGGTGTGCCTGCAGGCTCGTACCACATGCTCACCTTCGCCGAGGGCTACCGGACGAAGATGTCCTCGCTGGAAGTGGAAGCCGACTCAACAACCCAGCTCATTATCAGCCTGCAGCCCCGGGGCACGCGGCCTCCGGCGGACGGCTACCTGGTATCAGGCCGCATCGTGGACGCCGAGACGGGCGAGGGCGTTGCCGGCGCCTATGTCCAGGGCAACTCCGACTCCGGGTGGTATCCCATCTTGCTGGATTACGGCTACGATGAAGCCGGCGGAGGCGTCGGGGCACCGGAGCCTATGACCGATGCTATTGAGGAGATGCGGGGCGACGAGCCCTTGCCGCCCAGCATGCCCCCCGGTGGTTACGACCCTCCCATCTACCAGGAAACCACTACTGACACCGACGGCTACTTCGAGTTCCCTGGCCCGTTCAATGGAATGGGAGTGTATCTGACGGTGAATCACGCTGATTACATGCCCGCCAGCGGGTACTTTGAGCGCGAGCCTGACGGCGAGATGGACGTGACACTGGAAATGACCCCTATCGTTCCGGTGAACATCAGCGGCACGGTGCGCAGCGAGACGGGCGAGCCCATTGAGAACGCCTTTGTGGAGTTCATCTATATGGACCGTTACTTCTACGACTACGGCATCCCGGTGCCGGCCAATGCTCCACTGGAGGACACTGGCGCGGATTTCTTCGGTGGAGAGAGCGCCGCGGGCGCCATGCCTCCATCCGAAGGCTATGACCAGACCGGCGACTCCTATGGCCTGGCGCACTACCGCTACCAGATGCGCCAGAATCGTGGTGCTTCGCAGATGGAGCCGGTCTCCTTCGGCTACTACGCCGCCACAACGGACGAGAATGGCAACTACGATCTGGGCGATATACCGTCGGGGTACTACTCCGTGTTCGTCAGCGCCCATGGTTACCTCGGCTACTTCAGCGACATGGAGCTCACAGAAGACCGGGACGACATGGATTTCGTCCTGGAGCCGGTGCCCGTGGGCACTGTCACCGGAACCGTCACCGATGATGCCGGAAACCCGATTGCGGACGCGCTGGTGAACGCGACCCAGCCGACGGTTGACCCCTTCACTTTCACCGACGAGAACGGCGACTTCGTGCTGGAGAACGTGCCAGCCGGAATGTGGCGCGTGGGCGCCTACAAGGATGGTCACGAGGCAAGAGCGGTGATGGTGGAGATCAACGAGGACGTGGTCATCAACCTGGACTTCACCCTGCCACGCATAGCAGAGCCGCCGCCGGTGGAAACCGAGACCTTCACCGGCTCGGTGATGGACGGCGTGACCAACGAGCCTCTGGCCGGGGCAGACATCGTGGCCGTGGCCGCGGACGACAGCTTCTACACCTACGTGCGCTCAGACGAGCAGGGCAACTACACGATGCTGCTGCCTTCTGGAGACTACAACGTGCTGGTGCAATACGAGGGTTACGAGGACCTTTACACCCGCATCTGGGTGGGCCCGGAATGGCCGGAGTTTGATTTCTACCTCTGGCCCTACGGCTCCGGCGGGCGCATGGGACCCTGGGGCGGCATCCTGGAGGGCGATGTGGAAGCACCCACCGCGCCGCCGCCGATGGGAATGTGACATTCATCACGCAGCACCCCTTTGTGCTATAATCCAGCGCGAGGGGTAAATAAACAAAGCCAGGGGCTCGGGCCTCTGGCTTTGCCTTTTAACGGCGGGTGTATGAAGGAACTGCTTAACGACGACTTGATCTTTGAGTTGTCCAAGCTGGCGGACCATGAGCCCGCCGCCGCCGCCACGCACGTGGAATTGGCCCCTGGCGAACGCCGTCCCGTGGCTGTCCTGTTCCTGGACATTGTCGGCTTCACCGAACTGGCGGAGAAGCTCACGCCGGAAGAGCTGAAAGTCATTGTTGACAAGACCTTTGACATCTTCACGCGGCAGATAGTGCGCTTCCGCGGAGTGGTTGACAACTACATCGGAGACGCCATTCTCGCCGTTTTTGGACGCAAGAGTAGCGACAACCCGGCGGAACTGGCGATACGGGCGTCGCTCGCGGTCCTGGACCAGCTGGACAAGATCAACCAGATACTCTCGCAGTACAGCATCAACATCCGCGTGCGCCAGGGGATAAACTACGGCGAGGTGATCTCCGGCCAGATGGTAACCACCGACCCCTCCAGCGCTGAAACCGTCTACGGGGATACAGTAAATAAGGCCAAGCGCCTGCAAGAAGCCGCTGAGCCGGATACGATTGTGGTAGCTGACGCGGTGTATCACCTGCTTCCGAACTTCTTCATTACCACAGAGCCGGTGGAGATTGAGACCAAAGGAAAGGGGCCGCCAATCAAAGCTCATCTCGTGCGCGGCCGTTCCTTCATCCGGGAGAGCGACTGGCACCGGCATCCTCTGCAAATCAAGACCAAGCTCGTGGGACGCAAGGGCCTTCTGAACCGCGCACTGCAACACTACCTCTCGTTCTATGACGCGGCACTGAAGGGCTTCGCGGGCCGCCCGCGCCCGCACGTGCTGCTGGTTCACGGTGAAGCGGGCATCGGCAAGTCCCGTTTCCTTTACGAGCTGAAGTGCGAGGTCGCCAAGCAGCACCAAGCCAAAGCGGTTTCCCTAACCTCCCGCAACTATTCCTATGCCATGCCCCCGTTCAACGCGTTCAACAGTATGCTGCAGCAGTTTCTCGGCTTCTACGCCAAGGACCGCCACTGCGCCAGCAAGCGCGAGGCTTGTGTCCGGTTGCTCACCGACTACGGGGAAGAGCAGGCCGCCGGCCTGGTGCAGATGCATGCGGCAGACCTCTCCAAAGTCCTTGAGCTGCCCGGAAACGGACATAGCAATGGCGGCTCTCCCACTCTCACCGCAACTGAGCGCGACCAGGTGGCCCAACGGGTGGTGCACGCTTTCATCGCCGCCGCCTCCCGCTGTTCGTTCACCGAACACCGGTCTGCGCTGCTGGTTGTCTGCGATGACCTTCAGTGGATGGACCTGGCGTCGCTGCGGTGCTTTGAGAGTTTCCTGGAAAGGAGCCTCCGGGAACCTCTGCCCGTCTTCTTCGCGCTGAGCGCACGGCCAGGCTTCAGCGTGCCCGCGAGCTGGGTGGAGCAATCGGAGTGGCTGAGCATTGAACTGCCGCACTTGAGCCAGCAAGAAACCAAGGAGCTGGTGCAGCGTATTCTCCCGGCGCTTGAGCTCAGCCCGGGAGTGGAAGCGGCGCTCTTTGACCGCACACTGGGCAATCCCTATTTTATTGAGGAGTACTGCCGCTTCCTGGTGGAACAGGGATTGGTGGAAGCCTACAACGGTGGCAGCTACCGGTGGCATCGGAAGGCCTCTGGCGAAGAAGTGAGCATGCCGCCCAGCGTTAACGCCGTTCTCATGAACCGGATAGACGCGCTGGAAGAAGGCCTGCGCGATGTCCTCCTCAAAGCCAGCGTCATCGGCCGGGAGTTCCCCTTCCGCGTGCTCAATGAAGTCATGCGGCAGACCGTGCGCAACCACTCTGAGGAGCGTTTGCGCGCGCGGCTTGATATGCTGGCCGATGCGGGGATGGTGTTCAAGCTGCTAACCCGGCAAGTACAGGGCCAAGAGGAGTCCGACGAGGAGAGCGAACTCTATATCTTCAAGCACCTTCTGTTGCGCGACCTAGCCTACGGCTCACTGCTCACCCAGAACCAGCGGACCCTGCATGTGCTGACCGCAAAGGCGTTTGAACACGTTTACGGCACCGACAACCCGCGCTACTGGGACGTGATCTCGCACCACTACCTGCTGGGCGAGGATTTTGAGCAGTCGCATAAGTACGTGGAGCTGTCCAAGCAGGCGGGCTCCGCGCAGATGGACCGGCTGGAAGCTCTGGCGGAGCTGGAACAGCGGCTTCCATCAGTGCAGCTAGACGATTCCGTGGAAGCGCTGGGCGAAGAGGTCGGCATGGCGTGCCTTCTGGGAACCGCTTACCATGAGGCGGGGAAGGCTGCGGAGCTAACGAGGTTGCTGAAGAGCCTCCGGCCTGAAAGCCTGGGCGCCGCTGCAGATGAGCAGAAAGCCGAACTCACGATCCTGCAGGCCATAGCCACCGAAGAAGAAGGCCCGGCGAAGGTCGCGCTGCGCCGGTGGCAAGAGCTGTACGACGGTTTTAGCAGACAGCGTGACCTCAGTCATACGGTCATCGCCTTTCGGCACCTCGCCGCCCTTCTCTCCGAAGTGGGCAGTCCCAAGGTGGTGCAGGGGCTGGCCGAAGAACTACTGAAACTCGCACCCACCCATTTGGCGCCGCTGGAGCGCGCAGTGGTTCTCATCAGCGCAGCCGAGGCCCTGCGGAATCAGTGCCGGACGCGTGACGCGGTCACATTCCTTCAGGAAGCCGTTGCGCTCGCACGCGAGCTGCGCGAGCGCAGAGTGGAAGCGCACGCGCTGCTTGAGTTCGGGCGGGTGCGCTGCATCACCGGCAACTACCGGGCGGCACGGGAGAACCTGGACGTCGCCGTGTCCTTATTCAAAGACAATGACAGCCCCGTCCAGCTGGCCGAGGCCTTGCTGGAAACCGTCTCACTGGAGCTGAAAACCGGCACTCTGCATGCCGCCCGGAAGCTCTTAGAGGAGGCGGGCAAGGTCGCCGACCCTATGAGCACATACCGCATCGTCCTAGAACGCCGGTGGGCGAAGAGCCTGCTCGCTGCACGCAGCGGAGATTACGACACTTCTCTGAAACTCCTCAAGGAGAACCTCGCCCTCGCCCAGGTGAAAGGCCTGGCTACCACTGAAGCGCTGCACATGTGCAAGCAGGCGGAGTTACTGCTGGAGCGCGGTGACGCTGCTCAGGCCCTCAAAGTAATGGACCAAACGCACGGCAGCGCTGAATCCCTCCAGAACCTCCATCTTCAGGGCCTGCTGATTGGCGAGATGGGGCACGCTTATCTGGAGAAGGGGCTGCTCATCACGGCCAAAGAGTACCTTGACAGGTCGCTCCAGATAGCCCGCGCGGTCAACAACCCGGAGGAGATTGCCCGGCGCACGTTGTTGATGGGCAAAACCCTGATCGCAGTCGGGCAGCGCGCCAGCGGAATGGTCCACCTGGCGGACGCCCTCGGAAAGGCGCAGCAGATGGACAACCTCCCGCTTTCGGTCTGGTGCCACCGAGAGCTGGGAAAAGCGCTCAAGAAAGCCGGACGCAAGACCGAGGCTGACCGTCATTTCGATCAAGTGTTGAAACTGGCAGAAAGCGCTTCCGACGAGGCCGCCATCCGCCGTATCAAGGCAGACAGGCAAGGCTAGAACACAATCAGAGGCTGGTAGCTGGCTCCAAGGTACTCCTCTATAAGCCTCAGCAGGTCTTCATCAGTTATCGGCTCGTAGTACTCCACTTCAGCCAGCGCCGGCACAATATCCACCGGCATTCCTATGGGCAGTATGGAATACAAGTAACGGGCGTCCTCGCGGGCGAGACGGATGCAGCCGTGGGAAGCACGCCGTCCCAGCCTCCGCTCGTACCCGCTGCCCTTGAGCGCGTGCAGCCCGATGTCGCCGTTGCGCGTAAGCCCCATCCAGTGGTACATATCCGCTTCGTACTTCTTGGAGTAGGCGTATACAGCCTTGTTGACAATCGTGAAGCCGCCCACAGGCGTGGGATATCCGGGGACGCCGGTGGACACCTTGTATTCGCCCAGCACCTGGTCAGAGTTGTTGAGCAGGAACAGCCGCTGGCGCGAGAGATCGATGACCAGGCGAGCCACCACTGCGGGGGACTCCCTCCTGACTTTCTCCAGCAAGTCCTCTTGGCTGTAAACACCCCGTGCGATGTACTCCTCTATCAGCTCCTCCGCCCTCTCCTGGTTCGGGTTCGCAGGGCCCTTGCGCACAACGAACACGCCGATGCGTTCAAACAGCGCATGTGGATTATCAACATCTTCCTTCCCGGTGGCTTCCTCTTCCCGGGCAGCTTCCTGTTCAGCCGCTCCGCTGTCAGCCACCGGGCCCGCAACTTGCTCCGCCAGCACAAGGCTGGCAGAGAGAATCACCAGTATTAGCGCGATTGCAGAGCTTCTCACCATTTGGACGCTCATATTCTACAACAAGGTATATGCCTGCGGTAGCGCCAAATCTGTTGTTTGCTAGAATCATCGCCCATGGCATACGACGGAGTGGCATTGGCAAAGCTAATTGGCGAACGGATGCGTCCGCCCCACATCATCGCCGTGCGGGACTGCCACAGCACCAACGATATCGTCCACGAGTTCTTTGAAGGCCCAGCCTCACCCGAGGCCGTCCTGGCGGTCGCCGACTTCCAGCAGAGCGGGCAGGGGCGCCAGGGGCGTTCCTGGTACAGCCCTGAAGGCAAGGACGTGCTGATGACGCTGGGGCTGAAGCGGGACAGGTTCGCCCTACCGCAGGA
>Ga0136651_10001188_pt1 | contig 14350 bp, 9 predicted proteins | sample Mar14236cmmetaG_FD_94867 | JGI IMG/M metagenome (GOLD analysis project Ga0136651, IMG submission 94867) | Marine hydrothermal vent microbial communities from Guaymas Basin, Gulf of California to study Microbial Dark Matter (Phase II) - Marker... ...
AAATCCTGTAGGACGGATGATTTTACGTTAATGGAAAAGTTCCAGCTTTTCCGCGGCCCGAGAGGGACCCAGCTAAACCGCATTTCCCAACAGTGAAGATCTCGATACAAGTTTAAAGAAGTGTAGGATATTTGCTTGGCTGTAAAGTCCCATCCCGAACGGAAAGTAATTTTCCATTTTGGTGTCAGATTTACCTGACCGCTCACACTGAATGTCTGGACTATTTTATGCTCAGGTAATACCTGATAATCGTTATATAAGATTTTATTGGTGTAATTGAAGTTGTAAGCTAAATTCAGCGACCAGGGAATATCCCAGTCGACAAACTCGTGTGGGTTTTCACTTATCTCGTCCATCTCATCCGTGGTAGCATCTTTCGGCTTTTTCTTCTTTTTAAAATCTTTGTCACCTAACCTGAGGTTAATACTAAGGCTCCATATGGAGTTTTCTTTTCTTAATATTGTTCTTCGGGTGTTCCAGTAAAATTGATTCACTCTATGGCCATTTGTATCTACATCATAAGGATCCCACTGTGAGGTGTACTGTAACGTAATATTTTTCCATAGTTTAGTTCGCCCGCTCATCCTCAGGGGTGACAGGTTCAGTGAGTCTGCGGCGAGATTGTAGCTCATGGAGAATGAAAAATTCTCAATCAGCACAATTTTTTTCAGACCTGTAATAGTGTCTTTTCTCGAGCGCACTTTCATTTCCAGATTATTATTCAGCACCAATCCAAAACTTCCCGATTTCTGTCCCGGGGGCGATCCGTAGAGAGATCTTTCGAATCGTGAATATGTATATTCCCTTCCGGTAGTGTCTGTATAGGTGTCGTAATAGCCCCACTTCTTATCACCAAAATCAGGCACATATGAAAAACTCAAACTCGGTGTAAATACGTGCCGGATAGCCCTGACAGGTCCTTTTTTTATTTTAAGCATTCCATATACCTTGGTTGTCAGGCTGGATGATATGTTAAAATCAAAGGCATTTTTAAAGCCTTTAATGGTATCGGTTTTAATGTAGCCAACAATCGTATCGTTATTGTTAAACAAGGTGTCGTCCGACCAATAGCGATCGATAGATTGGCTGTACATGCGATCGGTAATATTGATGGAGTTGGACCAGGTAAAATATTTAAGCACTTTCATCGGAAGACTGATAGGCAATTTATGAATGGCGCCGTTCTGCATTTTTTCTGTTAATGTTTGTTCGGTAAAAAAAACCGAGTCAGCAGTTGTTGCTGTGTTTCGTGCATTAAAATTATACTGAATACTCAGGTCTTCATAAAATCTTTTTTTACCTCCTGATCTTTTTAAAGGATAGAAACGGTTTATTGAAAAGGTTAATTCAGGGAGGTTAACTGTTACCTGATGCGTCTTGGTGTTTTGCCTGTGTGTGCCACTTAATGTAAGGTAATATTTACCGGCCCAGTTCGTCTGATAAGAGACACTTGACTGGAATTCGTTCGACAGGTAATCATTAAGACTGGAGGTGTTGTATTTGACATAATTACTGGTGATAATGTTCACGTCAGCAGAAAAAGTGCTTCGCGGCCGGGCTTTTGGGTCCTGTTTAAACGTCCACCGGATACGGAAGTCTGTGGATTTCTCATAGTCGGGTGAGCCTTTGGTACTGATCACATTTACGCCATAGCCAAGATTAAGGGCACCACTGTACTTGTAACGCTTTTTATATCTTAACTGGGGTTTTATGGTCCAGCTGCCCCGGCTGAAAATATCACCGGTTATCTGAAAGTCCAGTTTATCACTGATAGCCCAGTAATAGCCTCCGTTTTCCAGATAAAAACCTTTTTTGTCCATTTCTCCATAAGTAGGGATGAGGATACCCGATTTACGCCCTTTGTTGTTGGGGAAATACCCAAAAGGCAATGCCAGGGGTGTCGGAACGCCTTCTATTTCCATATATACAGGCCCTGTAACAATTTTATCATCAGGAATAACCCGGGCCTTTCCAAATGAAAATGAGAAGTGAGGATGTTCTTCCAGGTTGCAGGTAGTGAACGACCCATGGAAGACATTGATGGAGTTGTCTTCCATTTTTTTTACTTTCTCTCCGTGCAGATACCCAAGATCGTCTTGTGTAAGTACATTTTTAATTATCCCCTCTTTTGTTTTGAAGTTGTACGTCATTGTTTTTGCCTTGAACGTTTCCTTGCCTTCGGTGAATTCAGGAACGCCCACTATTTTTCCCGAGGAATCAGGCAGGCCGGTAGCATATAATGAATTGGTTTTGAAATCAACCTCAATATAGTCGGCTTTGAGGGTGATATCCTGATATTTGACGACAGCTTCGCCGTACAAAAAAACTTTTTTGCGAGCAATATCCTGTACTATTGAATCACGTGCCGTACGCTCAACTATATCCTCAATAACAGTACGTTCTCTGGCTAAACGGTTCAGACTGTCGGATTGGTCAGCTGAATCGGGAATAGTGTCCACTAAATAACCGGAAACGTTATTTGTATCGCTTTGAATGATAGTGTCGGGTACGATAGATGGCGGGTTAAACAATGAATCAGCCCTCAGACCGTTCATACTTATGGTAAGTATAGTTAATAACCATAGCGTTGTTAATAATTTACCAAATGAACAGACCATCCTCAAAATGCTATGATTTACTTTTGTTTTTACTGATATGGCATACTATGGTTGCAAATATAATTCAGAAAATCTGAATCAGCTATGTTGAAACGTTTACTGTATATTGCTATTGTCCTCTTCCTGGTGTTTAATTGCACGGTGTCGATCCATGCGCAGGATAAAATAACAACCGTTGTTATCGATGCCGGACATGGGGGGAAAGACCCCGGAGCACTAGGGAAACACTCTAAAGAAAAAGACATAGTGTTAAAAGTAGCACTAAAAACGGGTTATTACATCGAGAAATACTTAAAAGATGTTAAAGTTATCTATACGCGCAAAACAGACCGTTTTGTAGAATTAAAAAACAGAACTAAAATTGCTAACAATAACAAAGCGGACGTGTTTATTTCTATTCATTGCAACGCGTCCAGATCTTCCAGTCCGTATGGTGCCGAAACATACATTATGGGGTTACATAAGGATAAAGCCAATCTGGAAGTGGCTATGATGGAAAACGCTGCCATCCTTCTGGAAGACAATGCTCAGGACGCTTACGGAGGGTTTAATCCGAATGCTCCGGAATCATATATTGAACTTTCTTTATTAAAAGATGAAAACCAGGATCAAAGCGCTTTGCTTGCCTATCTGGTTCAGGAGCAGTTCAGAAAACGCGTTGGAAGAAAAGACAGAGGAGTGAATCAGGCAGGATTTTTGGTGCTGTGGCGTGCTACCATGCCGAGCATTCTGGTGGAGCTTGGCTTTCTAAGTAACCCGAAAGAAGAACAATTTTTGAATTCGGAAGAGGGGCAGGTATATCTGGCTTCGGCAATATACAGGGCATTTAAAGAATACAAAATAGCTTTTGAAAAAGAAAATACAACTCAGGAAGAAATACAAAAAACCACTGCGACACAGGATAATTCCCGGCTTAATTACCGGGTCCAGTTTTATACGAACACGGTTCAAATACCTTTAAATGATAAAAGATTCAAAGAATTGGATGATGTTACTTCATACTTCCACAATGGATTGTATAAATTTACTTCAGGTCATTACCTTAAACAATCGGAAGCTGAACAGCATTTGAAAGAAGTGAGAAACAAAGGTTTCGGTGATGCGTTTATCGTTTCGTTCGATGGTGATAAAAGGATCCCCCTGTCGGAAGCCCGGAAACTCGAAAAGTCAAGATAAAACCCCTGCTCATTTAATTTCTTTTAATAACAGCACAGTTTTATTACTTTTGTTACATAAGATTTAAGAAAAACAGACGTTAGCATAATAAAGATCACAGATCGTGAAACGATACAAACAAATACTGATAGGTGTCTCTTTTCTCCTTGCCATTGCCTTATTTATATGGGGTTATAACTTTCTGAAAGGGAAAGATATTTTTAATAAACAAACAGTTTATATTGCCAAGTATCATCAGGTAAGCGGTTTGGAAGTTTCCAATCCGGTGCTGATCAACGGGGTAAGGGTAGGACAGGTGAGCAAGATTTATTTTGCCCCGGATATGTCGGGGGATGTGATTGTGGAAATCATGACCCACAATAAATTTCCTGTTCCGGATAATTCCGTGGCAAAAATAACCAGCGCCGACTTGATGGGATCCAAGATTATTGATCTCCGGCTGGGTGACTCGCCCGACATTGCACAGGATGGCGATACGCTTGCCTCCAGTATTGAAGCCAGTTTGATGGATGAAGTAAATGCACAGGTACAGCCCATTAAGCGGAAAGCAGAAAACCTATTGGCTTCCATTGATACGTTAGTTGTTGTTTTTCACACTATTTTTAACGATTCGGCCCGAAACAATCTGAGGGAGAGTTTTGACAACATTAACCGATCATTTAGTAATATCGAAAGTGCTACATACAGTCTTGATACACTAATGGTAACCGAAGGCAGCCGCGTCTCTTCCATTCTTCAAAATATCGACTCGCTGACCTATACTTTGCAGTCAAACAGAAAGCAGTTTACAGCCATCATCAATAATTTTGAAATGATCAGTGACTCGCTGGCAAAAGCCGATATTCAGGGTACGTTTAACCACATCAATGAAACCCTGAATGAATTAGAAACAGTATTGGCCAAAATAAATAGCGGAGAAGGTTCTATGGGGATGTTGCTCAATGATGATTCGTTATATGTGGAACTGGACAGGTCAGCCAAAGAACTGAATCTACTTCTGAAAGACATTCGTGAAAACCCCAAAAGATACGTTAAGTTTTCCTTATTCTAAAGTTTCGGTTTCCGGAGTTTCTTCTTTACCGTTTGCGTTAAAAATGTCAGCTACTTCTTTCGGGCGTAATTCTTCTTTCCAGATAAATCCTTTTAATTTTTGCGCAGCAGGGGCTAATTCTTTTTCGGGATACATCACCTCCTTTGCCTGGGTTTTATAATTAATCGTTTTTAGCTGATTGTCTTTTAGCCGGATAGTCATGGTGCTCGATTCGGCCAGGTTGATGCCAATGAGGTAACCGTCATCCTCGCGTACATAATATACCGTCTGGGCATTACCGTCCACATTAATTTTCACCAGTTCATTATTTCTGAAATAGCCCACCATGTTTTTTCCTTTGATCTGATTATATGTTTCAAGTGTGTCGGTAGAGATAATAAAAGAAGAGTTGTACATGATCAGGCTGTCAGCCTGGTTGTTGGTTGTGACAATGGCAATAGAATCGGCCGTCAGCTGGTTGGGGCCGCTCCATATCACAGGTAAATCGTAGAGTCGGATCGTAGAGTCGTTCATTGTATATGCCAGCGAATCACACATGCCTTGCAGATCTTCTTTAAAAAATTTTACCCGGTAATAAGCCAATAGTTTTTTGGCATTCTTTTCTTTGTCAAAATATACCCAAAGAGTATCGGAATGAATAAATAGCGAGTCGGTGTCGTCATATGTGATAGCCAGGGCGCTGTCGGTGATATATGATATGCCTTTTTTATCCCACAACTCACCATATTTCCCCTTAATCATAACATCATATACTGTGTCGGAAATAACCACATTACCATAAGCCAGGCCATGAAAATTCAGGTTGTCATAGATCAGGCTGTCTGCTGTAATAATCTGACCGGAATTACTGAGCGAAGGGCGTTTTAATAGTTTCGACAAATCGTTGCGCGTGTCGTACCATCCATTTTCTGTGTATATAATGCTTTCTTCGCCCCTGATAACTGTCGGCCCGTGAAAATAGGCCACTTCGGTGTTGGTGTTGTATATCAGCGTGTCGGAATAAGTCTCAGAGTCGGGGTTGGTAAGCACCACGTCTTTACGAAAATAAAATATTTTCGAAGCAGTATGATAGTATCCTTTTTCGCTGACAAGTGTATTTTCTTTACTTACGATTTTCCCGCCGTAATCATAGTGTGCTACTTTTGTTTTCCTGTTATAAACAAGGTGATCGGTTGTAAGTACCGTGTTTTTATCAATTAATCGGACACTGTCGTACAATTCGGCACTCTTGGTGTTACCTTCGTAAAATAAGTGGCTCCCATAAATGTGCAATGTGTCACCCACAATAATATGAACATTTCCCAGGGCTTCAAATTTGTTCTTTTTTCGGTTCAGATAAGCACTGTCGCAGTAAAACCGGGTGTTTTCCTGTTGGAAAACAACATTACCGATCAGGCGTTCTTTGTCTTTGCCCAATTTTGCGTTGTATCGTTGTACATCGGTGTGTTCCACTTTGATCTTCGATTTCTTCTGGGCAAACAGAACCCCCGGAACAAAACTCAAAATAGTAACAAGAATAAGGACAACGAAATTTTTCATATAAAAATAAATATCAACAGCAAAAGTAAACAACCAAATGTAAAACAAATAATAAAGAAAGAAGCCCGGTTTATAAATTATTAACGTTCGATTTGGAATAATCATGTACATTTGGTCTTTCTTTTTTTATCGTGGAAATGAACGGCAATTATGACTTTTAATCCGAAAAAAAATTACGAACAGACCAGAAAAAAGGCTGGTTATGTCCCCAGAAAAAAAGCCACACCAAAAACGTATAGCGACATCGGATTTATGTCGGGACTGGAAGTACACCAGCAGCTTGACACACGGGAAAAGTTATTTTGCCACTGTCCGTCGGGTATTTTTCATGCCAGTGATGACTACGATGCTGAGTTAAAGAGGCACATGCGCCCAACCCTGAGTGAACTGGGCGAGTATGATGGTACGGCTTTAATGGAGTTTAAAACACGCAAAGAGATATTTTACCGCATCAAGAATGATTCGGCATGTACTTATGAAGTGGACGACACCCCCCCATTTCCGATGAACAGGGAAGCCCTGGGTGTCGCTCTTGAAATATCCTTACTGTCGAAACTAAATGTTGTGGGGGAGGTGCATATCACACGAAAACAATATTTAGACGGGAGCATTCCAACCGGTTTTCAGCGGACGGCTATCCTCGGTGTGGAAGGAGAACTCAGTCTGCCGCATAAAAGAATCCGGTTGATACAATTGAGTATTGAAGAAGATTCGTGCAGGGAAATTTCCGATATAGGTCACATACGGGTTTATAAAACTGACCGATTGGGAATGCCCCTGATAGAAACGGTTACGTATCCTGACTGTGAAACACCCGAAGAGGTGAAACAGACTTGTGATTACATCCGTTTTCTGAACCGGAGTACCGGAAAAGTCAGAACGGGTATGGGTGCCGGAAGGCAGGACGTGAATGTAAGCTGCCGGGGTGGCTCGCGTGTCGAAATAAAGGGTGTTGCACACACCAAATGGATACCGGAGCTTACACACAACGAAGCATTCCGTCAGTGGTCGTTACTGCTGATGAAAGATATGCTGCTAAAAAAGATCAAGAATCCGGATGAGTGGAAGATTGGTTATGAGGAGCTGCCCGCACATGTTTTACATAATGTTAATCTGCCTGAACATGCTGAACAACTGATGGCGGTCAATCTCCCCGGATTTAAGGGAGCGTTGTCGTGGTTTACGCAACCCGGACAAATGTTTGCTGATGAACTGGCTGGCCGGCTGAAAGTTATCGCCTGTATAGAACATCCAAATATGTTGCACTCGGAAGAGCTGAAACCTGCTGTTCCTGAAGAACAATGGCAGGAGATTGCACAGCTGCTGGATGGTGGTACTGATGACGCTCAGTTAGTGATCACCGGGCCTTCCGAAGATATAAAAACAGCTTTGGAAACAGTGGAGGAAAGATGCCAGATGGCACTGAAAGGTATTCCGAATGAAACGCGTAAATCATTTGAAGACGGCACAACTGTTTTTGAACGGGTGTTGCCAGGGGCCGACCGCATGTATCCTGATACCGATTCGGCTCCCATTCCGTTGGATGATGACTATATTCAAAGTCTGAAAAAAAACCTCCCGGAGGATATAATCGACAGGTACGAACAGTTGAAAACGTGGGAAGTTCCGGAGGATACTTACACCTACATTTTCTCGAAGAACTATTTTCCGATCATAAAACAAATAGTAACGGAACTGAATACGGATCCCAAATTTACGGGTGTATTTTTCGGTCACGATCTGAAATTTGCCGAAGGGCATTTTAAAGGGGCGGATGTACTTTACGGAACAAAGTTATTCAAGCTTTTTAAGTTTCTGAAAGAAGAAAACCTGCATCCCGAATTAGCAAAAAGAATGTTGCCACATATCTTGTCCCATCCGAAAATGGATTTTGCTTCGGTATTGAATGAAATGAATTTTAAAAGGATAAGTAAAGAAGAAATCCTTCCGAAGATCGCCATACTCAATCATAAGTTTAAGATGGGAAAAGACAAGATTATTGATAAAGACCGCATCAATTGGGTGATGGGGCAGTTGCGACCCCAGGCTGTCGGTAATATCGGTTTGACGGAACTTAGTAAAGAGGTGAAGAACAGATCATAAAACAAATAAACGGAAAAGAAAACAGTATTATGACGGACGATATATTCCAGGGATATAAAGGGGATGCCCTTGACGTATTAAAAAAATACAAAGTGCGGGTGTGGGGACAGGCCAAAGTGGAAACCACACGAGGCACATTTGAAGGAACAGTGCTGCCCCGTGCCGAAAATGACGATGACCAGCATATCGTTGTCAAAATCATCACCGGATACAATATCGGTATTGACATCCGCACAATCACCGACATGAAAGAAACCGGTTATAAAAAGGCCAATTACAAAATTCCTGAAAAACAATTTCCGGTTACGCCCGGTTTACCTAAAGTAAAACTTTTTGGAACAGGCGGAACCATTGCTTCACGGCTGGATTATCGTACCGGAGCAGTTATTCCCGCTTTCTCGCCGGGTGAGTTATACGGCGCCGTGCCCGAGCTGGCGGATATCTGTAACCTGGAGACCGAAAAAGTATTTGCCGTTTTCAGCGAAAACATGGGACCGAAACAATACATTGCCCTGGCGAAAGCCATAGGAAAAGAAATTGAAAACGGCATTGACGGTATTGTGGTAGGCCATGGAACAGATACCTTGCACCATACAGGAGCAGCCCTGACATTTATGTGCCAGAACCTGCCGGTACCGGTCGTGCTTGTAGGCTCCCAGCGTTCGTCCGACCGCCCCAGCTCTGATGCCGCCCTCAACCTGATGCATGCTATGAAAGCAGCCGGTCAATCGGATATTGCCGAAGTAATGGTCTGTATGTTCGGCCCGACTTCTGATGAATACGGATTGTTGCACAAAGGCACGCGGGTACGAAAGATGCATTCGTCTTACCGCTCCACATTCCGCACTATTGGCGATACACCGCTGGCACGTATCAACCGGAAGGAGATTATGCCGATTAAAAAAAAGTACAACAAACGCCGCAACGACAGAAACGTGAAAATCCTCCCTTATTTCAGCGATGAAGTAACGATGTTATATTATTATCCGGGGATGAAACCGGACACTCTGGATGCTATGGTGGATGCGGGTTACAAGGGGATTATTTTTGTGGGAACAGGCCTCGGACATGTGAACAAAGAGTTGTATCCGGCTATCGAGCGTGCACAAGCCAAAGGAGTACACATGTTCATGACCTTGCAAACTATCTGGGGTTATGTCCATATGTTTGTGTACGATACGGGCCGCGACATGATGGCTAAAGGAATCATTCCGGCAGGTAATATGCTGCCTGAAGTAGCCTGGGTAAAATTAAGCTGGATACTTGGCCAGACCAGCGATCCAAAAAAAGTGAAAGAAATGATGCTCACGCCCATTAACGACGAAATTACCTTACGCGAACCATATAATGGGTACCTTGTGTACCAGGGTGGTGTTCCGGACGTTGATGAGTTTGTAAGGAAGGTTTATAAATAATACCGATTCTCAGGTTTAAAATACCATTTTAAAAAGGTAACTGTTTTTTAAGCCGCAGACTTCTGATAATTTGCCGGTTTAAGTTTTAAATGGATATTTCAAGGGGAACGCCTGAAGTTGTGATAAAAATCTCATGCGTCTTTTGTGCCTATCCTTCGTGTCCTTTGCCGTTAAAAGATATCCTGGAAGAGGAGAATTTATAAGTTTTATTCCTGCAAGCTATACAGCAACTTAATTTCCTCTTCCCACAGACTATCGTCCGGTGTTTCAAGTATAAGGGGCATGTTGTCGAAACGCGGATCATTCATAATGCGGCGGAAAACTTCAATGCCCATCAATCCTTTCCCGATACTATCGTGGCGATCAACACGCGAGCCCAGTTCTTTTTTGGAATCGTTCAGATGCATACCCTTCAGATAGTTAAAACCGACAATACGATCAAATTCTTCAAATGTTGATATATAACCTTCTTCCGATTTAATATTGTATCCGGCGGTGTACGTATGGCAGGTATCGAGGCAAACGCCTATACGGCTTTTATCGTCTACCATCTCAATGATAGCTGCCAGATGTTCAAATTTAAAACCCACATTACTTCCCTGACCGGCTGTATTCTCAATAACGGCTGTAACATCCCTGGTTTTTTCCAACACCATGTTGATGGATTCGGCTATAGTTTCCAGGCACTGGCTTTCTGATATCTGTTTCAGATGGGCTCCGGGATGGAAGTTGAGCAGCTTTAATCCGAGTTGTTCGCAGCGCTGCATTTCATCGAGGAAGGCATTACGTGATTTGGTCAGGTTTTCCGGAACGGGATTACCCAGGTTGATCAGGTAACTATCGTGCGGCAGGATCAAATCAGGCGAATAACCAAATTCCTGACAATTGGCTTTGAACTTCTGAATATTCTCTGCGGTAAAAGGTTTGGCCAGCCACTGTTTCTGGTTTTTGGTAAACAGGGCAAATGATCTGGCCCCGATTTTATGGGCATTAAGCGGCGCGTTCTCCACACCGCCAGAGGCACTGACGTGAGCTCCTACGTATTTCATAAGTTATATGTTTTTTAATTTCTGCTCCAGCAAGCGGACAAATGTATCAATATCTTCTTCTGTCGTATCCCACGAACACATCAGACGCACTTCGTAAGTTTGTTGATCCCAGATATGGAAAAAATACGCTTCCTGCATGAGTGGAATAAGTTCGGGAGGCATGATGCAGAAAACGCCGTTGGCTTTTACATCCTGCGTTAATTTAAGTTGGGGAAATCGCTTCAGTTCAGCGGTCAGTTTTGTTGCCATACGGTTAGCTTGCAAAGCATTCTTTTTCCAAAGGTCATCTGTCAGATAGCGGTCGAACTGGGCTGCAATGTACCGCATCTTAGAATGAAGTTGCATCCCCTGCTTACGTAAATATTCAAAGTCCCTGGCTTTTTCTCTGCCAAAAAAGATAACAACTTCGCCGAACATCAATCCGTTTTTGGTACCGCCAAACGACAGCACATCCACTCCTGCATCTGTTGTGATGCTTCGGAAATCAGTATCAAGTGAAACCACGGCATTGGCGATGCGGGCGCCGTCCATGTGCAGGTACATATTATGACTATGGGCGAAATTGGATAAAGCTCTTATTTCTTCGGGTGTATAAATGGTTCCCAGCTCCGTAACCTGCGAGATGGAAATAACCTTTGGCTGTGCATGATGTTGAAAGCCGATGCTGTTTAGAAACGGTTCTGCCTGCTCAGGTCTGATCTTTCCTTGCTCCGGTTCCAGTTCCAGGATCTTGCTTCCCATAAATTTTTCCGGTGCGGCACACTCGTCTTCATTCAGGTGGGCTGTACGAGCTGTAATCACTGCGTGGTACGAATGTATCAGTTGTCCCACACCAAGCACATTGGCTGCTGTTCCGTTATACACAAAAAATACGGCAATATCCTCCCCGAAATGTTGTTTGAACTTCTCTATGGCGGTTTCGGTTACCGGATCATTTAATTCGCCGTAAGCCTCATTATGGGCAGGGTTTACATCCTGCAATGCCTGCATGATTTCAGGGCAAACACCCGACCAGTTATCGCTGGCAAAACTTTTTTTCATACGCATGACTTAATTGTTCTTTTTACTTAATTCTTTTGTTGATAGAAGCCCGCAGGCGGCATCGATATCCTGTCCACGCGAGGCACGGATGGTTGTCGTGATCCCTTTAGCATTTAGGGCCTCTTTAAACTCTTCCAGTCGTTGTTCGTCAGTGGTTTCGAGATCGGTATCCGGAATTTTGTGAAAGCGTATCAGATTGATCCGACAGCGGATACCATTCAGTATCCGGGCCAGTTCTTTTACATGTTTCGGCGTATCGTTCAACCCTTTAAATACAATGTATTCGAACGAAACCCGGCGTTGCCGTCCCAGGTCATGCCTGCGTATTTCTTCCAGGATACTTTTAATCGGATATTTATTGCTCACAGGCATAAGGGCTTTTCTTTCCTCTTCAAACGGCGAGTGCAAGCTAACTGCCAGATGGCAGCTGGTGTTTTCCATAAATTGTTTCATAGCCGGTACAATGCCGATAGTAGATACTGTAATTCGTTTTGGACTCCAGCCATAACCCCAGTCAGATGTGAGTATTTCCAGACTTTGTAGTACAGCTTCCAGGTTGTCGAGAGGTTCGCCCATACCCATGTAAACCAGATTAGTCAGCTGGTCATGTTCCGCTATGCTACGTACCTGGTTCAGAATCTGGTTGGTGGTCAGATTGCCCTGAAACCCTTGTTTTCCTGTCATGCAAAACAGGCAATTCATTTTACATCCGGCTTGCGATGAAACGCATAAAGTGTGTCGTTTAAACTCAGGAATATAAGCTGCCTCAATATAGTGACCGTCAGCTTCAAAAAGATATTTTTTCGTCCCGTCGGATGAGGTTTGCACATTTATGGGGGGCGTCAATCCGATCTCATATTTTTCATCCAGCAGCTGACGTGCTTTTTTGGAAAGGTTGGTCATCTCATCAATGGAGGAAATGTTATTCTGATAGAGCCAATTGGCGATTTGACCTGCTGTGAATTTTGGCAGCCCCAAGCTGTTGGTGATTTCCAACAACTGATCTAATGTTTTACCGAATAAAGGAGTTTTCATGAATGTGCGCCCCTATTTTTTACCGTCTTTATCCTTTTTTTTCTTTTTTTCTTCTTTCCCGTCTCCTTTGAAATATTCTTTTGTTTCACTCCAGCCCTTCTTGGTTCCCTTTTTGGTTTCGTCTCAGCCTTTCTCTGTTCCTTTTTTTGTAGCATCCCAGCCTTTGTCTACATCTTGTTTAGCCTGGCTTTCGTTTCCTTTGTTCTTTTCAGTTTTTTCTTTTTTCTTCTTGTCAGCTTCTTGTGCGTGCAGAGTTGCAGTGAAGCTGAATGTCAATAATGTCACAAGAATAATAATTGATTTTAAATGTTTCATTAATTTATTTTTAATTGCAAAAGTCGTAATGTTTTAGCAGTTACACAATTGTTCTTTTAATCTGTAAAAATGTTGTGGTGCGTTAACATTATTTTCTGATGATCTTTTTAACGACGGTTCTATGCTCATTTTGAATGATGCAAAAATAGATACCGGATGGCAGTTCACTACCGGAATCATCCATGCCATTCCACTTTATTACACGGGTAAAACCGGATGCTTTTTCCAGGTGTATTCGTTTAACTGTTTTTCCGGAAATATCCATTATAAAAACAGTGTGAGCAGCCATCATTTTATCTAATTCAATAGAAACGATGTCTTTGAATGGGTTGGGATAAACAGTAATATTAAATTCATTTAAAGGTTCAGGTGCCGAAGTAACCGGATCCTGTTCCAGGTTGTAAGCGTACATGGAGCGGCCATAAGTAGCGGCAACAAGTTTATTGGTGGGTTGATGATATACGAGGTCGTTCACCACGACATTCGGTAAATTGTCACCCAGCATTTCCCATTCCGAACCACCATTATAGGTTACATAAACGCCCATATCTGTAGCTACAAAAAGTATTTGGGTATTGGCAGGATTGACAATAAGGTCATTAACCGGTGCTTCCGGAAGATTTCCCGAGATATCAGTCCAGTTTTGTCCGTTATTATCCGTTCTGAAAACATGTGGTTGAAACTCATCCCAACGGTAACCGGAAAGGGTAACATAAGCAACATGATCATTTTCCGGGTCGGCGACTACACGGGTGACCCAGCGTTGAGGTAAACCATTTGAAATATTATGGAAAGAAACACCCCCGTCGTCAGTTATGTAAACATTACCATCATCGGATCCGGTATAAATCACGTTAGAATTTACCGGTGAAACAGCAATAGTTGTTAGGGTGTTGTATGCCAGACTTCCGCTGCCCGGCCCGTCAGTCAGGTCGCCACTGATGACTGTCCATGAAACGGCATGATTAATTGATCGGTACAGTTTGTTGGAGCCAAAATATAAAATGG
>Ga0136651_10001189_pt1 | contig 14349 bp, 14 predicted proteins | sample Mar14236cmmetaG_FD_94867 | JGI IMG/M metagenome (GOLD analysis project Ga0136651, IMG submission 94867) | Marine hydrothermal vent microbial communities from Guaymas Basin, Gulf of California to study Microbial Dark Matter (Phase II) - Marker... ...
ACATCGACCATCGTCCTGAGAACGGACGACAGGCTGGAACCGACATGGCCGGCATAATTGTCATGCAGGTTTTCAAGTGTCCGCAACTGGTCTTTCGATACCCGGTTGGGATGCTTGAAATCGTACGCATGTATCGTCTGCGCTGTACCGTTGGTTGACGCCGGTGTCAGGTTGGGCTGTTGCTGTTCCGTCGACACGGTCGTCAGCAGAGCGTCGATTTCATCCTGTGTTAGAATCTTAGCCAATGTCCTTCTCCCTGTCCTCTACTGCAAAATAAAATCGGTGAAATAAACCGCCTCCAGATCCTCGGCATGCATCAATTGCTCGACTCGCTTCCTTATCTGATAGCGCGTAATCTCTTTTTCTTTCGGGTCCGAAAGCTGTTCAATTGTCTTCGAGCCCAGGATCGTAATCAGGGCATCCTTGATGACCGCTTCCCGTTTTTCGAACTGGGCGACAGTCTCTTTGGAACCGACCTCGAAACCGATCGAGACCGACAGGAACCTGGTTCCACCGGTACCCGACGGGTTGACGATGATATCTTCCATCATAAACATCTCGCCGGCGCCGTGATGTTTTTTGTCGCCCGCCTTTTTCTCATGTGTCTCATTTTCGGCAGAAGCTGTCTCCGATGATTTAAGGAATTTGACCCCGGCGAAGTACCCTCCGCCGACCATGGCCACGGCGATAATCAGATAGATCAACCACGACATCTTCTTACCGGATTTCTTCTTCTGGCCCTCTTCTTCGGCCATAACCGTTTCATCTGGATTTAATCTATCATCAATCGGCATCTGATATTCTCCCCCTTCTGTCTTTATTCTCTTCTGCGTTCGCCTTCCATTCGATTGTGGATGCCATTTTCCGGAAGACGGCCACTCTCTTTATTATTTCATCGGGCGTCTCCCGAACCATAATCTTCTTGCCGTCGATAAGGCTGATTATGGTGTCGGGAGTCGACTCGACAAACTCGATCAGGTCATCGTTGATGATGATTTCCTGATTGTTTAATTTCGTTACTCGTATCATTTAATTACCAATCGTTATCTCTTCAGGTTGACCAGTTCCTCAAGCATCTGATCCGATGTCGTGATAATCCGGGCATTGGCCTGGTATCCTCTCTGAGAGATGATCATATTGGTGAACTCGGTCGCAATATCGACCGAGGACGACTCCAGGGCTCCCGATGAGATCTTGCCCGAGATTGTCTCTCCGGCAACACCCACAATCGGCTCACCCGAGTTGGCCGAGGTCTGATAAAGCGACTGTCCGGCCTTGATCAATCCGGCATTGTTGTTAAAATCGGCCAGGACAATCTGCGCCAGAACACGGCTGACACCATTGGTGAAAATGCCGAAAATGTTACCGGACTGGTCAAATGAAATCTTGTCCAGAATTCCCAGCCCGTGACCGTTCTGGTTAAGGACCGACGCGGTATGGGCCGAGGCAAACCCGGTCAGACCGTCGTACTGTCCCGGCGTTCCGGCATCGATTACAACATCGACGACATCGGCGCCGTTATTGGGATCGAAAGTCAATGAGGTTGCGCCGCCGATATAGTCGAATGAAAACAGCGAACCGTCGGGATTGAATTCGACCGTGCCGCTGCCGCCGCCGGTAATCACCTCATTGCCCAGAAATGATGCCGACCATGTCCATTCGTTCTTTTCGACCGATTTTAAGAACTCGATCGTCAGGGTGTGCTTGCCGCCCTGGGAATCATAAACCGTTGTCGACATGGCATGCGTAGTATCATCCGTTTCGATAATGGCCGTTCCGGCCTGAAGACCGTTCAGCGCCTCGATCTCGACACCGCCGCCGCCCAGACCTTCGACACCGATTGCCAGACCGGTGTTTTCATCGGTCACGATATCAAGACTGATGGGCGGCTGAATTTCGCCGCTGGTCGGGTCAAAAAGATCGTTACAGACAAAGCTGTGATCGGTTCCGTTATCGATCAGTTGAGTCGTACCGTCGGCAATTCCGAAAATCACACCGGAGATATTACCGGTCGTGTTCAGACCCAGCGGATCGACACTGAGCTGCGACACCGACAATTCAATGTTATAGTCGGCGCCGGCTTTGGTCCGGGTCAACTGTATTTCACCACCGACCAGTTCCGCCTTGACACCGCTGATCTGATTGATAGCATTGATCAGATCATTAACCGTGGAATTTACCGAGGCTACCGATACGATATCGGACTGAAGCCCGCCATCACGGGAAATGGTGAATCCGGTGACATCGGTGACACCCAGGCTGGCCAGGGTCATGTTGCCCGTCAATATCGTTCCCGGCGTACCGCTGGCGTTGTTGCCGACATTGGTCCCGGCCCATGTCGAATTGGTCGCCTGGCTTCCGGTGATTGTCAGCGTATGCGTTCCACCCGCTCCATCGACGGTTGGTGTATTCGAAACCGTGGTTATACCGGTTGCACCGGCGGATATAAGATGAGCATTCGATTCGGTTGCAACAGAATTAAGGTTATTGCCCAGCGTGATACTCGACGTCGGCTGAGCCGGGTCCTGCTGTCCAAATGGCATCGTGATATTCCCAACCGTCGCTGTCGACGGGATATTGCCGTCGGCATCGGCCATACGTCCCTGGACAAAAAGTCCGGTGGACGGATCGACCAGGTTAGAGTTGGCGTCAAATCCGAAAGATCCGGCGCGTGTGAAGTACTGACCGGTATTATCCGACAGCACAAAGAATCCCGAACCCTGGATCGCCAGGTCGGTGATTTGACCGGTCGTTTCCAGGCCGCCCTGCTGGAACAGGTTATCGACCGTCGAAACACTCATGCCCAGACCGAGTTGCACCGGATTCGTTCCGCCCGATATCTCCGACGGCCGTCCGGCGCCTTTGTAGGTCTGTACCAGCGCCTCACGAAAGGTGACACGCCCGGCTTTGAAACCGATAGTGTTGACATTGGCAATGTTATTACCAATCACATTCATTTGTATCTGATGATTCTGCAACCCAGATACACCGGCAAACAATGATGCCATCATAACTAAAAACCCTCCTTACCTGAAGGCAAGGCCTCCCCGTCTCGATACGGGGTCCAGCCCTGATTATTGTTTATATTACTTATTTTCATTTCTCTCCTAAAGGATCACCGCCGAGTCGATCGACGTAAAAACGCCCTCCTGAAGATTCGTCCGGCTGAAAGCGGTGATTATGGTCCGCGTCGGAACTGAGGCCACATAAGCCGCATTGTCATCCAAAATCAGCGTGTCTTTCGAGCCCTTTCCGGCGGCCTTGTCGATCGCCTGTGAAAGCTGATCGAGCTTCTGATCGGTCATCTCGATCCCCCTCGAAAACAGGCGTTGCTGTGCATGTTTCGAGAAATTGACATTATTCGTTCGAGCTATTTCCTTGGAAAATGTTTCCTTGAATGATTCCGCCTTCTTGTCGACCGACTGATTTTGATCGGCCTTGTTCTTGTTGACAATCTCCAGCAGATTGACTTCACGGTTGAAATCAGTGACCTTCATTGCTTAACCCTCATCTTCCTCATTAGCCGCCTGGATCGAGGTTACCTCGGCCAGCGATATCTCCAGACCATTGATTTGCAGATAGGCCGAACCGTCGCGGTAAACGACACCGTCCACGATACCTTCAACATAGGTCGACGGTGTGAAACTTTCACCCTCGCCATTGATGGCGCTGATCTGAATCGTATAGAAACCGGATTCGAGACGATCGCCGTTTTCATCTTTGCCATCCCAGACAATTGAGTTTCCGCCGGCGGCGACATCTTCCATATCCAGAGTCCGGACAACGGCGCCATCGGCGTTCAGGATTTCGATAGTGACGCTTTGGGCATATTCCGCGCTGGTGTAATTGATCTGTGGTAGATTGTCTTCATCGAGATAGATATTGCTGAATGTCGCCTGGACTTCCCTGCCGATCAACGAGGTCGCATTGGTATTGTTGACCGTTTGCATCTGCAGATAATCCCATTCCAGCGACTGCTCCAGCAAAGCATTCATATTCTGCATCTGTTCCAGTGATGAAAACTGGGCCAGTTCCGCTATAAACTCCGTATTGTCCATCGGCTCCAAAGGATTCTGATTGGTCATCTGGGCCACCAATAACGTCATGAAATCATCTTTGTCCAGAATCTGGGACGAGCCGGTCGCAACAGGATTGCCGTTGCTGTCGGTCACTACTGGTGAAATTATTCCCACAATATCCTCCTAAGCCAGCCAGTTTATTCCTGACGAGCTGATATATTGATTCCGGGCCGATACACCCGTGATCACATTATTTTCGTTTTCATAGCCATCGAGCTCGTTCATCCAGCCATACCGACGATTCCCGCCGGCGCGGTTGCTTCCGTGGGCATGGCGTTGACCTGTCTGGCCGCCGCCGACCATTACCTGGAATGAATCAAGCCGGACACCCTTGTCCGCCAGATCCTCGAGAAGCTGGTTGATATTGGACTCTACCGCATGTTGCGCGATAGGGGTATCTACCACCAATCGTCCCATCACATTCTGGCCGCTCGACGATAACGTCAGTCTGACCGTTCCGAGGTTTTCCGGTTCGAGCTTTATAAATACTGTCTGTCTGCTCTGAACTTTTTTTGCGCTTAGATTTTCAGGGACAACAAACTTCACCGGGGTCGTCTCACGCGCAGGCGACATCGTTTCTATTTTGGCTGTTTCTGCCGAGGTCGATGTCGATAAATCGGTATTGACCCCTTTCGCAGGCTGTAAATCAACCGGCTTGTCAGCAACATTCGCTTTTATATTTAATTTACCATTGTCGTCAGCAATCTTGACTTTCGGGGTATCGCTATTTGATTCTGGTCCGGCAACAGTCTTTACCCGCTCCGTGCCACCCACCGATTCATCGGTCACATTATTTTTTAATGGCACCCCGGTTTGTACCTTATCAGTGTCTGTCTTCTTTGAATCCTTAATATTGAAATTCGCTGTCCCGGTATCGATATTGATCGTCTCAACCTTTGCCGCATCATGGAATATCCTGACCTGCCTGATATTCAGGTCGTCTTCGACCTGTTCGAAAATTTTACTCGCCGCCTCATACTGCAATGGGTCGATTTCATTATTCTTTACTTCCATACCGGCTCGGTTGACCGCAAAATCGATCGTCTTATTGTCGGCGGCGCTAATATTATTGTCTTTGATCCCGGCATTGACCGATTTATTTGTCTCGACATTATTCGTGATGTCCGGTGTAACATTTCCAATCGTGTTATCAATATTAACGGCAAACTCGGATACTGGATTCGAAACCGCACCCGTTTCGGCTAAAGCAGCCTTGGAATCGATCAAAATCTCCGATTTGCCGGTCCCGGCATTCGACATTACTTTCAGGCTCCCGGGGTCATTATTTTCGGAGTCATTTCCCAAAATGACCGTCGCCTGTTTACCCGCTATTTCCGCGTTAACCTGCAATTTTAACAGCGCTTCGGCGTTATCCTCGGCACCTTCCGGAGTGACCTCGAGCATGATACCATCCGACACGACCGCGGCATTGCCTTCATTGATCTGCAACCCCGGCAGAAGCTCCGGATCGAATTGAATCATACTCCGGAGAATGTTATCCTCGATATCTTTCAGATTTTTATTATCCGAAAGTCCACCCTTTGCGATAGATATACCGCCCAGGATTCCGGCGAAATCTCCGTTACCCTCTTTTTGCGGCGCACCGGATACGGCATCCTTCGGCGCTTGGGCGCCGTCGGCACTTATATCGGCCATATCCATTATTTGCATAAAGGCGTTCAATTAATCCTCCAGCACCGTGATCATTTTTGTGGATAATTTGGCCGCCCGCTTGGGAGGCATCAGCCCCAGGATTTTCGAGGCGTTGGCCGATTTCATTCGCGGCAGTATCGAAATGACAACCTCATCGGAAAGGTTGGCGAATAGTTTCGTCACTTCATTCGGCTTCATACCGTCGTACAGCCGGGCCAGCTTGATAATCCTGCTGGACTCCGCCTGCTCGATCTTGATCAATCCCTGGTCGATTTTATATTTCAATGCCTCGAGCTCTTTTTTCTCTACTTCAATCTTGTTTTTTTCTTCAATCAGATTGGCCATCTCTTTTTCTATCCAACTCAGAGTATCCAGTGAATCCTCCGGGGTCATACCCAGTCCACCGGCCTCGTCTTCCGGTGTAACAAAGAGAAAATCCAGCTCTTTCATTATTTCTGATGTATCGATCTCGATTTTGGCGACATCTTCTTTGGTAAATTTTTCCGGCTCCGCGCTTTCCGGTGTAGCGGTTTTCTCATCGATCGTCTTGTCCGCCGGCTTCTTAGCGACTTCCGGCGTCTTATGGGATTTGGTGGCTGACGAGTCGATTGCGGCTGATTCGGCCGAAATGATCTCCGGCTCGATTTCCTTATTGCCGTCAAATACAAAGGTGAAAAGTACCACTGCAAGGGCGAACGATCCCAAAGCCGAAACTGCCGGAATAAGGAACTTTTTTAACCACCTGAAAAGTAGCAGCTTCTTGAAAAGTGACAGCTTACAGGCCGCTTTTTCTTCGGCATTTTCGTTTTCTTCAGCCGCTTCCAAATCGTCGGCACCGTTCAGTTTCTTGTCTTTTTCGTTTTCTTCAACCATATACCAATAGACCTGTTTATATTTTTCCGGCAAATATTAAAGCACGGCGCGTGCCGGAATATTTACAGCACTACATAACATACTGTACAGCAATACCATACACCGCCGGCAACGGCATCCGGCAAGCACTCTGTTCGACCATGATCGAGAAAACTTTTCCCGGTCGTCAGAGAAGTTTATTCAATTATTTCTGTAATCGAGCCATCATGATTCAGATGACATTGGATTATAATCAGGTATGTAAATATCATCATGAGGCAGACATTATATGTCCGGTCAGGTAAGCATCACCGGCGTCATCAATTTGCATCTCGAGAATTTCTTTCCCGCCTCCATACCCCTCCGGGACAGCCGCCTTCAGATAGTTGTCGGTAATTCCCCAGTAATGATCGCCGCGGCGGGCGCGATGCTCCGAGATCACATACGCGGTCCGGCCGACTTCTCTCTGCAAAGCGGCCGCATAATGCTTTTTCGATATTTTCCGCAAAACCGCATTCCGTTCCTTAATAATCTCCGGTTTGATCTTATCCGGCATCTCCGAAGCCATCGTGCCGGGACGGTCCGAATACGAAAAGACATGCAAATAATCCAGAAGGCCGGACTCCGCCACCCTGATCGACTCTTTAAAATCATCATCGGTCTCGCCCGGAAAACCGACAATAATGTCCGCACCGATCACCGCCTGCTCAATCTTTTGTTTGACATTGCCGACTATCTCGAGATACTTCGCCGAATCATACGGCCGATGCATTAGTTTAAGAATCCGATCCGATCCGGATTGAAGCGGGATATGCAGGTGCCGGCAGACACGGCGGCCGCCCTCGTTCATCGCCGCCACCAGATCATCATTGACTTCCTGCGGTTCGATCGACGACAATCGAATTCTTGGAATCGTCGTCTCCTTCAATATACTTCGCACCAGCCCGCCCGGAGATTTTATATCCCCGTGTTTGTACTGCCCGATATGCACGCCGGTCAGAACGACCTCATTATATCCATGCTGATGAAGCAGATTTATTTCCGATATGATCTCGCCGGATGGCCGGTTGGTCAGTTCTCCCCGGACCAGCGGGATAATGCAGTAAGTACAGCGCTGATTACAGCCGTCGCCGATCTTTATCCAGGCCCGGTTATGCTTATGGAATTCCGCGATAGCATCAGGTCCCGCGGCCCTAATCTCGGAATCGAAAAGGGAGGGGAAACTTCGTCTCAGTATATTGATAATGTCGTCTTTTTCACGATTGTTGACAATAAGATCGACCCCGTTCAGCCGGCCCACCTTTTCCGGATCGGCTTCGACATAACACCCCACCACCACCACCGCGGGATCATCTTCGCGGCGCGCGGCCCGGGAAATAATATTCCGGCACGAGGCGTCGGCACGGCCGGTGACCGTGCAGGTATTGATTATATACAGGTCGGCCTTATCATTGAAGGCGACCCGCTCAAACCCGCATTCAATAATCCGGGCGGCGATTTTCTCCGTCTCATACTGGTTCAGACGGCAGCCGATTGTTTCAAGAGCTACTTTTTTCATTTCGCTATTATACGTATACCAAGCCAAAAAATAAAGCGGCGATTGCTCGCCGCTTTATATCTATAATACATCAAATGCAGATTATTCGCCGTGTGTTATTCCGACGGCGCGGATGACATATCATCCTTTTTCGGCTCTTCTACCGGGGCCTCATCAGCCGCCGGTTCCGGCTCCGCCGCTGTTTCGGCAGGAGCAGCCGTCTCTTCCGAAATCTCCTCAGCCGGAGTATCGGTTTCAACGGGAGCCTCGGCCGGGGCGTCTTCGGATGAACCATTCGCCGTCATCAATTCAGAGGAACTTTCACTGATGACATCACCCATCGTTACCGTTCGCGTGGGATGTTTGGCGACAAACTGGTCAAGCTCGGTCTTCTCACGTTTCTTGTAATAGGCCGAGACCGACAGCACTATCTTATGCGCCGGCCGATCCAGTTCGATAACCTGCAGCGGGATCTGCTCGCCTTCATGGAAAGCGTCGGCAGGATTCTCCAGGTCCGGTTTGCCAAGCTGATGCGTCGGCACGAAACCTTCGACTTCACCGTCAAGCTCGACTGTCACACCGCGATCGAGAACGCGGGTGATGGTGCCGAGACAATCGGTTTCGACCGCATACTTCCTGGAAATCTCCGGCCACGGATCATTCTTGAGCTGCTTGTAACCAAGTGAAATACGGCGGTTCTCATGATCGATTCTGAGAATCTTGATATCGATCTTGTCACCCTTCTTCATCAATTCCGAGGGATGCTGGATGCGCTTGGTCCACGACATATCGGAAATATGAATCAGACCGTCGATGCCTTCCTCGAGTTCGATGAAAGCGCCGAATGCGGTCAGGTTGCGGACCTTGCCCGAGACCACTTTACCAACCGGATATTTCGCTTCGATAGTTTCCCACGGATCCGGCTCCATCTGCTTAATACCAAGCGATATCTTTTCGTTGTCACGATCGACCGAAAGAACGACAGCATCGATCTTGTCCCCGACATTCATGATCTTCGACGGGTGCTTGATATGCTGCGTCCAGGACATCTCGGATATGTGAATCAGACCCTCGACACCCTTTTCAAGTTCGACAAAGGCGCCATAGTCGGTGATCGACACCACCTTGCCGGTAACTTTCTTTCCGATCGGATATTTCTCTTCGATATTCTCCCATGGATAAGGAGTAAGCTGTTTCAGACCGAGCGAGATACGCGAAGTCTTATCGTCGAAGTCCAGTATTTTAACCTGGATATTGTCACCAAGATTTACCAGCTCGCTGGGGTGCTTGATCCGGCCCCACGACATATCGGTGATATGCAGCAGGCCGTCAACACCGTCGAGATCGATGAAAACACCGAAATCGGTGATGTTTTTGACAATACCCTCGCGAATCTGGTTGACCTCGATCTCGCTTAACAGGGCGTCGCGCTTGGATTCCCTTTCTTCCTCGAGAACGATCCGGCGCGAAACCACGATATTACGACGGCTCTTATTGAGCTTGATGATTTTCAGTTCCATCTCGGTGCCGATCAATGCGTCGAAATCGGGCACCTGCCTCAGGGCTATCTGGGAACCGGGCAGGAAGGCATCGACACCCATAATATCGACCACCACACCGCCTTTGATACGGCGGACAATTCTACCCGTAGCCAGATCGCCGGCATCATGGATTTCGCGGATCTTGTCCCAGACCATCATGAAATCGGCTTTCTGCTTGGACAAAATCAACTGGCCGTTGGAATCCTCGATCTGCTCCAGGTAGACATCGATCCTGTCGCCCACGGCGATATTGATCGGTTCCGGGAATTCACTCAGAGGGATGATTCCTTCCGATTTAAAACCGACATCCACGATCACGTCGTCTTTGGATACACCGAGAACGGTTCCGCTGACAATCTCACCTTCTTTGATATCTTTGATGGTGCTGTCGTACATCTCGAGAAGTTGCGCGTATTCATCTTCCGAATACTCTTTGCTGTCGATCTCGGTCAGTTTCATCGAGGCAATCGATTCGATCTCATCCGGCTCGGGAGCAACGCTGACTTCTTTTCTGGCAACCGCCTTTTCAGCCAATCGTTTGATTCTGGCGGTGACAAGCTTTTCCTGCGGTTTTTTTACTTCGGCTACGACTTTGACTTCCTTAACAGCATTCGTCTTGACCTTCTTGATCTTCTGCGTCTTGGTCTTTTTGGCCGTCACAGCTTTACGCTTGGTAAGCTTCGGAGTTTTATCACCTCCTGTCTTTGTGGATTTCTTTACAGTTTTCTTTTTGGCTTCAGCCATTGTTGAAAAATCCTCCTTCGTACTATATTTATCCCTGAGTGGTAAACCGCTCGGGTGGGATATTCGAATATCAAATAAGCCGATCTAACCTATATTTTATCGACTAAGCTTCACAATATTGAATATAATATCTCTATTGTCAAGCGATATGAAGACGTTTCTGCAAATCTTTTTTCAAATCAGAGATTCGATCCATGATAGCCTCCGACAGCCGCCGATACCCGGCCTTGTTGTCCTCGTATTCGCCCAATTCGCTGCTGCCAATCGGTTTACCAAATATGATCGCCAGCTTCTCACGCCCCAGAAAACATGCTTTTTTATGATTGGCTCCATGGATATATGCCGGGACCACCAGCGCTCCCGTTTTGATCGCTACCATTCCTATTCCCGGACGAGCTGGAAGAAATTGACCGTGCAACCCTCTGGTTCCCTCGGGAAAAATAAGCAAACCCCCACCCCGGCTTAAGATCCCGACCGCCTCTTCGATGGCCCGGCGGTCGAAACCCCGGTGGATCGGATGAGCGTTTAAATTCCTTATGATAGATCCAAGCACCGGAATCGAGAACAATTCTTTCTTGGCCATAAAATGAACCGGTCGCCTGATCGCCGTAGAGACCAGCGGCGGATCGGATAACGAGATATGATTGCTCGCCAGAATAAAAGCGCCTTCATCAGGAATATTCTCGAGATCAAATACTTTAATACGAAATAAAATCTGGGCGATCGACCTGACCAATCGCCAGCAAATCCAGTAAAACCAGGTCATTTTTTCATCAGGCGTACTGTGATCAATTTTATGATCTTGTCTACCTGTTCTTCTATATTAAGGTTGGTGGTATCGATCAGGATGGAATCACCTGTTCTTGTGAGAGGTGAATTTGAACGGCTGCTGTCAAATTCATCGCGTTTGGCCAGCAGCGCCATCTGTTCCTCCAGGGTAGAATCAATTCCCTGGCGGGAAAAATCGATCAGGCGCCGGCGCGCCCGCTCTTTCAACGACGCATCGAGATAAACCTTGATATCGGCCTCGGGAAAAACGACCGATGTCGTATCGCGCCCCTCGGCCACGACATTCCCCTTGCGGGCGATCTCTCTCTGCCGCGCCACCATGGCTTCCCGCACCCCGGCATGAGCCGAAACCGGGGAAACCGCCGAGGTAACCTCCGGCGAACGAATTGCTTCGGTCACATCACGGCCATTCAGGAAAACCCGGTTGATCTCCTCCTCGGTCTTGAATTCAATGACCAGGCGCGGAGCAATCGCTTCCAGCGCCCGCGCATCCTCGGGTGAAATATCATTTTCGATGGCGAACAATGCCACCGCGCGGTACATCGCTCCGGTATCCAGATAGGTGAATCCCAGACGCGCCGCCACCATTTTGGCGGTCGTCGATTTCCCCGAACCGGCCGGGCCGTCGATTGCGATGACTTTCCCTTCAAGGGCTGATAATTTATATGGTCTTGTCATAGGCCTAATATCATAGAAAAATTAGCCAAAAAATCAACCTCTTTTTTTTCGGCAGGTATGAATGAATTATATTAACAAAATGCAATTATTCAGCCGAATCGGGAATACTGAACCAGCGGCGGTAAATACGATCGTACTCCCCGCTTTCCGTTATTATGGTCAGGGCCGAATCTATCTTACTCAACAGCACGGTATCGTCTTTCCTCACCGCAATGCCATAGTGCTCGGTCGAAAGAAGATCACCGACCGTCTTGGCTTTGCCCTGACGCCTTATATATTCCATGGTCGTTGGAAAATCGTTCAAAACGGCATCGATATGACCGTTCTCCATATCGATAAAAGCCGCCCCGATATTATCGAATGAAAATACCGACAGCCCCTTCAGTGATTTTGCCATCCTCTCCCCGGTGGTACCCAGCTGCACACCGACATTGCGCCCCCGGAGATCATCGACCGACATGATAACCGAATCCTCCAGCGGCACCGCCACTATTTGCCCGGCCAGATAATATGGCTGCGAAAACGACACGATTGCCTCCCGTTGCGGCGTTATCGTCATGGCCGAGACGATGCAGTCGTATTTGCGGCTCTTTAATCCGGGGATGATTCCGTCAAACGGGGTGATAATGAACTCCGGTTGCCAGTCATGCACACGGCAGACGGCGCTGATAATATCGACATCGAAACCCTCGGGCCGGCCTGAATTGGTACTGACCAGTTCAAACGGCGGGTAGGTGGCATCGGTTCCGACCCTAAGTATTCCCTTCTCCTCCCAGAGCGGGGTTCCCTTCTCACCGGCGCATCCGTACAAAAAACACGCGGCCATTAATATAAAACAATATATTTTTTTCATGATCGTTCCCGGTATGTCGCGCAAGATACTCAGAATCCTGTATCCAAGCAAGATTTTTCCGATGGGGGTTGAATTATTAATATATTCAAATTCATGACCGCGGCGGCATTGATAAAAAAGGGCCGCCTTTTATATTACGACGGCCCTGATATTAATTGATCTTTATCAATAATAGGTCACTGACAGGTGCCGCAGTCCCTCGTCCAGATCAAATGATATCTTCGTCTCGGCCTCATTAAATCCCTCCGAGATATAAAAATTCTCGTTTTCGATAAGCTTCAGGCTTCGCAGAAAAGCGGCATATTCATCCCCGCTGAATTTTATACCGGAGCCTTCAGGCACCTTGATCCGCAAATCGGCATCCTCGCCGCTCACATTGACACTGACCAGGGCCATCTTGTCGCCGACTTTCAAATAGATATCACCGTTATCGTCTTCGACTGTCAGATCGGAAAGCGGAATCGATTCCAGATTAAGGTCTATATCTGCAGAACGGCCGTTGCATTTCAAACTAAGCGGTATTTCATCAGAAAATGATACCCGCCAGCCATGATACGATCCGCGGCCGCTGATAATGATCGGACTGCGCCGGCCGCCGGTGCGGTCGATCATAAGACTGGCCACGCCGTCCCTGGTGGTGAAATCAATATCGGGCTTGCGGGAAAAACGGTCGAATTTTGCCGAGGCCAGATCAAAACTGCTGCGATTAACCGTCAGATTGGCCCGCCCGTGATTTATAACCGCCTCGATCTTTTCGATGTTTTCCTCACTTTCGGCTTTCCAGTGGTAACGGTCGATAAAACTCCGCTCCCACCGGTCAGGACCGATATCAACCGCAATATAGGCCATGACTGCGATCAACGCCAGCGGTGACAGGTACGCTATAAATTGAAGTTTGGTTTTCTGAAATATTTTTTCGATACCGATGGCGATCAGGAGGACCGGCCACCAGAACAAAAGCTCCAGCCAGTAATCCCAGTCGAGATAACCGGCATTGTTCAGTAACAGCAACGCTCCGACAGTAATAAACAATAATCCCCAGCGCAATTTACTTGGTGTCATCATTCAACTCCTTTTTCAGAGTAGGATCTATCAAAGGCTGTTTGCGGGGCCTGATTAAAAGTATAACCAGACCAATAAAAATCAAAATCACCGGCCAGAAATCAAACAATCCGAATTCGACCACATCGACACTGCCAAGTAACAGCAGACTGCCGACTATGACCAGAATTACACCGATAATTAGACTTGCCGTTCTCATTTAATCTCCTGAATATCCCCTGATTGTTCCGGCGGCAGTTCCTTCTTTCGGGAACTGCTGAGAATTAATGCCAGTCCGACCGCAATTATAATAGCGGGCCAGAAGAAATCCCAGAAATCGAACCACCAGAAGACATTTTTGAAGAGAAAGACGGCCCCGACTGCAATCAGTATCAGACCCGGTAAAAATTTGGCGAGACTGCCGGTCTCCTTGCCGACCGGATCCGATGGCGGCGGCGGAGGTACCTCCCCCTCCAGGGCCAGGGGGCGTTTGGGCATGACAATCCACCCGATTATATATGCCAGGATACCGACACCGTCGGCAAAAATCAGCAAAACGGCGATTATTCGGATTATGGTCGG
>Ga0136651_10001190_pt1 | contig 14341 bp, 5 predicted proteins | sample Mar14236cmmetaG_FD_94867 | JGI IMG/M metagenome (GOLD analysis project Ga0136651, IMG submission 94867) | Marine hydrothermal vent microbial communities from Guaymas Basin, Gulf of California to study Microbial Dark Matter (Phase II) - Marker... ...
ACTGGATTTATATCCGGGTGATGCGGGTTCCTTGGGCGGTGAGTGTGCTGGTAAAATTACCACCATTGGAGAAGGGGTGGAAGGTTTTGAAATAGGCGATCCGGTTATCGCTATTGTCCCGGGTAGCTTTAGTCAATATGTCACGATCAATGCGGCTATGGTCGCACCTAAACCCGAAAAATTGAGCTTTGAAGAGGCTGCCACTATCCCGGTGGTATTTTTAACAGCATACTACACGCTGCATCACCTCGCTAAAATATCGGCCGGTGATCGTGTATTAATCCATGCGGCTACTGGCGGTGTGGGGCAAGCCGCTATCCAACTGGCACAGCAAGCCGGGGCAGAAGTTTTTGGCACATGCAGTCCTCACAAGTGGGCATTTCTAAAATCCATCGGTGTGGAACTTATGATGAATTCACGAACGCTGGATTTTGCAGAACAAGTGATGGCAAGCACTTCGGGAGAGGGCGTAGATATTGTGCTTAACTCTCTGACCGGAGAAGGATTCATTCCCAAGAGTCTCTCGGTGCTGCGTAGCAGTGGTCGCTTTTTGGAAATTGCCAAGAGCGGTGTTTGGACATCCAGCCAAGTAGCGCAATTCAAACCGGATATTGCCTACTTTCTGGTTGATCTTGCACAGATATGTCAACAACAGCCGGCTTTGATAAAGTCAATGCTACATGAACTGATGCTGCAATTTAAAGCTGGTCAACTTAAGCCGTTACCGCGCAAGGTATTTCCGATTGTCGATGCGATCAGCGCGTTCCGTTATATGCAGCAAGCCAAACATATTGGCAAAATTGTCATGACACTGCCCACCGACACAATGGATAAATCGCTGTTATTCCGAACGGATAGCACTTATATGATCACTGGCGGTTTGGGAAGTTTAGGATTACTGATAGCCGGTTGGATGGTGAAACAAGGCGCAAAACATCTCGTGCTGGTAGGACGTAGTGGTGCTAACCCGAATGTCAAGAGCCAGTTAAAGGCGTTAGAGCAAGCCGGTGCTGAAGTCATTGTCGCGGGGGCCGATGTATCCATCGCAACGCAAATCGCCCAAGTATTAGCAGACATTGAGCAGCCACCTTTGCGAGGGATTATCCATGCTGCTGGTGTTTTGGATGACGGTGTCCTTGCTTCTAAAACTTGGGAAGCCTTTGAAAAAGTCATGGCACCCAAGGTACAAGGGGCTTGGAATCTACACCTCTTAACTCAGGATAAATCCCTTGATTTCTTGGTACTCTTTTCTTCAGCGGCTTCCCTACTTGGCTCAATAGCTCAAGCCAACTATGCCGCCGCAAATACTTTTCTGGATGCGTTGGCCCATTATCGCCGGGCCCAAGGCTTACCCTGTATGAGCATCAACTGGGGTGCATGGTCAGAAATCGGCATGGCTGCCGAGCGCAAGGCTGATGAGCAAATGCATAAGAAAGGCTTAGGGAGCATAGCCCCTCAGCAAGGATTGCAAATACTAGAGCAACTGTTTTTACAATCGGCTACCCAAGTCGGAGTCATACCTATCAACCGACAACAGTTGTTGCAACTGTTTCAGGCTGAGCGTATAATGCTCCCTTTCTTCTCTGAGTTGACTGCCCAAGCACCATTACCAAGTACGCCGGCATCTGCTAAAATCTTACAGCTACTACAGCAATTAAAAACTGCTGCGTCGCTGGATGAATATCGGGCACTTTTACCGACATATCTGCAAGAACAAGTGGCTGTGGTATTTAAACTGCCTATAAATCAAATAGATAAGCAAAAAAACTTAACCCAGATGGGACTTGATTCACTGATGGCGGTTGAATTGAGAAACCGCTTAACGAACGAACTGAATGTCACTATACCGGTTGTCAAGTTTTTGGAAAATGCTAGTATTGAAGGTTTAGCCGAACTTGTCGCTGAACAATGGCAGAAAACGCCATCGGCAATCAATACAGATACCCCAAATCAACTAAAAAATGAGACTATTGTTAAAGTAAGATTATGAATATAAAACAGTTTATTGAAGAAATTACCCAAGGTGGGTTATGGGTAGAGGGAGATGATCTTTGTTGCGAGGGCTCTTCGGGCGTAAAAGGAGGTATATAATAATGCTTGAAACCAAGATATGGCCGGTAGAAGAGATGGTACACGAGGATGAATTTACTGATAGGGTGGAACTCTTGAGGGAATTGGACCAATGGGTTAAGGCTATCTCCCGCATGGGTTCATGGAGTACGGCGCTCATTGCACCCCGGCGGATAGGAAAGACGGTATTATTGGATCGGTTGGTGAATACCGTCTTTTTTAAACCAGAGTATCAAGTGGCCCCATTTTATTTCAAAATGACGCGAGAACAAAGGACATTAAAAGAGTTTCTCCTAGAATATGCCACCACGTTTTTTAGACAGTATCTGGCCTATTGTGAACAAGATCCTGTGTTGTTTAGAAATAAAAAGATGGAATTGGAAGACTTATTAACCTACCAAACAACCCACAAAGCCGCTCTCCTAGCACAGGAATCTATTCAGGCATTTCTTAAACGCTATAATCGCCACGGTGATGAGGATGCCTTGATTCATTGGGATGCTTTTATCTGTGAGCCGGAACAACTGGCATCATATACAAACATCAGAGTGGCTGTGATTATCGATGAATTTCAGGATATGAAATTCCATGTCTATAACATGTCGAAAGAACTTTTTGCAAAGCTGGATTTTAAAGATCGCTTGAATGGACAAGGGGCAATCAATCTCACCGCCACTTATGATAGGCAAGCTCAAAGCCGTAAGGCACCCATGCTGGTATCCGGCTCTGCTGTGACTCTTATTTTCAGGACCGTCATGGGTGGACCCTTGGGTGGACGATTTGACTTTATGTATATAAAACCCCTGTCCATTCCAGATGGGGCCGCACTCTTACTCAATACCCTGAAATATTATGCCCAGAATAAGGTAACTACACCGGAACTGGCCCTCTATGCCAGTGCCCAAGTGGGAGGACACCCTTATTATTTATATTGCCTTGCAACCTCTCAGTGTGGTGGCAAAAGCTTTGAGGATGAAAAAGCCATTGATCTGGTCATCCGTTATGAGATTGAAAACGGTAAAATTTTCGGTTTCTGGCAGACTCATTTTGAAGATAACCGGAAATATATCAATGCTGATGATGATTTAGAGTTAGGTAAAAAAATCATCTATTATTTCACCCAATATAACAATCAACCGGTGGATATTAAGGCGATTGCCAAAAAGCTCAAGGTTCCTAAACAAGCGGTTGAGCAGAAGATCGAAAAACTGTATATGGCAGACTTGGTGTATAGGACTGCCGCTAAATATTATACCTTTAATGATATCTGTCTGATGCGGTTTATTAAGTTTGTGTATGAACAAGACTTGGAGGGGCTTGACCAAATTGACTTGAGCCAACAGAATTTAACAAATACCCTGAAAGGTAAATTTTTGGAGATGGTCGTTGAAGTCTCCATGATGAAGTTTAACCATGAGCTTATGCCAGGTAGCTGGTTTGGTCAAACGGGTGAGGTAGAGGTACCATTATTCCAATTGGTGAAAACAATGACGGTAAAAGGAGCCAAAACACCCTCTTACCAGATTGATGTGTTTGGCAAGGAAGAAAGAAGTCATAAAGTCTGGCTTTGTGAGTGTAAATATACTAAAACCACCATGGACCTTAAGCAAATCAAAAAGCTTGAGAGTGCCGCACAAGTTTTGATTCAGGTACATAAAGAAGAGAGTACAGCAGTCCCGGAGATACACCTATGGCTGGTCTCAACTGGTGGTTTCACAAAAGAAGTGCTAACCTATATTGATGGCCGGGCGGATATTTACGCCTCAGATTATGAAGGAATTAACAGCTTATTTAAGGCCTTTGGGGGTAATTATTCCATTCCTCAGTTTGCCGTGAATGATTAATTTGATTGGGAACCGTAGTTATTTCGATTGGTTCCCCAAGTTCTACTGAGGGCTATTTACATGGTAACCAAATGTGCCAACCCCGATAGGGGTTGAATGTGAATAGCCATAGGTGAATTCTATGGTAACGTTAAAGTAATATTATGAATATAAAACAGTTTATTGAAGAAATTACCCAAGGTGGTGCCAAGTTATGGGTAGAAGGAGATGATCTTTGTTGCGAGGGCTCTTCGGGCGTATTAACGCCCGAAGTATTGGATATTCTCAAACAACACAAAACAGAATTACTCAGTTTATTGCGAAAAGCGGTCACTGAGCCGGAAGAATATCCCTTATCCCACGGTCAACAAGCGTTGTGGTTTGTACACCAAAATGCCATAGACAGTGCGGCATATAATGTTGCGGCCACACTGCGTATCTGCTCAAAGGTGGATAGTGCAGCCATGAAACGCACTTTCCAGTTTTTGCTAGATCGCCATCCGGTGCTACGTGCCGTTTTTCCGGTCCAAGACGGTCAACCACACATAAGGATTCAACCTAAACAGAATGTGTGGTTTGAGACTATCGACGCGTCAGACTGGAATGAAGAACAATTAAAACAGCAAGTCATTCAGGCCTACCAACGTCCTTATGATTTGGCGCAAGGCCCCCTAATGCGAGTTCATATGTTTAGCCATACCGAACAAGACCATGTACTATTAATCACCGTACATCATATTGTCTTTGATGGTTGGTCGTTATGGCTTTTCATGGATGAGTTCAGTCAAACCTATCCGGCTATAGCAATGGGGCAAACACCGGCTTTACCAAAATTGCAGTATAGTTACAGGGACTATGTACAGTGGCAAACAGACATACTGGCTGGCCCTGAGGGTGAAAGGCTATGGCAGTACTGGCAAAAACAACTGAGTGGTGAACTACCGGTACTGCAATTGCCTACCGACCGTCCTCGGCCCCCGGTGCAGACTTATCACGGTGCTACCCATTTTTTTCAATTAGACGAGACGTTAACGCAACAATTAAAAGTGCTGGCCCAGACTTTCGATACAACCTTGTTCAGCCTCTTACTGGCCACTTTTCAAATTCTGCTGTACCGTTACACCGGACAGGATGATATCTTAGTCGGTATCCCTACTGCTGGCAGAAATAACACTAATTTCAGCGGCATTGTTGGCTATTTTGTTAATCCAGTCGTACTGCGTACCCATTGTGCCGGCAACCCCGACTTTAAAACCTTTCTCAAAAAGGTGCGCGACACAGTACTGGCTGCCATCGATCACCAAGATTACCCATTTCCTTTACTGGTTGAACGTTTGCAACCCAAGCGGATGCCCAGTTATTCACCGCTTTTCCAAGTGGATTTTGCGTTACAAAAAGCCCAAGTAGGGGATTTGACAGATTTTTCAGCGATAACTTCAGATTCCGCAGTCAAAATGAATTTGGGGGGGCTTGAAGTGAAACCTTTTGTCATACCACAACAAGAGGGCCAATTTGACTTAACGCTGGAAATCATCGAGTCTGGAAATGCCTTATCTGGCAACTTTAAGTACAACATTGATTTGTTCAACGCCGATACCATAGAACGCATGATTGGGCACTTTAAAGTACTGCTCAAAGGTATAGTCCAAAATCCGCAACAACCCATTACCGCACTACCGTTGCTCACGGCCGCAGAACAGCAGCAACTTTTGGCTTGGAACGACACTTTTGTCGATTATCCGCATGATAAAACGATAGTTAATCTATTTGAAGAACAGGTTGACAAAACGCCAGATGCCATAGCTGTCGTTTTTGAAGATCAACAACTGACTTATCAAGAATTAAATACCAAAGCCAATCAATTGGCCCATTATCTGCTTAACCTTAAAACCGGTACTGATAACTGTTCACTGATAACTGATAACTGTCTAGTGGGCATTTGCGTTGAGCGTTCCCTTGAAATGATGATTGGGCTATTGGGCATTCTCAAGGCAGGGGGGGCTTATGTGCCACTTGATCCGGCTTATCCGGCAGCGCGTTTGGCGTTTATGTTGGATGATGCACAAGTGCCGGTGTTATTGACTCAATCCAGTTTAAAAGAGAAACTGCCAGAAACTCAGGCGCTGGTGGTTTGTTTAGATGCTGAAGCGGAAACTTTTTCACAATATCGTTCTGAAAATGTGGCCAGTGGTGTGGGGCCAGAAAATTTAGCTTATGTGATTTATACGTCTGGTTCAACCGGTAAGCCTAAAGGTGTTTTAGTGCGTCATTTTAATGTCGCTCGCTTGTTTACAGCCACGCAGTCTTGGTTTCACTTTCATGAAAGGGATGTGTGGACGTTCTTTCATTCCTATGCTTTTGATTTTTCAGTATGGGAACTTTGGGGAGCATTGCTTTATGGGGGGAGCCTGGTAGTCGTACCCTATTGGATATCACGTTCACCGGAAGCTTTCTATGAGTTACTCAAAACGAAGGGTGTCACTGTTCTCAATCAGACACCGTCAGCCTTTCGTCAATTAATGACGGCGGAAGACCAAAAGGGAAATCGTTCTGACTTGAACTTACGACTCGTCATTTTTGGTGGCGAGGCTCTAGAATTTCAGAGCTTAACGCCTTGGTTTGAGCGGCATGGCGACCAAATTCCCCAATTAGTCAATATGTATGGCATTACTGAAACGACGGTACATGTAACTTATCGTCCATTGACCTTAGCTGATCTGAACAGCCAGGGTAGCCTAATTGGTTTTCCTATCCCTGATTTGCAAGCCTATATGCTAGACAGCCATCTCCAACCCACTCCCATCGGCATTCCGGGTGAATTACACATCGGCGGTGCCGGATTAGCACGCGGCTACCTCAATCGCCCCGAATTGACGGCAGAAAAATTCATCAAAAATCCGTTTAGTGATGATCCCAATTCACGCCTCTACAAAACTGGCGACTTAGCCCGCTATCTGCCTGATGGTAATATTGAGTACTTGGGGCGCATAGATAACCAAGTCAAAATGCGTGGTTTTCGGATCGAACTGGGAGAAATCGAAGCGATACTGGTACAACATCCGGCCGTGCAAGAGAATGCCGTTATTGTTCATGAGCTTGAATCAGGCGACAAACGTTTAGTGGCCTGTTTAGTACCCAATCAAGGGCAAACCATTGATAATACTGAATTACGTTCTTTTCTCAAAGACAGATTGCCCGATTACATGATACCTTCGGCCTTTGTCACGTTAGAAGCACTGCCGCTCACGCCCAACGGTAAAATAGATCGTCGCGCATTATCTCAATTATCGGTCAGCCATGAAATATCAGAAGAACAGTTTGTCGCACCTCGGACACCTGATGAGGAAAGATTAGCTGGCATTTGGGCTGAAGTATTGGGCATTGAAAGAGTAGGTGTTCATGATAACTTCTTTGAATTAGGCGGGGATTCAATTATTAGCATTCAAGTGATTTCCCGTGCCAATCAGGCTGGTTTACAACTAACACCTAGACAATTGTTTCAACATCAAACCATTGCCGAATTAGCGAGAGTTGCCCAGATGGGTTTATCGCGCCAAGCTGAACAAGGCTTAGTAACCGGTGAAGTGCCACAAACTCCCATTCAGCATTGGTTCTTTGAACAACAACTGCCAGAAGCGCATCATTTCAATCAAGCCATTTTACTTAAAATTTCACCTCAACTCACGCCGGAACAGTTAGAACTAATAATAAAGCAATTGCTGCAACACCATGACGTATTGCGGTTGCGTTTTAAATCCCTTCAGGGTGGAATTGAACAATGGATAACGAATAACGTTTCACTGATAACTGATAGCGGTTCACTGATAATGGTTAAAGATTTATCCGAATTAAGCACGGCAGAACAGTTGCAAAGGATTGAGTCGACGGCAGCCGAATTACAAGCCAGCCTTAACCTATCTGAAGGGCCGTTGCTACGAGTGGCTTTGTTCCAGTTAGGCTTTGATAAGCCTAATCGTTTGTTTTTTGTTATCCATCACTTAGCAATAGATGGGGTTTCTTGGCGTATTTTATTAGAAGATTTCATGCTGGCCTATCAACAATTGACTCAAAGTGAGGTTATCGCGTTACCCCCGAAAACGACTTCGTTCCAACAATGGGCCAAGCACTTGACCGAATATGCTGTCTCAGGCTCGCTCAATGCGGAATTAGAAGAGTGGTTGGCCGACGTTCGCAAACAAGTCAAATCTTTGCCAGTGGATTATCCTGCCTCAGATCAGGCTAATACCATCGCCAATACTGCCCAAATCACCGTGTATTTAAGCGTAGAGCAAACACGCGCTTTGTTGAGCGAAGTACCTAAAGCCTATCGAACTCAGATTAATGATGTTTTTTTAACCGCTTTAGTGCAAAGCTTTACCGGGTGGACTGGCGAAAAAAGTCTCCTAATTGACTTTGAGGGACACGGACGCGAAGAATTATTTGAAGACGTGGATTTATCACGCACAGTTGGTTGGTTTACCAGCTTATACCCCGTGTTACTCAATCTTCGTGCGGTTTCCAATGATGCAAGTACGGCTCTCAAAACGATTAAAGAACAATTGCGTCGCATACCCAATCATGGGATTGGTTATGGCTTGCTGAAATATCTCAATCCTGAACAGGCTTCACGTTTACAAGCGTTGCCCCAAGCGCAGGTTAGTTTTAATTATTTGGGTCAGTTTCAGCAATTTTCAGAAGAACCGCTATTAGGTTTGGCCTCTGAAGACAGTGGTGCATTCCAAGGTGCTACCAATCCCCGTGCTTACTTATTGGATATCAACGGCCTTATCAGCGATGATCAACTACGGATTGATTGGAGCTATAGCAAAAGTCATTTTAAAAGCACCACGGTAGAGCATTTGGCTCAAAGTTTTATAACAGCCCTCCAAGCACTGATAGCACATTGTCAATTACCCGAAGCGCGAGGCTATACACCATCCGATTTTCCATTAGCTCGCCTCCAACAAACTACCTTGGATAAGATAGTGGGGTTACAACAACTGGATGATCTTTATCCGCTGTCACCGATGCAGGAAGGAATGCTTTTCCATACCCTTTATGCGCCAAAATCTGGTGTCTACTTTGAACAATTGCGCTTAACCCTTGCCGGTGTTCTCAATCTAGCCGCTTTTCAATCCGCTTGGCAACAAGTGGTTAATCGACACGCAGTGTTGCGGGCTCAATGTGTTTGGGAGGGATTAGAAAAGCCTCTTCAAATGGTTTTATCAGATATCCAGTTGCCTTGGATGGAACAAGATTGGCGTGGATTAACCACCGCACAACAGGACGAGCAGTTGATGGATTTCCTTACAAAGGAGAGAACACAAGGATTTGATTTGACTCAGGCCCCGTTAATGCGCTGTGCCCTCATTCAGATAGCAGATCAGCAATACGATTTTATTTTGAGTTTTCATCATTTGCTCATGGATGGTTGGTGTCTTCCGCTCATTTTAAAAGACGTGGCGGCTTTCTATGAAAGCGGTTGTCAAGGCACTAGCGTCCATTTTGAACCTGCACGCCCCTATCGAGACTATCTTGTTTGGCTACAACAACAGGATATAAAAGCATCTCAACGCTTTTGGCAGGCGCAACTGACCGGTTTTATGGCACCCACGCAGCTTCGGGTGGATAAATTATCCGAAAAATCCGTACCACGAGAAGACTATGAAGAACAAATCTTGAGTCTGGCACCAAACACAACTCAAGCCTTGCAGTCTTTGGCCAAAACACATCATTTAACCCTGAATACTTTGGTACAAGGTGCTTGGGCATTGCTTTTGAGTCGTTACAGTGGCGAAGACAATGTCGTCTTTGGTGCCACCGTATCGGGCCGTCCGGCAGCCTTGGCCAGCGTGGAATCAATGGTGGGCTTGTTTATCAATACCTTACCCGTGCGCGTTGCCATTTCTCCAGAGTTATTATTGTTACCTTGGCTCAAAGATTTACAAGCCAAGCAACTTGAACGTGATGCCTATAGTTATACCCCATTAATGTCAATTCAGAGGTGGAGCGATGTTTCGGGTGGTGTGCCCCTGTTTGAAAGCTTGTTAGTTTTTGAGAACTACCCGGTAGATAAATCTTTGCGCGAGAGGGGCATTGGTTCTCTTGCAATCAGTGACGTTCAGGCGATTGAAAAAACCAATTATCCACTCACTTTGGCTACTTTTGTAAGCGCGGATGAATTAAGGTTCAAAATGTCTTATGCCTCGAATCGTTTTGACACCGATACGGTGAATAGAATGATGGGGCATTTAAAAACCTTGCTAGAAGGTATGATAACCCAAGCTGAAAGCAGACAATTGGGAGAGATACCGTTACTCACAAAAGCAGAACACCAACAACTTTTAGCGTGGAATGACACGACAACCGATTATCCGCATGACAAGACGATAATTGATCTATTTGAAGAACAGGTTGACAAAACGCCAGATGCCATTGCCGTCGTCTTTGAAGATCAACAACTGACTTACAGACAACTCAATCAAAAAGCGAATCAGCTTGCCCATTACTTGCTTAACCTCAAAAGCGACACTGATAACGGTTTACTGATAACTGATAACGGTTTAGTAGGAATTTGCATTGAGCGTTCCCTTGAAATGGTGATTGGGCTATTGGGCATTCTCAAGGCTGGGGGTGCTTATGTGCCACTTGATCCGGCTTATCCGGCAGCGCGTTTAGCGTTTATGTTGGAGGATGCACAGGTGCCAGTATTATTGACTCAATCTAGTTTAACAGAGAGACTGCCAGAAACTCAGGCGCAGGTGGTTTGTTTAGATGCCGAGGCGGAAACACTTTCACAAAAGAGTTCTGAAAACCTAGTCAGTGGGGTTGGGCCAGAGAATTTAGCCTATGTGATTTATACGTCTGGTTCTACCGGTAATCCCAAGGGTGTCGCCATTGAACACCGTAACGTCGTCGCTTTATTGGAATGGTCAAAAACGATCTTTACACTCGAACAAATTTCTGGAACCTTAGTTTCAACTTCTCTTAATTTTGATGTTTCCGTTTTTGAACTCTTTGTGCCACTTAGTCGGGGGGGAAAAATCATTTTAGTTGAAAATATCCTGTCTCTGTCAATGTTATCTGAGAATGCGGGTGTTATCATGGTGAATACCGTTCCTTCCGCCATGAAAGAATTAATTAAAATTAATGGTATACCAGCTTCGGTGCGTGTGATTAATCTTGCAGGCGAGCCGTTTTCCATCCAATTGCTACAAGAACTCTATCGAATTAATACTATACAGCAAGTCTTTAATATCTATGGTCCGACTGAAGATACGGTTTATGCCACTTTCACATTGCTAAGTCAATCTCCTCATGAAAAAATAACCATTGGACATCCAATAACCAATGCTCAAACCTACATTTTAGATCGCAACCTTCAACCGATCCCTATTGGTGTTCCCGGTGAACTACACATTAGCGGTGCCGGCTTGGCTCGCGGCTACCTCAATCGCCCTGACTTGACTGCTGAAAAATTCATCCAAAATCCATTTAACCCCAAGGAGCGCCTCTACAAAACTGGCGACTTAGCCCGCTATCTGCCTGATGGTAATATTGAATACTTGGGGCGCATAGATAACCAAGTCAAGATGCGTGGTTTTCGGATTGAATTGGGTGAAATCGAAGCGGTGCTGGCCCAATATCCAGCGATACGAGAAGTTGTCACTATTGTTAGAGAAGATCAACCCGACAACAAGCGTCTAGTCGCATACATAGTTCCTAAAGAAGAGACAGCCCTTACGCCAGACGAACTACGTCCTTTTCTCAAAGCGAAATTGCCTGATTATATGGTACCAAAGGCTTTTGTGATATTGGAGGCATTTCCATTAACGCCCAATGGCAAAATAGATCGTCACGCACTACCAGCACCAGAACAGGTATTTTCTCCAACAGAAGAAACTTCTATCATGCCCCAAACCGATATGGAACGCTCCATTGCGACCGTTTGGCAAGAAGTCCTTCATGTTGATAAAGTGGGTATTTATGACAATTTCTTTGACTTGGGTGGGCATTCATTATTGATTATTCAAATTCAAGCCAAATTACAGAAGGCTTTTGCCAAACAGATTTCTGTGGTTGAACTGTTTGAACATCCAACCATACACGCTTTGGCCCAACATTTTACCTTAAAGCAGACGAAACAAATCACTCAGAATAGAGCGGATAACCGTCGCACTCGTCAAACCTCATTGAGGCAACAAAGACAAGCGCGGCAAAAGCACCGTTTCAAACGTTAATTAATATATTCACAATATCAAAACACACCCATAAAATCATAATGTGAATATGTTTTTATATGCTATAATCCAACCTTTATTTCAAAAAAAGGTATAGCAATGCAACGTTTGCAATTAAAACTTCTGCAAAAATGGATCGATAAGAAAAAGCGTAAACCACTTATTATTCGTGGTGCTCGCCAAGTAGGAAAATCCACATTGGTTGAGTTATTTGCCAAGCAGCATCAGCGAACCTTGGTGAATGTCAATTTAGAGCGTTATCCGGAATTGTCCCCTGTTTTCTCTACCAAAGACCCACAACAAATTATTCAACAGATTGAAGTTTTACCGCGTATGGATAGGATTAGTAATGAAACACTCCTGTTTCTTGATGAAATTCAGGCCGTTCCAGAAGCTATCCCGGCCTTGCGTTATTTTTATGAAGAACGACCAGAATTACCACTCATTAGTGCCGGTTCATTATTAGAATTTACATTATCTGCTCACCAGTTTTCTATGCCAGTAGGCAGAGTTCAGTATTTACACATGGGCCCCATGACTTTTACTGAGTTCCTAAGTGCTTTAGGAGAGGATAAGTTACATCATATTGTAACCCATTATCAGCTAGGGCAGGAGATTAGCAAAATAGCTCACCAACGCTTATTGCAAATATTACGGACCTACTATTTTGTAGGCGGGATGCCGGAAGCCGTCGCTGTATTTGCCGAAACGAGCAGTTATCGTGAGGTTAGCGAAGTACATCATTCGATTATTGATACCTATCGTGAAGATTTCCCCAAATACGCCGGTTCAAGAAACCTCAAGCGTATACTCAATGTCTTCAATTTTGCTGCCCGTAATGTGGGTGTCAAAGTAAAATACAGCAATATTTCGCGTCAAGATCAAAGTGTGACGCTTAAGAAAGACCTTGAATTATTGTCTATGGCGCGGGTGATGAGTAAAGTTGTTCATAGTCATTGTTCAGGCATACCTTTACAAGCAGACATTGAGGAAAAAGTTTATAAACTGTTATTTCTTGATGTGGGTATGATGAATGCCATTTGTGGACTCAATTGGCGAGTTATCTCACAACTTGACGACATTAAGCTAGTCAATGAAGGGGCCATAGCCGAGCAGTTTATAGGGCAACATTTACAAGCGCTGTTGGCAGAAACGCCTAATCGTGAATTAACCTATTGGTTGCGAGAGGGACGTTCATACAATGCAGAAGTGGATTTTGTGATTGCGCTGGAAGGCAACTTGATTCCAATTGAAGTTAAGTCTGGGGCTACGGGTAGTTTGAAGTCTTTGCATCAGTTTATGGGAAACAAACAAGCACCCTTTGCAATTAGATTTGATACTGCATTACCAACAGTGAATCAACTGGATGTGGTTATCCACATTGACAAACAACGTAAGCATATTTGTTACTCTTTAATTTCTTTACCTCTGTATTTGGTTGAGCGGTTGAGTGAGGTAGTCGAATCTTATTTAGGGTAATTCTGATTATACTCCAACAATTTTGAATGTGAATGTAAAATGTAGGTTGGAGTGAGCTTGCGAACTCCAACAATTTATTCATTCGCTTCCCCAATTTGGTGGAATAATGCCAGCCTGAATATCACGATGTATACTCGAAAATAACCAATCAGCAGGTTTTAAAACATAACCATGTTTCACGGGATTATAATGAATATACTCAATATGCCTAATGAAATCTTCTTCATCTCTAATCAGGTGTTCCCAATAACGTCTTTGCCAAATACCTCTTTCATGCCTTGAAATTCGGCTCATGTTACGTCTTTCTCCTTTAGGAACATTTCTCGAAAAATTCGATTTGATTAGCATCCAACGAGTCGCATAGTCACTATCATCTTTTGGTAAGGTCCAAATGGCATGTAAGTGCTCTGGTAAAACAACAATTGCATCTATTTTAAATGGGTGACGAGATTTCACTTGACGAAAAGTGTCGCGTAATATATCAACATAATCAATTAGTAACGTTTTTGAACGTTCTGCGAGATTAACCGTAAAAAAATAAGTTCCCCCAGCTAAACGTATTCGACGATATTGCATAACTTTTTTGCTCTCTTTTAAAATTTAATGTTGGAGATTAAATGTTGGAGTTCGCAAGCTCACTCCAACCTACGAAACGAATTTTGGAGATTAAATGTTGGAGTTCGCAAGCTCACTCCAACCTACGAAACGAATTTTGGAGATTAAATGTTG
>Ga0136651_10001191_pt1 | contig 14337 bp, 5 predicted proteins | sample Mar14236cmmetaG_FD_94867 | JGI IMG/M metagenome (GOLD analysis project Ga0136651, IMG submission 94867) | Marine hydrothermal vent microbial communities from Guaymas Basin, Gulf of California to study Microbial Dark Matter (Phase II) - Marker... ...
GTTCAGAAATGGAGACAAATCAAACGATCCAACCATTGAAACTCTTGAGGGAACATGGCCATATGACAAACAAACTTGGTGGGAAATAACGCCCTGGACTGACGATTGGTATAAATTCCAGCCCTGGGAAAAAGCAAATGGTAAGGGGTTTTATTACAATGCTCAGCTGAGAAGATATGGTGGAGATATACAGGGAATAATAGACAAGATCAATTATCTCGATTCCTTAGGAGTAACAGCTATCTACCTCAATCCCATCTTTGAGTCGCCTTCTTCTCATAAATATGGTTGCGCAATGTACAGGCATGTGGATAATAACTTCGGACCGAACCCACAAAAGGACAAGGAAATATGGGAAAATGAGGTTCCCGATGACCCCTCAACCTGGCAATGGACAACAGCAGACACACTATTTCTACATCTGATCCAAAAGTTGCACGAAAGAGGTATTAAAATAATAATAGATGGGGTTTTCAACCACGTAGGAATTCCATTCTGGGCGTTTCAGGATGTTAGAAGGAACGGAGAAGAGAGTAAATACGTGAGCTGGTTCATTATAAAATCCTTTGACAATCCAAATACTACGGAAAATGAATTCCAATATCAGGGTTGGTTTGGTATCCCTGATTTGCCCGAAATAAAAGAAGATGAAAATGGACCACCAACTTCATTCAAACGCCATATTTTCAACATTGCAAGAAGATGGGTGGACCCGGATGGTGATGGCAATCCAGACGATGGCATCGATGGTTGGAGATTGGATGTTGCTGAAAAAGTTAGTATTAATTTCTGGAGAGAGTTCAGAGAGTATGTGAAATCCATAAATCCGGATTGCTACCTGGTAGGTGAGGTTTGGTGGGAAGACTTCAGGAACAACAAAATGTTCGATGCCTCACCATGGTTAAAGGGGGATGTATTTGATGCGGTAATGAACTATCGCTTTGCGGATGCAATGTTAAAGGCATTTGTAGATAGAAAAAATAGGATCAAACCTTCAGCTCTGGATAGGTTGTTAGGGTTTGTCAGATCAAGGTATAAAATTGAAAACCAGTTCGTTTTGCAAAACCTAATGGATAGCCACGACACAGAAAGATTTCTTTCTATGATAGCGAATCCTGACAGAGTGATAGATCATGATTGCCACCTTTCCTATAATAAACACTTCAATGTTTCAAAACCCGATCAGGATGGTATTAATCTAGCGAAAACAATTCTATTATTCCAATTCACGTACATAGGGGCGCCGTACATCTATTATGGAGATGAGGTTGGAATGTGGGGTGCTGATGATCCGGACTGTCGTAAACCCATGCTATGGAGCGATATGGAGTATGAACCTGAATCGCATCATCCATTTAATTTACCGCGAAAAGTGGATACTGTAAAAGTGGATACAGCACTTTTCAACTACTATAAATCTCTCATTGAGCTAAGGAAGAACCTGATTACATTACGAAGAGGTGGATATAAAACCATCCTTATAGATGATGCTAATGATATTTTTGGTTTCGAAAGATTCTACGAGGGAGAAACAATAAGAGCTATTTTTAATTTATCTGAGGAAAAGGTATCTGTCTCCAATGTAGAGTGCTTTCGGGGGATAAACTCGAAGTGGCGGCTTATTTTCTCAAACGGTTCTTATTCAAATGGGTATATTTCTCCTAAATCGGGTTTTCTTTTTGAGAAGTTATGAAGAGGTTTCACTTATATTTAATATTACTCCAATCGTTTCTTTTGCCTCTCACACAGAGAAATTGTTCGGATAACAAGATATTATCTACAGTCGGAGACAACGTTATCACCCAAAAGGAATTTGCAGATAGGTATTCAAAATTTATAAGGCTTTCTGGGATTAAAGACAATCTCAAGATTAGAACTGAGTATCTTAATATGATGATAGATGAAAAGATACTCCTCAAATATGCTGACACTTCGGGATGGATACAAAGAGAAGATGTAAAAAAGAGCTTGAAATCCTTAGAAGACCAAATTTGCATCAACTATTTCTTTCAGAAGCATATTCTCCCTGAACTGAAAATAAGTGAAGAGGATTTAAGAGAAGCTTACTATAGATCAAAAATTAAAATACACGCAAGGCATATCTATGCCCCCGATTTGGAAACTGCTAAGGAAATAAAAGAAAGACTCAACAGGGGTGAAAGCTTTGAGGAATTAGCCTTTGAGTACTTCACGGATAGCTACCTGGCTTATAATGGTGGCGATCTTGGCTGGTTTTCCTTTGGTGATATGGAACCTTCCTTTGAGGATGCTGCTTATAGGCTCAACATAGGCGAAATAAGTCAACCGGTAAAGACCGTCTACGGGTACAGCATTATCCAGGTCCTGGAAAAGAAAGTAAACCCCTTTCTTATTGAAGATGAATTCCTGATGATGAAAGAAAAAATAGAGCGAGATTTGAGAAAGCAAAGAGTGCCAGAGCTCATGATGAGAAAAACAGATGAGATGGCCAGATCATTGGAAATAACGCTGAACGATAAATTTGTGGACAGGCTCTTCCAGAAATTGGACAGGATAAAGATGGGACTACAAACAGGAAAACTCCCACCTGAAATTCTGCCAGTCTCTTCTGACACTACCTGGATAGTAAAAAGCAAAAATGGGACAGGGAACGTCGAAATGCTCATCGAAAAACTCTCAGAACTCCAGGAAAGACAATGGAATAGAATCAAGACCATAAAGGATTTAAAAAAAGCAATAAAAGGACTTGTAATAAGAGAAGAGATTGAAAAGAAAATAGATAGACTCAGAATAAGGAACCAAAAAGAAATCAGGGAAAAGTTCGAAAAGTACAGAAAGAATAGAATACTTGCAAAACTGGTTGAAGAAATTATGGATACTGTTTCGATTCCAGAATCCCAGCTTTTACAGTATTATGAAGAGCATCCAAATGATTTCTATAAACCAACATTTTATAACATCTCCGAGTTACTGGTAAAAGATTCTGTGTTGGCAGAAAGGCTTTCCAAAAAGCTAAAAGAGGGAACACATTTTGAAGAACTTGCCCGGAAATACAGCCGATTAAAGAGAAGCAGAGAAAAGGGAGGAAAGTTAGGCTGGCTATCTAAAAGAGAAGCTGGAATTGTTTCTGATTTTCTAAAGCCTGAAAATTGTGGGAAAACAATATGCCCGATAAAAATGAAAGCAGGGTATCTTTTTATAAAAATAAGCGATTACAAACCCTCACAAAGAATGAGCTTTGAAGAAGCAAAGTCTGAAATAGTAGACATCTTGCGTATAAAAGCTCAAAGGAGAGGATACAAAAATTTTGTAAACAGGCTACGAAGTAAAGCAAATATTAAAATCAATAAAGAGTTATTAAGGAGCATTTCTTTGAATGTTAGTTAATTGAGGCAGTGAAAAATGAGCAAGAAAATTTTAACGTTCATTTTGTGTTTTTATGTAATTCTAAATGCGGGGACAACAGGAAAAATATCAGGCAAGATAACAGATGCTCAAACGGGAAAACCTCTTGTAGGCGTCAATGTTATTGTTCTGAACACTTACCTTGGTGCTGCGACCGATAAAAACGGGAATTTCACTATAATAAACGTTCCTCCAGGAGTATATTCTGTAAAAGCCACAATGATCGGCTATACTCCAAAAGTAGTTACCGATGTCAGGGTAAAAATAGATCTCACCACAAAAGTTGACATATCAATGGAAAGAACTGTTCTGGAAGCAAAAGAAGTCGTCGAGGTTGTAGCTACCCGTCCGGCGGTGCAAAAAGACCTAACTTCATCAGAGTTTAGGGTATCGGCAAACCAGATTCAATCGATGCCTGTTTCAGAAATGTACGAGCTTTTGCAAATCCAGGGTGGAGTCACCCTGGATGCAGGGGGTGGAATTCATATAAGAGGAGGGAGAGCTTCTGAGGTGGCGTACTGGGTAGATGGAGTCCCTGTTACAGATGTTTATGATAATAGTCAGGCTGTTGTGGTAGAAAATTCAGCGATTCAGGAGCTTCAGGTAATCAGTGGTACTTTCAATGCAGAGTATGGAAATGCAATGTCAGGTATAGTAAATATCGTCACAAAAGAAGGGTATTCTCATTATACGGGATCTATATCTGCATACATGGGTGACCATATATCAAAATCCCAGAATTTGTTCCCTGGTATTGAAGAAGTAAGACCTCAAGACGAAAGAGATATCCAGGCAAATTTAGGTGGCCCTTTGCCAATCATAAAAAAGTTTGGCAATTTCTTTGCGAATATTAGGTATAATTACACCGATGGATGGTTGTATGGAAAAAGTTACTTCAATATTTACGGAGACACTCTTGATAATGTTGAATATGTACCGATGAACTGGAGGAAAAAATTGACCTCCAATTTCAAGCTGGTATTAACACCTTTCCATAACCTCAAGCTCAGAGTTAACTACCTGTATAGCAGAGAAAAATGGGAAGATTTCGACCACGGATTGCAGTACGTGCCATCCGGTAATATTGAAAAAAACAACTCAGCAAATAACATTACATTTTCTATTACCCATACCCTCAGTTCAAAGACTTTCTACGACCTAAAATTATCATCGAGTTACAGACATTTCTGGATGTGGTTATTCGAAGATCCAAATGACCCCAGATACATCGACCCTTACTACTGGGAGCATCAAAGGAGGGTAAACCCGGATTTTTGGTTCACCGACCACGCAATAAACACATACAGGTTCTGGAGAAAAACAAATTCCAGGGTTGTGAAATTCGATATGACGTCCCAGGTTACAAATGTACATCTTGTAAAATTTGGCATCGAAGGAAAACTCCACAGACTTGAACTTGATGGTTATTCCATAATAGATGATCCTACAGTAAGGGACACTGTATTTACACCTTACATTCCAAGTAAAGAGGAAACTTACCGCACTTATTATCTTGAAAGACCCCGGGAATTTTCAGCATATATTCAGGATAAGATAGAATTCAGGAGCGTGATTTTAAACATAGGAGTAAGATACGATTACTTTGATGCAAACTCGAAGATCCCGGCTGACCCAACAGAGCCAAATATTTATAATCCAAGAAATCCTGATCTTGACTCTATGAGCCTTGAAGAGAGGGAGAAAATCTGGTGGAAAAACACAAAACCAAAATCCCAGATAAGCCCTCGTTTTGGAATCTCTTATCCTATCACCGACAAGGGGGTAATTCACTTCTCCTTTGGACACTTTTTCCAGATTCCACAATTTGAACTATTATATGTAAATCCAGGATATAAAATTCCTGAAACAAGTGGTACATTTGGAATTTATAGGAATCCAGATTTGAATCCCCAGAAAACGGTAATGTACGAAATTGGACTGCGCCAGGAAGTTTTCCGAGGGATTACAGTGGATATAACAGGCTACTATAGAGATGTAAGAGACTGGGTTTCTACTGGCGTCCCAATTGAGATGGGGGGAGGGACATCGTACGTAATCTATGCCAACAAAGATTACTCCAACGTACGAGGTATCGTGCTCTCGGTGGACAAATCTTACAGCGACTACTGGTGGTTTAATTTGAATTACACCTATCAGGTAGCAGAAGGATCAAACTCCGACCCCTGGGATGAATTCAACGCAATCCAGGCAAATAGAGAACCTCGAAGGTACATTGTACCGCTAAATTGGGATCAAACTCATACACTAAACGGAACAATTTTCTTTGGCACCGATAGACAGGGAGTTTCTCTAATTGGAAGATTTGGTTCAGGTTATCCATATACTCCTACGATAACGGTGGCCTCACGCATGGGTAAAAATGTATCGACACAACTGGAGACTAATAGTAGACGAAAACCAATGACTTATGAATTTGATCTTAAACTATTCAGAAAATTTTCGCTAAACAAAGTTAACATTACCTTTTTCATCAATATTTACAACCTATTTGATACTAAAAACGAGCTAAATGTATGGTCAAACACAGGAAGAGCCAATAAAAACCTGGATGAACCAACTGAGTGGGAAAAAGAAAACCTTTATGCATCCCCTTATCGGATAAACACAATACACCAGTATTTCATTCATCAGGAATGGTACTCTGAACCCAGAAAAGTACACATCGGAGTTAATTTAAACTTTTGATTGGGTGGTGACATGAAAAGACTTTTATTGCTTTTATTTACTCTCGCACTTGTATTGAATGGTGAGCATATCCCAAGCAAAGAACGAGGCGATCCAAACTACCGGAGGCAAACCGACATCGATGGTAATAAAGTAAGAACATCTGTATTCAATTATGGTCTTACTGGCAGACCTGAAGCTGGGCCAAGTTATGTGCCATACGAATGGCCAAAAAACTCCGGCAAACACTACATTGCTATGACTCAGCTTTGGGTTGGGGCAGAAGTTTATGATGTTGATTCCAATCTCATTCATATAGTGGATGTTGCAAATGGGCGTTTGAGCACAAGCGGTGAATCATGGAATTTCGAGCCCGTCCCGGGGTACCTAAACAAAGAATCGGATTTAATAGCGAAGAGCGACGAACCAGAATCATGGCCTCCTTTTTGGCCAGATAAAATGGACGATGAATCTGATCCAGGTTGGGCAGGGTCATGGAATGGATACTTTGGGAAAAACCAGTTTAACGCTGACCAGGAGATTTACTTCAGGATTTCTGATGACAGATACACTAAATACAGGTACTACCCCGATGATACAGATTCAACAAGAGGGGGTCTCGGACTATTGGCTGATATGAGGGTGATGGAATGGTCACAGGTTCTAATCGAAGATGTCGTTTTTATCCTGCACGAAATTAAAAATGACGGCACAAAGGATTTAGACAAGGTTTCTTTCTGCCTTTGGTTAGCAGACCTGGTTGGAGGGGATGGAGACTCAAATGATGATTCCCCGGATTTCGACCTGATATACGATATTGCCTGGTCAAAAGATAGCGACGGCATCGGAAATACTGCATTTGGAACAGATCCGGTTGGAGTAGCTGCTACAGCATTTCTTGAAACCCCCGGCAACTCAAAAGATAGAATCGACAATGATGGCGATGGAGAACTTAACAGTCCTATAGTGTCCCTGGATATGATTGTGGGAGAATTGCACAACAGGGTTGATGACAATGGGAATGGATTAATCGACGAAGACAGCACACATGTTCCTTTTGGGAATCAAAGAGGCGTTGGGTATGCGGATGGCATAGACAACAATATGGATGGGGAAGATGAAAGCCCAGTTGTTACACAGGAAATGGTTAACGCCTGTGCTAATGATCCCTGGCACAGATGGCCACCAAATCCTGAAAATGATGATGTTCAAGAAGGCAAAATCCATTTGATAATGGTAGAACAAAATGATATCGGATTGAAGTTCGCTGATAATATTGATAATGATGGAGACGGTGAGGATGGGAGTCCAGTCGTCACTATTGAAATGGTTACTCAGGCTGCTAATGATAAATACAGAAGGTTTAAAACCGAGACGGGAATAATTCTATACGACCTTGACTCATCAGATGTCGGGATGAGATACGCAGACGGAATAGATAATGACGGTGACGGCGCAATAGACGAGGGAATCGATGAAGATATTGATGAAATGATAGATGAATCAAGGGAGGATGGAATTGATAATGATAAAGATTGGAATCCCTATTATGATGACATCGGCCTCGATGGATCAGAGTTTACAGGGGATACAGGAGAAGGCGACGGAATACCTACTTCAGGTGCAGGAACAACCTTTCCAGGTGAACCCAATATTGATAAAACAGACGTTTCCGAATCGGACCAGATGGGTCTAACGGCTGTGGCTTACGATAGAGCCGGTTCAATAAATCTATCAAGTGACGACGGCTTGTGGTTATTCTATATGACCCCGGGAAGTTTCTGGCAACCACCGCCCGGAGGTGTAACCGGTGATTACGATTTATTTGTGTCTTCAGGATATTTTCCATTAAAAGCGGGACAGACCGAAAGGATATCAATGGCCATTTGCCTCGGCGAAAACGAGGAAGATGCTATCAGAAATAAAGATATAGCTCAGAAGACTTACGATGAAGATTACCAATTTGCCAAACAGCCAATTCCTCCAACTGTTACAGCGGTAGCCGGCGATAGAAAGGTGACTCTATACTGGGATGATGCATCTGAAAGATCCTTTGATAAATATATGTATGGTATTGGGGCACCTGGGTACGATTTTGAAGGATATAAGATATATAGAGCCACAGATTGGGAATTCAAAGATGCACTGGAAATAACAGATGCTCAGGGTAATCTAACGTTTATGAAACCAATAGCCCAATTTGACTTAAAAGATGGTATAAAAGGATATCACCCAGTTGCGGTAAACGGTGTACATTATTATTTAGGCGATGATACAGGATTGCAACACACATTTGTAGACTCTAACGTACAGAATGGTCAAACATATTACTATGCAGTTGTAGCTTATGACTTTGGAGGTGACCTTACAAATAATATTCCTCCCACGGAGTCAACTATAAAGATATCGGTTGATCAGGTTACGGGTGAGATTAAAATGGGGCCAAATGTAGTAGCGGTAACTCCAGAAGCACCTGCTGCAGGATACATACCAGGAAATATCAAAGAAGTGAAGCATATAAAAGGTTTTACTACCTCAAAAATCAAGTACCGGATAGTGGATCCTTTAGCTATAAAAGATGGTCACACATACAGAATTACCTTCGAAGATACTACCAAACCCAAAAAAGGCGGATTGCTTACACCGGGGTATGATACCCTTACCACAAAATCATTCACTCTTGTAGATGTAACAAACCCTGCATACCCAGAAACCTTAATAAACAAGAGTAGAAAATTGAGCAGAACAGATGAACAACCCGTGATCCATGGCTTTCAATTAATAATGGACAATAAAGAAGTCTTAGAAATGAACCGTGAAGAATCACACTGGAATAGAGATAGTCTGTGGCAGTTTGTAGCTACTGTGTTCTCTCTAAGCTATACAATGGGTAGACCATACCCGGCTGATTATCGAATTGAAATAGGTGAACCAGGAATGAGAATGTCTACTGAATATGTAGGCTTCCCAAGCAGTGTAGTTAACTATCCATCTGTTCCTGTCAACTTTACCGTGAAAAAAAGAGTTGCCACTACAGGTATTGACTCCATTGACTGGAAGGAGATCCCCTTTGCTTTTGGAGATTACTACCCGAAAGATGCACCTGATGGACTGCTCAACGCCGGTCCAGATTCTCCAGATCCCGACTGGGTTATCTTTCTTGATGATACGACCGAGGATGGTAAACCAGCACCAACGTGGCGATTCTCTCTGGATTACCCGAAGTTAACTGAGACGCATTATATATACCAGCCACAGCCAGGTGATACAGCATTTATTATTATTGATAAACCCTTTCTTTCGGGTGATATATTTGAATTTACCACCTATTCTGCGTACATTGACACAATCAAAGCAAAAGAAGAATTAAAAAACATCAAAGTTGTTCCTAATCCCTATTTTGCTGCCGCCACCTGGGAGCCAAAGAACCCCTACACAAGTGGTAGAGGTCCAAGATCAATCCACTTTATCCATCTTCCAGCCAAATGCACAATAAGAATCTACACCATTTCTGGGGAACTTGTAAAAGTTATCAAACACGATGCGCCCTATAACAATGGAACCGAAGAGTGGAACCTGCTTACCGAAGACAATCTCTCTGCAAGCTATGGTGTTTATATATATCATGTAGAAGCACCTGGGATAGGTGAACATGTTGGCAAATTTGCTATAATAAAGTAGGTGCAAAATGATAAGAAAAATATGTACCAGGAAAATAGCCTATGTTTTTGTGGCATTCGTATACTTTTTCTTCTTGGGATCTGCTCTGGCAGTTAATATTACAAAAAGAGGAACTACGGGGGCGAAATTTCTTTCGATTGGGATAGGCTCAAGAGCAAACGCCATGGGAGGTGCTTTTGTTGCAATTGCCAATGACGCCTCAACGATGTACTGGAATCCAGCAGGCCTCGCTCGATTGACAGAAAGAGAATTCTTTGTTAACTATTCTAATTGGCTGGTAGATATCAGCCTCTCTTATACCGGCATTGTTATCCCTGTGGGTAGATTCGGTACAGTTGGAGCCAGTTTAACTTTTGTAAAATCAATTAATGAAATGGAAGTTACAACTGAAGAATATCCTGAGGGTACTGGAGAGACCTTCTCTGCGGGACATTATGCTATTGGCATTTCCTATGGAAAGAACCTTACAGATAGGTTTTCTATTGGGGGAAGTATTAAGTACATTGGCGAATACATAATGAATTGCCGAGCCAATTCCTTTGCAGTGGACATCGGTACGTTATTTTTAACTCCTTATAAAGGATTAAGATTTGGGGTAAGCATCTCGAATTTTGGGAAAAAGATACAGATAACAGGGCCTGATTTGCTTGTACAAAAAGACATCGATGAAAGGATAAGTGGAAATAATGAAAGCGTGAATGCCTATTTATCTACTGATAAATTTGATCTTCCTCTAATTCTCAGAGTTGGGATTGCAGGAGAAATTGTTAATAATAAGTCTGTTAGATTGACCTGGGCAATGGATGCAGCCCACCCCAACGACAATACAGAATATCTGAACTATGGTTTGGAGATGTCCTTATTCAGGAATATGATATTTTTAAGATGGGGAATGAATTCTGTTTTTATGGAAAGTAGAGAGAATAAGTATAACCTCGGATTCGGTTTAAATTTTGACCTTACGCATGGTACAAAAATTTCGTTTGATTACTCATTTCAACAGTATGAGCATTTGCCTGAAACAAGGCAATACTCAATAGTCGTTAAATTTTAACTAAAAACCAGGAGGTTTGTTATGAGCGAGTGGAAACGACTGTTATTGGCCTCGATGCTGCTGGTTTTTGTCTGGTCGGCAGCATTGTTGGCAGCAGCACCGGTTAAGTTTGTTTTCTACGATGAGAGCGGGACTCTAACGGGGGTCTATCTCAAGGGCAGCTGGAAAAAAGATACTGGAGAGTATGATCCTGCATGGGATGGCGGAGCAACGCAACAGATGTACGACGATGGGACGAATGGCGATGAAGTAGCAGGGGATCATCGGTGGACACTGATAGTTGACCTGGTGCCAGATGGAGGAGCTAATACCTGGGAATGGGGTTGTGAGGATCAGGATGGTAATTGGTTATTTTCAGCTAATGCACAATTTTATGTAATTGATAATTCTCCTGTTACGTGCAGTTATCCAAAGACTTATGTTAAATTCATATTTCTTGATTTAGGAGGTTCTGTAACTCAGGCTTATTTAAAGGGAAGCTGGATCAAGGCTACAGGTGAATATGATGCTGCGTGGGATGGTGGTGCTACCGAGCCTATGTATGATGATGGTACAAATGGAGATGAGGTAGCTGGTGACCACAACTGGACAAGACAGGTGTGGTTGATTGTAGACAACGGAGAAAACACATGGGAATGGGGCGCTCTTGGAGACGGCAGTTGGGCGCTGGAAGGTGCTCCACATAACCCACGCTTCAAAGTGGAAAGTGAAAAACCAATCCTCATGAGCTGGCCAAGAGTTTATGTAACTTTTAAGTACAAGGATGAAACAGGAACACTGGAATCTGTAGATTTAAAAGGTAGCTGGAAAAAAGCAACAGGTGAGTATGATGCTGCCTGGGACGGTGGAGCAACCGAACCAATGTATGATGATGGAACTCATGGTGATCTTGTTGCAGGAGATCATATATGGACGAGAACTGTCCTTCTTATCCCTGACGATGGTGAAAACACATGGGAATGGGGGGTTCAATCTGGAGACACATGGTTAATCGATGGTCCCAATCCTCAATTCAAGCTTGAAAATAGCATGGCCCAGGTTATTTCTTACCCACCTGAGGGAGAGAAAAAAGCTCAAATCACTTTTGTATATAGAGATACAACAGAAAGCCTGAGTTCTGTTTTTCTAAAAGGTAGCTGGAACAAAGAGACAGGTCAATTTGACTCAGGTTGGGATGGCGGTGCAACACAGCAAATGTACGATGATGGAACTCATGGTGATCTTGTTGCGGGAGATCATGAGTGGACATTAACAGTTGAACTTGTTGTAGATGCAGGAATGAATATATGGTCATATGGCATGGAAGATGGAGATGGAAACTGGTTAATTTCTGGTGATAATCCCGAATTTCTGCTTTTAACGGATGAGCCTCAGCTTCTGATTTATCCGAGAACCCCTGTTCCAATAACCTTCATTATTGATGACACTAAAGATGGTAATTACATTGACGGTTGCTACCTCAAAGGAAGCTGGAATAAAACAACTGGCGAATACGATGAAACGTGGGATGGCGGTGCGACACAGCAAATGTATGACGATGGAACTCACGGCGACCTCGTTGCCGGTGATCACGTATGGACCCTTACCGTAGATTTAATGCCAGAAACTGATATGGATTCAATACATACCTGGGAGTGGGGTGCCCAGGATGACAAAGGAAATTGGTTAATTGAAGGACCTAATCTCCAGTTCAAGATGATAAACAACAATCCTCAGGTTTTGACTTATGAATTACCTGAAATAGTGGGAGAAATAGTAACTGCATATGTTTACTTTAGATGTGATATGTCTGCATACGAAGATCTGGGAATTTTTGACTCCGCTCTGAAAGATTCTGTACAGGTAAGAGGTTCTTTTAATGGCTGGAGTGATGCAGATCGGCAGAATTGTATAATGACAAGGATACCTGGTACAAGCATTTTCGAACTCCTGGCAGAGGTGACAGCTCCTGTAAACTCTATTCAGGAATACAAATACTTTATTAAGCTCGACGCTGATCATTTGGCTCAACTACAACAGGAAAATCCTTATATTGAAGACTGGTGGGGCTGGGAAGTACCAGCTACACATGGCGGCGGTAATAGAAAGTTCATTTTTGAGGGAAACACCTCACAGCCCCAGGAGCTACCTCTCGAAAGTTATATGGATCTACCATTTGAAGGAATTATACCAGAAGGACATACAATTCATGTCACCTTTACAATGGATATGAGAGAAGCACCACTTTTTAACCCGGCAACCGATACATTGTACTTCAGATTTCAAGATAAGTGGTTTGAGCACTTACTGGGGTATAGCACAGCAAATGGTTTACATCCGGACCTAAGATATCAAGATCCTGATGGAGATGGAATCTACACTCTATCATTTGACATCACAGGAAAGGTGCCGTACTATTTCGTATACACTACTAAGTTCGTTGGAGAGAATGAGCTCGAAGAGGGCGGTGGTTATGAGTATGGAAGGTACAGATGTAGATACATTCAACCTGTAAGTCTTGATCCTTTAACCTGGCCCACTGAATACGAATTTCCAATGGATGTGTTTACCAAGGATCCTCCTCTTGTAGTTGAGAATCCACCCCTGCCCATGCAGAAAATCGAACAGGTTAGCAACGCAACACCAGAAAAATTTGAACTAAGACAGAACTATCCAAATCCATTCAACCCAACTACCACGATCACCTTTAGCATCCCTATTAAAGCAAATGTACGAATCAACGTATACAACATGTTAGGACAGATTGTTACCTATATGAACTACGAAAACATTAACCCTGGTGTCTACAATTACGTTTGGGATGGAAAAGATATTAATGGCACCCCGGTTCCATCTGGAGTTTATTTCTACGAGATAATTGTCGGAGATAAGTTTAAAGACGTCAGAAAGATGGTTTTACTGAAATAATATAACTATCAGGGGGGAGAGTTCTTCTCCCCCCTTTTTCTTTTCTTTTCTTTTCTTTTGAAAGGGGTAAACATGAGTATTATTGATCTGTTAATAGTGATCTTGTACATGGCTGGGCTAATCATTGTAGGACTCTACTTCCAGAAAAAAGCTTCTGCAAATATTGAATCCTACTTTCTGGGCAATAGAAATCTTCCATGGTGGGCTCTTGGGGCTTCTGGTATGGCGTCGAATCTGGATGTAGCTGGTACGATGATAATAATCGCTTTCATTTATGCCCTGGGTGCAAAAGGATTTTATATTGAGATCAGAGGTGGAGTTACTCTAATTATGGCTTTCTTAATGATTTTCATGGGCAAGTGGAACAGACGAGCTGGTGTCATGACCCTCGCGGAGTGGATGGTTTTCAGATTTGGCAACGGAAAACAGGGCAAAATAGCACGCCTAATCATGGCAATGGCGTCTATAATAGTAAGTATCGCAATGATAACATACTTTGCCAAAGGAGCGGGAAAATTTGTGGGGGAATTTTTAAATATTTCCCCAGAGCTGGCATCAATTATTATGATATGTATAGCAATGGTATATACCGTAACAAGCGGCCTCTTTGGAGTTGTCTTTACAGA
>Ga0136651_10001192_pt1 | contig 14325 bp, 15 predicted proteins | sample Mar14236cmmetaG_FD_94867 | JGI IMG/M metagenome (GOLD analysis project Ga0136651, IMG submission 94867) | Marine hydrothermal vent microbial communities from Guaymas Basin, Gulf of California to study Microbial Dark Matter (Phase II) - Marker... ...
ATATTTATTGCGATTATGCTGGCAATAACTCTGCCAGCAAGTATTGAGGCAAATAATAATAATCCTCCATCGAAGCCAACGCTACAAGGGCCTACAGAAGGAGAGGCAGGGAAGAGCTATACTTATACAGCAACATCAACAGACCCAGATGGAGATAAAATATACTACTGCTTTGACTGGGGAGATGGAAATGAATTCTGCACAGATATGGTGAATTCGGGCGAGAGTGTTCAGGCAAGTCATACATGGGAGGAGAAGGGTACATATGTCGTAAAAGTTACAGCAACAGATGAGCATGGAGCAACAAGTGAGCCAGCTACTCTGCAGGTGAAAATGCCACTGAATTTGCCACTTGCCAGTGATTTCAGAATTTCCAAGCCGAGATTTGGCATATACATATTTGGCATAAAAGTAATGCCAATTTTGGGGCAAATAGTCATAGGCGATATAACTGTAAAGGTGAAAGCAGATGATAAAATAAAGCGGGTGGAGTTCATGCTGCAGCTTGCCTGCAATTGTGGGAGGGAAATAGTGCATGTTGATACTTCGCCGCCATTTGAATGGGAATGGAATACCGACTTTGATGATACAGAAATAAGAGATGAGGGCTTTATAGAGCTTTATGTCAGAGGATATGACGCGGAGTGGAATGAATATACAGATGGAATAACCCTCTACAAGGTGAGAATATGAAAAGATTTCTCCCCCTCTTCATTATTTTTATGTTTTCCTTTTCATATGCAGCAGAGATAAAAAATGTGTACGGGGAGCCAGCTGAGCCAAAGCCGGGAGATGACATCACTGTATATGCAGAAATTGATGGAAATGTGAGCAGCGTGGCAATACAGTACTGCATAGGTGATGCATGTTTCCCGGCTACGATGGAAAAAGTCAGCGATAATCTATGGAAATATGTTATCGATGGAGAACAGGTTAAGGAAGGCAAAATAGAAGTGAATGTTACAATAAATGTAAATGGAAGTAAAATTTACATGGAAAAAGAAATTGAAGTGAAGAAAGAAGGGAAGACACCCGGATTTGAAATGATGGCAGTGGTTTCAGCAATAGTTGCGGTTGCTTTGTTAGTAAAGGTTAAATCCAGAAAATAATTGCCCTGATATGAAAAAGTATCTTGCAACCCTTTTCCTTATTCCAATTCTATTTTTTATTGCATCAGAGGCGAAAGGAGCGGTTTTTGCTGAAGAGCTTACCTCAACAACATGTCATGCTTGCCCCGCCGTAGCAGATATACTCCATGAAATTTATGCCTCTGGCGACTACCCATTTTATTATGTTGCTATGGTTGCAGATAAAAATGATCTTGCTGCTGAAAGAGCTACCCATTACAATCTCTATGGTTATCCAACAACTTTTTTCGATGGTGGCTATGAAGTGGTTTTTGGGAAACAGGCGAAGGAAAATTTTGAAAATGCCATAGAAAGCTGTCTTGAGAGGGAGAGAGCAAAAATAAGGCTTTCCCTTTCTTTAAGATGGCTCGGAGAAAACAGGATAGAGGTGAGAGTTGCTGTTGAGAATACGGGCAATGACAAATATGATGGCACACTCCGCATTTATATCGTTGAACCAGTGTCCAGATGGAAAGATAATGAAGGAAGGCCCTATCATTTTGGTTTTCTCGATTACGCAATAAATGAAGAGATTTCTTTAGAGGCAAATGAGGAAATGAGAAAAGAAGTAATATGGGATGGTGGGGAAAAAGGATACGAGATAAGCAAGGATAATATCATGGCAATAGCAGCAGTTTTTAATAAGCAGGGAGTAACAAGATATTCTGATCCACCAAATAACAATCGCCCATTCACTGCCCATTTTGTTGATGCATGCACCGCAGCAGAACCAGCCGCCGATGAACCGCCAACACTTTACTTCACTAAAAAGCCAGATAGTGTGGTTGGCTACAGAAACGTGAGTTTTAAGTGGTATGGTGAGGATGATTTTGGCGATGTTCTCTTTTCATATATGCTAAAGGGTTATGAGACGACGTGGCATGAATGGAGTAGCATTACATCTGCCAACTACACGAATCTACCGGATGGCGAATACGAATTTCTGCTGCGTGGTAAGGATAACGTGGGTCAGATAACTGAAATAAGCTGGAAGTTTGTTGTCGATACCTCTCCTCCATACATTGTTGAGCATTATCCAGAAAACAATGCCAGAAATGTGCCCGTATATGCAACAATAAGAATAAAGTTCTCTCATGAAATGGATAAGCAATCTGTTGAAAAAGGAATAGAAATAAAGCCATCGATACAATACACCATTGAATGGCGCGATAGCAATGAAATAATAATCCACCCCTATGAACTCTCCTATGAAACATTATACACTGTAACCATAAAAAATGCCCGCCGCACCAGCGGGCAGGAAATGAAAGAATATAGCTTTTCTTTTGAGACATCTTCTGAAGACACCTCGCCTCCTTCTGTTGTCTCCTTTGAACCCTCCGATGGAGAGTATCTTGGAGAAATAAGAATAAGGTTTTCTGAACCAATGAATACATTCATACACAGAGGACTGGAAATAAATCCATGGGTTCGATATACTCATGACTGGGAAGATAATGATACGACGCTTGTGATAAAATTCCTCGAAATAAAAGCAGGAAACTATACAATTACAGTCACAAAATACATGGAGGATAAATATGGTAATGGTATGGAAAGCAACTTTTCTTTTAATGTATCGATAAACTATCCACGAATTGTATATACCAGCATAGAGAATGGGGAGAAAAATGTTGATTTGCATAGCATACTAGAAATACATTTTTCCCATGAAATGGACAGAGAAAGTGTGGAAAAAAATATGAGTATCGTGCCGCAATGCAACTATGATATAGAATGGAATGGCAGCATTATGAAAATATACTTAGAACTTGATTACGGGAAGACATATTACATTAACATTTCTGGAGAGGCGGTCGATATTCTCGGATTACCCCTGAAAAATAATTTTTCCCTCCATTTTTCCACATTAAAGGAAATAGAAAGAGATATTGAAACAAATGAGGCACCATCTTTTTCATTAATCGCTGTGCTCATAGCCTTCCTTGTAATCATGAGGAGGAAATTAAAATAGCACCTTTTCCATGAGGAAAGCGGGTGAGCCATCTGTGTAAAAATCTTCAATCTTCTCCTTTATTTTAAAACCGTGTTTTTCATAGAATTTTATAGCTTCTCTGTTATCTGTTCTCACCTCAAGATAAATTCTTCTTGCAGGAAATCTGAGGAGGAGTTCTCTGAGGAGGGAACTGCCAATACCCTGCCTCCTAAAATTTTTATCTACAGCTATCATTAAAATACGCAACTCCTCACTGCACGGCTGCAAGGCTATGATAAAACCCACCACCCTTCCATTTTTCTCAGCCACGAGAAAGCCATCCGGGCTAATCTGCCATAGATATAAGAAAAAATCCAAGGTATATTTTTCCTGAAGTGAATGGGAAGCTATCTCTGCCACTTCCTCCAGATCCTCATATCTAAACTTTCTTATTGCCATGTGAATTTGAATTCGAGGGCATTCTTCGGACACGCATCAATGCATTTTCCACATCTTATGCATTCTCCGCTTTTGTTTTCATACGGCATATTTATCTGCATTGGACAGACAGCAGCACATCTATAGCATTTTATGCATCTCTCCTCATAAAATTTAATCTGTAACACACTCACTTTATTGAACTGAGCCATCATCGCCCCTACAGGGCATAGATGGCGACACCATCCTCTTGTAATAAAAGCCACGAGTATGAAAAAGCCTACAACATTTATCATTTTTGGATAGAAAAAGAATGTAAAGGTATAGCCATAAGGATCGATGGCGAGATGGGGAAGCGTTGCCGTTAAACCGCCAATCGGACATATGTCTGTGTAAGCGAGAGTCCTTGTGATATAGCTTGCTACTGGAATGGCAATCAGAATCAGATATTTTATCATCCTGAGTTTTTTATCTATCTCCTTCCTTTTCTCCACTTTCCTCCCCTTCATCACATCCTGCAAAAAGCCAATGGGGCACGCCCACCCGCAGGCAGCCCTGCCGAATATTATGCTCACAAATGCAATAAAGCCGATAAGATATGGAAGGAGATACCATGTTCTATCGGCAAAGGCGTGTTCAATCACGCCAATGGGACATGCCATCAGAGCAAATGGACTTTCCCAGCAGTAAAAGTATGTGTAAATCAAGCCAGTTGCCCCAAAAATGAGGGCTGTGTTGCTTATAAATAAAAAGCCAAATTGCGAAACAAATCTTTTCTTCTGCAATTTTCCCTTATATCTTTTAAATGCTATGGCCGCCCCTATTGCAAGAGGAATGCATATATATGCCAGAGGGCAGGATGGACAGTTTAAATTACACACCACCATATTTTTCCTCCTTCGCTTTTTCAAGAATATCTATCAATCCATTAATATCGGGCCTCCCTCCCTTTCCATTTGCCTCTCCCGAAAAAGCATACCAGTATATAGTGCCATTTTTTTCAAAGAGTATTACAGTTGTAGGCGCCTCCATTATTTGCTTTGGATGATATATTTTCAACACATCCTTATCCTTGCTATTTACTATGTCTATGGTTATCAGCTTTGCATAACTGAAGGCGTTGGTAAAACTTCCGTTTGCCTCGCCTCCCTCCACCATCTCCGCTTTTTCCATATTTTCCCATTGTCTTTTGCAAGCCTCGCATCCTTCAAACCAGAAAAACAGCATAACAACCTTTTCTTTTGCCTCATCCACGATCCATTGAGGGTGTGGAGGGACGCCGCTCTGTTTATAGTTATCCGGGTATTCTACCCAAAAACTGGCAAATTTTTCCACTTTTGGCTCCATTGCAAGGCAACCCAAGCATCTGGCAATATTGAGTGATTCCACTTGATAATATGCAATATATGCTCCAGCGGAAAGAAGAATGGCTGCAACCAGAGCATATACCACCTTTTTCATTTATATCCCTATCTGCAAAGGATTAACTATTTTTTTTAGCACGGCTATGGCAGAGAGAGAGGCTAAATAGCTTGTGCTCGGATTTTTAGGATTGGGGAGGTTTTCCACCTCCGCACGCAACCTGCCAAATTTTCCGTGTGCAAGTATTTTGTGGCTGTTGAATTTTATTACAGGGTCAGCAACAACCTTAACCTTTGTTTTATCGAAACCTATCCCGGCAAGAGATAAACATGCTGCAACATTTATGTTTTTTGGAAATAACTTTATTGCCTCCCTTGCATTTCCATCGAAAAGCACTGTTCTTTTGTCAAAATGTTCTCCAAAAGCTTCTGGCGCCTTGGTTGTAACGAGCGTTACTTCATCAAGTCCTCCTATACTCGCCGCCTTTATGCCATCCAAACCAGCGACTGCTCCAGAGGGCAAATAAATTTTGCATTTCCTTTCTTTCGCTTTCTGGACAAGCCTCTCTCTAAATTCATCATCGAAAAGGGCTCCAATGGACATTATTATCAAATCCCTGCCTGCCTCTATGATTTTCTCGGCATATTCATAAACTGCCTGCTGTGATGCCGCCTCAAATACAACATCGACAGCTGGAAGAAAATCCTCGACTTTTTTGAAATGAACTTTTTCAAGTTGCTGGGCAAGTTTCTTTCCTTTTTCCTCATCTATGTCATAAACATAGATTTCCTCTATCTCCTCCATATCATTTGCGGCTTCCGCCACGTCGCTGCCGATTGCGCCGCATCCTATCATGCCTAGTTTCATAAGGATATTATGTGGCAAGAATATAAATTGGTTGCGAGCAACTTCATAAATTTATAAATACACCCTGCGATTAAGCACTGATGGATGACATAGACAGGTTCCTTGAGGAGGATCTGGATGAAAAAGGAGATATTACCTCCGAAGCCCTTCTTAAAGATGAGAAGGGGAATGCATATATAAAGGCAAATGAAAGCTGCATAATTGCTGGAGTGGAGGAGGCGAAAGAAGTTTTCACACGTCTTGGATGTGATGTTACTATTTTAAAAAATGATGGCGAGGAAGCCAAAGCAGGAGAGAAAATAATAGAGGTGGAGGGGAAATTGAAAAGTATTCTTGCGGGAGAAAGACTTGCCCTGAATTTTATATGCAGGATGAGCGGGATAGCCACACTTACTCATGAATTGACAAAGATGTGCAGGAAGAAGAATCCGAATGTGTGGATAGCTGCAACTAGAAAGACGACACCTGGCTTTAGAAAATATGAAAAAAAGGCGGTTGCCATTGGAGGAGGTTATCCGCATCGCATGGGGCTGTATGATGGAGTGCTAATTAAAGACAATCACCTTGCATGCCTGCCTATAAGAGAGGCAATAAGAAAGGCAAAAAAACTCGGGATGGAAGTGGAAATAGAGGTGGAAAGTATAGAAGATGCGGTCATAGCAGCTGAGGAGGGGGCGGATGTTATAATGCTCGATAACATGCCACCCGCAAAGGCGAAAATAGCCGCAAGCAAGGCAAGAGAGATAAATCCGCAGGTGAAAATAGAGGTTTCTGGAGGTATAACCCCAGAAAATATAGTGAATTATACATTCGCAGACCGCATTTCTCTGGGATGGCTCACACACTCTGTAAAAAGCAAGGATTTCTCACTTGAGGTGGAAAGAGTTTTTTAGTTTAGCCATAAAGTAAGTATCGCTGAAATTTAATGAAACACGGGCAAAAAATATAAAAAGTCATTTCATTCATCCATTTAATGAATCCTTTCCTCAATCCGTTAGTGCTTGCAAAGGTAGCAAAATATTATCTCACAGATATAGAGAGACTGCACAAATACGATGAAGAAAAGCTGGAAAGATATAGAGAGAAGAATTTTAGGCGTGTTTTAAAACTTGCATCAAAAACTCCAATGTACAGGGAAAAGTATAAAGGAATAGATTTGGATAAAATATCCCTCGAAAATATCAATGAGCTTCCTTTACTCACCAAGCAGGATTTAAGGAGACATTTCCCCAATGGAATAGTGCCGGAAGGATTTGACATAAAAAAGGCGCATGTTGTTAGCACATCTGGCTCAACAGGTCAACCTGTTTCCATATACACGGATTTTTTTACAATAATAAAGGCGTTGATGGGATTTGTAAGAGAAATAAGGGAGTATGGAATAAACTGGAGAAAGGACAGAATGACCATCATTGCAGATTTAACACCAGGGAGTGCGGAAGAAGCATATTTAAACCAGACTGCCGTGCCAGCATTGAAGCCCTTCTTTTCTCTTAACAACATGCAGATTTTGCATGTTGGAGAAGATGTTGAAAAACTCATTGAAAAAATAGATGCATTTCGTCCAAAATTCATAGGGGGATATCCGGGTGTGTTGCGAGCACTGGCTGTTTTAAAGAGAAAAGGATATGGAAAGAATATTGAGCCGGAGGTAATGGCATCATCTGGAGCAGTTCTGGATGATTATACAAAGAAATATATTGAAGAAGCATTCAATGCGAGAATTTTTGATGTTTATGGCTCAACTGAAGGAGGACCAATTGCTTTTGAATGCAGGAAGGGAAGCTACCATATCCATTATGATATGGTTCATCTTGAATTTCTGGATGAAAATGGAAAGCCAGTTGAGTATGGAAAACCGGGTCATATAATCGTTACAAAACTATATGGAAATGCAACACCCATAATAAGATATAATGGAATGAATGACTTCGTCATCCCTCTTGCCAGAAAATGTGGCTGCGGGATAAACTCGCCCCTCATAGAAAAGGTTGCTGGGAGAATGGTAGATGCCCTCGTAATGCCATCTGGCAGGATAGTGCCACCATTTGCAGTAACCGGTATTCCAGCAAAAGTTATGGAAAGACTTGGGAGCAATATACTGCAGCAGTTTCAGATTGTTCAAGAAAGTGTGGATGAAATAAATGTTTATCTTGTAATGGAAGGAAGTAAGAAGGAAAGGGAGAGAGTTAAAAAAGAGATAAAGAAGGATTTTGAGAAAAAACTTGAAAAAGGTATAAAAGTGGAGGTTTTTGAGGTGGATAAAATAGAAAGCGATGGTTTGCTACCAAGAGAAGTGATATCAAAAGTTAAATTAAGTTGAGGTGTTTCCTATCATGAAAGTTGTTGCCTTTACAGGCATGCCAGGCGCCGGCAAAACAGAGGCTGTTAATGTTGCAAGGGGGCTGGGAATAAAGGTTATAAGTATGGGGGATGAGGTAAGGGAAGAGGTAAAAAAGAGAGGTCTTCCATTGAATGATGAGAATCTCGGCAATGTGGCAAATGAAATGAGGGAGAAGCATGGAAAGGATATATGGGCGATAAAATGTCTTGAAAAAATTAAGGGCGATGAAGATGTAATTGTAATAGATGGCATAAGAAATATTGAGGAAGTGGAAGCCTTCAGGAAAAAATTGAAAAATTTTATACTTGTTGCCATCCATGCCTCACCAAAAACAAGGTATGAAAGACTCAAAAAAAGACAGCGCGAAGATGATAGCATGGATGAAGAAGATTTGAGGAAAAGGGAAAGGAGAGAGCTTTCATGGGGTCTCGGGGATGTTATAGCAATGGCGGACATTGTGGTTGTTAATGAAGGAGACATAGAGGATTTTAAAAAGAAGATAAAGGAGATTCTTTCATGAGCAACTTATATGCATAAATTCTTTCAAAAAAGAATTTTTCCTCAGCAATTTTTTTGAATTCATACTGTGGGAATCCCCTGCATAATTTTTTTACATCGTTTAAACTGCTCAGTATGATATATATAACTCCTCCCTTCGTCAAATAATTTCCTGCTTCCTTCAAAAATCTTCTTATCACTTCCATTCCCTCCTTTCCTCCATCCCATGCTCTGTCCTCTCCACTTGTGGGGAGATAGGGAGGGTTGAATGCAATTAAATCAAATTTATCATCTATGTTAGAAAACAAATCGCTTTTGATGCATTTTATTTCCAAACGGTTCATTTCTGCATTTTGTCTTGTATTTTCAACAGCCCCATCATTTATATCCGCCGCCGTGACAACGCAGCCATTTTTGGCGAGGTGCAGGGCGATGATGCCACACCCGCAACCCATATCAAGTGCCTTTTTTCTTGCCCCTGCTTCTATTGCCTTTATAAGCAGATAGCTATCTTCGGCTGGCTCGTACACGCCTTCAAAAACTTTTATTTTTAACGAAGTATCGATTTCCACAATTTTTAATATGCAATAGATTAAAAGAGTAGCGAAACAAAATCACATTGTCGATGCAAAAATTTTTTCTTTTCATATGCATTAACCCATCATGAAGTTGAAATGGCTCGGGCATTCATGTTTTATTATTGAGGGAAGCGATAGAATCATCGTTGACCCATTCATAACTGGGAACCCTCTTGCCACAGTAAAGTCGGAGGAAATAGATGTGGATATAGTGGCAATAACTCACGGACATGGAGACCATCTTGGAGATGGCATCGAGATTGCAAAACGCTGCGGAGCAACGATGGTTGCAATTCATGAAATAGCACAATATGCCGCCAGCAAAGGAGTAAAGGCAGAGGGCATAAACATGGGGGGAGGGGTGAGAGTAGGAAATACAGAAATAATAATGACTCCCGCATGGCATTCTTCAGGCTTAGATGAAACAAATTTTGCAATATCCACGTCTCCAGCCGGCCTTATAATAAAATCTGATAAAACCGTATATCATGCAGGCGATACATGCCTATTCTACGACATGAAACTGATAGGAGAGCTATATAACCCCGATATCGCCCTTTTACCCATAGGCGGCAGATACACAATGGATGCCCGCCAGGCGGCGATGGCGGCGGAATGGGTTAAGGCAGGAATAGCGATACCAATGCACTACAATACTTTTGATGTGATAAGGGAGGAGCCAGAGAAATTTAAAAAACTTGCCGAGGAGAAAGGAATAAAAGTTTTGATTCTCGAGCCAGGGGAGGAAGTGGAAATTTAAATTATTTCTCTTTCCCTCAATATTTTAATGCATTCTTCAACTATCTCCTCCGGGCTTTTTGTGGCATCTATAATGATTACTCTATTTTTATCGCGTTTGGCTATTTCAATATAGTTCTCCTGCACTTTCCTGAGAAATTCTACATATTCATAGATTGCCAGCTTTCTTCCCTTTATTCTCTCTATAGCTTTTTCTGGTTCAATGTGAAGAAGGAATGTTAAATCTGGTTTGATTAGAAAGGGTTTATGAACAATATTTAACCATGCTTCAGCATCTTCAATCTTCAGATGCTCTTTCTGATAGGCAAATGTTGAATCTATGAAGCGGTCACAGATAACAATTTTACCTTCCTCCATATATTTTGTTATCTCTTTCACATGCTCATTTCTATCAGCAAGAAATAAAAGGGCTATCGTAACTGCATCTCTTTCTTCTTCAAGGGCGCGCCTTACACAATCTCCAAGCCAGCTTGGAGTTGGCTCCGCCGTAAGAATAGCATCTTTCCCTATCCTTTCATGCAAAAGGGATGCAATGGTTGTTTTTCCTGAGCCATCTATGCCCTCAAATGTGATGAGTTTACCCTTCATTAAAATGAATAACTCACACTCTTTTAAATCCTCTCTTTATAAAGGATGCCAAAGCATATGCTTGGCATTTTAATGGATGCATTATGCCCTTTCCTCCTCCTACTTCTGCCCCTTTTAAAATTTCATCTATTGCCTCATCAACACTTTCCGCATTTAACACTGTATATGCCACTCCAGCCTCCCACAGGAAATGTGCATCACTACCAGCAGAAACAGGTTTTCCGACTTTCTTTGCATACTTCTCCGCCCTTTTATTCTGTGATGGGAGACTTCTTCCGTTTATAATTTCTACAACATCTGTTTCTATAGTTGGAGAATAAAAGCGGAAAGGATGGGCTAAAATGGCTATGCCTCCTTTATCGTGAATTTCATCTATAGCGTTTTCATCTCTACTCCTTATTTCCTCATTTATGCCTATAGCAAGAACATGATTTTTTCCAATCTTTATTTCCATGCCAGGAATTATTAAAAAATTCTCTATTTTTTCATTTCTGGCTTTAATGGCACCTTTCATTGTATCATGATCAACGATTGCCATTCCTCTGAAACCTTTCTTTTTAAGATATTTTGCTATCCTTTCCGGCTTTTCCTTTCCATCCGTCGAATAGCAAGTATGGATATGCAAATCAAACATATGTTGCTATCAGATAGGAGTATTAACCTTTTATGTCTGGAATCCAGAAGGCGAAATTTTATAAATGGAAAAAACTTTAGTATGTGGGTGACCTCATGGATAGGCAGGATAAGATAGTGATATTAGCAGGAGTGGTTATTTTACTCATCTCTATAATGGGAATAGTATATCATGAAAAAACATATGTCGCTTCAGAGGAAGTCAAGAAAGTTTCCTATACTGTTTCATGGAAAGAATACAGCGATGAATTGGTTGATAGTGGTTTTGTAGGCAGAGATGGATGGGAGAATGGATATGAAATAGATTTGCCAGAGAACGCCTATGTGTATCAGGTGGAAGTAAAAGTCGATTGGAGTGATAATTTAAATTTCCATGGCTTCATACTCCCATGGAACTGGAGTGATAAGATAGAGGCATCAGTTAATATCAATGAACTCCAATTTTCTCAATCTGCTGCAGGATATGAGGGAATAGAGATTGATGCATCGAAGGATAAACCAAAAGATTTCCAGGCAGATGTTGAAAGCAAGGAGGAACTCAACGAAATTTTGAAAAATATGGCTTTAAATAAAATAACATGCAACGTAAGCCTTTCAATAACTCCAAAACCAATTTTCTTTGACCGCGGCAACGATTTCACATTACACATAATTTACCATTACTGCATACCTGAAGTAAAGACTACGTGATTTCGTATCTCAGAAAGGCAGCCATACCTCCGAGCGAGGCGAGGCGGCTGCCGCCCTCGTGCCATTCATTTATTATTTCTATTTCTGCTCCCATTTCTTCCGCTTTTTTAATTAATTCTTCTTCTTCCATTACCATGCTGTTAAGGATAAATAATTTGTCCACTGCTCCCATCTCCACAGCCTTTTTTACTTCCTCCTCCCCATATGCAACTTTTTCATTCTTTGCTATTCTTTCCATTATCTCCTCTACGAACTTCATTTCCTTTGCCACTCTATTTTCCTTCATAACTTTTTCAATAATTCCTCTCCTGAGCGCTTCATAAACGCCTGCCATGCCCGAATGGCTTACATTATCAACAAAATAATTTTTTAACTCACCTTTAGAAAATTCAATGAATGCATCTTTTTCGAAACCTGGCCCAACAATAACAACCGGCAGACTCATGCTTTTAATTTTTGTAAGAATCTGTCCAAAATATTCTCTTTTATCGTCGCCATTACCATACATTTTACCGGAGCGATTTGAATAAATTGTTGCAATCTCTTCCACTCCATACTCATGAACTTTTGCAATTGTTGCCATTTCATCATCTATCGCCACGATAACAATTTTCGGATGTTTTTTCGTCGCTTCTCTAAGTCTTTTAAGTTGCCATTCTTTCCATTCCTTCTCTATCTTTATTTCCATTCCCGGCTCTACAGATATGGTATGATATGCCCCTATTTCATCAACACCTTCAACAATTCTCCCTCTTATACGCAACCTATCTGTAAATTTCTGAAATTCCTTATCTTCAACCTGTATTTTCAGATAAACTCTCTCTTTCTCCTCTTTTTTACTCCTTATTTTATCGCTTTCTCCTTTCCTGCTCCTGTATGTGAAGGCAGATACATAATCTCCCTTTTCCACAACATTATATACATGCCAGCAGTCCTCCTTTCCCTGCACAAGTATTTTCACCATTCCTCTCTTTAAATCCTGCTCAACAATTTTCATATCTTCTCCTCCTTCCTGGCAACTTTTCCAGGAGGCAAAGCAGCGAGCACCTCATCAACGCTACATTGAAATATGGTTGCGAGATCCTTAGCCACCTTATTTTTTTCCTCTCCCCCGGGCACAAAAACAACCCATTTTTCTGCCCATTTCTTCACAGCATCAGGTGGCCCGCCCATTATCCTCTCCTCATCATCTATAATAACCCTGCCAACCGCAACCTCCAGCACACACTTCATATAATTTCTTTTACCCCTGATAACGAAGGCGCCGCGCGGCAGAAATTCTCCCGGCTCGGGATGTTTCGATACCTGCCAAGGATAAACCCAGTAAGCACTGGCAACAGAAAACTGATTCCATGCTTTTGAATAGGAGGCAGCAAACTGGCAAGCCTCTTTTATTGTTTCCTCTCCTATATCTTTTTTATTTCCATGAATATCTCTTGCCTTTATAATGCATGATGGCGCTCCATGAACATCAGCATGCACGTATATGTCATCATCCTCCATGTATTTTTTCACAACCTTCTCATTCGTTTTTGCATCTTTTCCAGCTATAACCAAATTCCCCTCAGATGAAATGAACCATCTGTAATTCTCAAACCAGAATTTCTTTTTTCTTTCCCTTCTTTCTTTCCTTACCTTTTCTGCTGTATCAATTTTATTCAGTTCCTCCAATTTTTTCTTTGCCTCCTCCATTGCTTTCTTTGCCCCCTCTATTTTTTCCCTCATTTTCTTACTCATCTCATATTTAATCTGGGCATTTTCATACACGCCTTTGGTTACATCAATTTCTACCTCTATGCTTTCATCGCCGAGGGGCAGAATCACCCATGCCTTTGGATATTTTTTTCTCATCGGCTCTTTCTCCCCCTTCAATATTTTCTCAACCATTTGATAATTTGCAAAAATTGCATCTCCCTGCTTTCTATAAATTTTCTCTTCTTCCTCGAATCTCCTTATTGCCTCCTCCTGCTGTTTTATTTGCCTCTCTATCCTCTGTTTCTCCTCCTCTTTTTTTTCTTGCTGCAGTGTTTCCTCATTCCGCAACACCCTATTAAAATATTCATCCATTGCCTCATTTACAGATGAAAATTTTTCTATTTCATAGCCTTCATATCTTTTTATAGGGAAGGGCAGAGCATCTATCTCCTTTCCATTTTCTTTAACGATAACTGGTTTAAACTCGCCATATTTAAGCCTGTTCAACAATTTCTTCATTTCATCAAAAAGCTTTCTTAGTTTCTCATTGCCAATCTCATCAGCCTTTTTCTCCTTTTCAACATTAGCAGCAAAACAAATTTCCTCTGCCCATTTTCCAGGCAAACCAATTGAAACCAAGCCGCGAACAACATCTCTTGCTTTATCCATCTCCTTAATAAACTCCTCAAAACTCATTTCCTCTGGATTTTTTTTAGATGGTGGAAAATCATATTTTTCTCCCATTTTCAGGGTTCGATGAGCCCATCGCTGGTAATGCATCGGCATTATTATTCTATAATTTTCATCAAC
>Ga0136651_10001194_pt1 | contig 14317 bp, 10 predicted proteins | sample Mar14236cmmetaG_FD_94867 | JGI IMG/M metagenome (GOLD analysis project Ga0136651, IMG submission 94867) | Marine hydrothermal vent microbial communities from Guaymas Basin, Gulf of California to study Microbial Dark Matter (Phase II) - Marker... ...
CCAATTATTTCTTGCGGAAAAATATTTTAAGAGGGACTCCGTGGAAATCGAAATTTTTTCTCAATTGGTTTTCCAGATATCTTCTATAAGGATCCTTGATATACTGGGGTAGATTGCAAAAGAAAGCAAAAGCCGGTGTTTTTGTGGGAAGTTGTGTAACATATTTTATTTTGATGTATTTGCCTTTCACCGAAGGAGGGGGATATGTTTCAATAAGCGGTAACATAACTTCATTCAGCTGGGATGTCGGGATTCTCCGTTGTTTGTTGTGGTATACTTCTATGCCGGTCTCCAGCATTTTCAGAACCCTTTGCTGCTCTTTGGCCGAAATGAAAATAATAGGAACATCCTGAAATGGCATGATTTTTTCTTTGATCCGGGCTTTGAATTCTTCCATGGTGCCGGTTTCTTTGGCGATCAGGTCCCATTTGTTTATTACAATAACCACCCCTTTGGAATTTTTCTGGATAAGCCTGAAGATATTTACATCCTGGCTTTCCATACCGCGGGTAGCATCTATCAGCAGAAAATTGACATCCGAGTATTCAATGGCCCGTATAGCCCTCATGACAGAGTAAAATTCGAGGTCGTCAGAGACTTTTGTTTTTTTTCGGATACCGGCAGTGTCCACAAGATAGAAATTATGATTAAACCGGGTATAGTGAATATGAATCGTATCGCGTGTGGTGCCTGATACCGGGGATACGATCTGTCGTTCTTCTCCCAGCAGGGTGTTTACGAGAGTGGATTTGCCCACATTGGTGCGACCCACTACAGAAAAACGCGGGATATCTTCTTCCGGCATGACGGTTGGTTTGTCAAAGGAACTGACTACCTGATCGAGTAAATCGCCGGTGCCGCTGCCGTTGATCGAGGAAACAGGATAAATCTCTTTGAATCCCAGTTTGTAAAAGACATCTGCCTCGTAGCTTCTTTGTGTGTTATCCACTTTATTGACCACCAGAAAAACTTTCTTGTTGCTTTTTTGCAGAATCCGGGCCACTGCCTCGTCCAGGTCGGTGATCCCGCTTTCTACATCGGTGACAAAAAGGATCACATCCGCTTCTTCAATGGCCATAAAAACCTGTTTGCGGATCTCATCCTCAAAGATAGCTTCCGGTTTTGTAACATATCCTCCCGTATCAACAACCGAGAAAGTGATGCCGTTCCATGTGCAATGTCCGTAGATTCGATCGCGGGTAACACCTGAATATTCGTCAACGATAGCCTGACGACTTTCCGTGAGGCGGTTGAATAATGTTGATTTGCCGACATTGGGTCTTCCTACTATTGCTGCTATATTCCCCATAAGTTGTGTCTATCTGTATCCAAGGTTCCTTAATATCCGTTCCTTATCCCGCCAGTCTTTTTTCACCTTCACAAAAAGTTCGAGAAATACCTTTTTATTAAAAAAGTCTTCCATTTCTTTCCTGGCTTCCGTCCCTACTTTTTTCAGGGCTTTTCCCTGATGACCGATCAGGATTCCTTTCTGGCTGTCCCGCATGACAAAGATCCGGGCGCTTATTCGGATAATCTTTTCTTCTTCCTTAAATGATTCAACGGCTACTTCTACGGAATAAGGGATCTCCTGTCTGTAAAAAAGAAGTATTTTTTCACGGATGATTTCCTCGACAAAGAACTTTTCTGGCTTGTCCGTGATCTGGTCTTTGGGGTAAAAAGGAGGGTTTTCGGGTAATAGTTCCAGAATACGGGCAAGCAGCTTATCCAGGTTGGCTCCCAGGATTGCACTGACAGGAAAAATTTCCGCTTCCGGTAATTTCCCGCCCCATTTCTGAATGAGCATTTCCACAGATGCAGAATCGGAAAGATCGGTTTTGTTGATTATCAGCAGGACGGGGACATTGATGGTTTTTATATTGTCCATCATAGGATGATTCTCGTCCGGATTTTCAGTCACATCTGTCATGTAGAGAATAATGTCCGCATCGTCCAAAGCGGTACGGACCGTTTTTACCATGAACTCCTGCAATTTGTATTTGGGACTGACCATGCCGGGAGTGTCGGAGTAAACGATCTGAAAATCTTCTCCATTGACGATGCCCAGTAAACGGTGCCTGGTTGTCTGGGCTTTAGACGTGACAATGGCCAGTTTTCTGCCTACAAGGCGATTCATGAGGGTTGATTTCCCGACATTGGGATTACCTATAATATTTACAAAACCTGCTTTGTGTGTCATACTGAGGGGATGAGGTTTGCTACAAAGGTAGAAAATTTTCGTGCAATGATTATTAGAACAGTTTCCGGTGCAACATGCTTATTTCCTTGTCGGTCAGGTAGCGCCACTTCCCCCGGGTCAGCCCTTTTTTGGTGAGTCCTGCAAAAGAAACGCGGTCCAGACTTTTTACCTGATAGCCCAGTTTCTTGAACATCCGGCGCACCACCCTGTTCTGACCTGAATGGATCTCCAGGCCTATCACTCTTTTGTCTTCGGGGTTAACATAGGAAGCCGCATCGGCAGAGACTGTTCCTTCTTCGAGGGGGACTCCTTTTACCAGTTGCTGCAGGTCGTTACGGGTTACCTCGCGGAGAAGGGTAACCTCATATACTTTACGGTGCTGGTATCTGGGATGCATCAGTTTTTCTGCTAAGTCTCCGTCATTGGTAAGCAACAAAACGCCGGTTGTGTTTCTGTCAAGCCGGCCTACCGGAAAGAGCCTGGTTTTTTCAGGAAGCCGTATCAAATCCAGTACTGTTTTTCTGCCTACCGGATCTTTTACTGTGGTGATGGTGTCCTTAGGCTTATTGAGAAGAATATAAATCTTTTTTTCCGGCATGATCTTACGTCCCCGGACCCGCACGTCCGCTGCAGGAGAAACCTTTATGCCCATTTCCCTGACCACTTCGCCGTTTACGGAAACCCATCCTTTTTTAATATATTCATCCGCCTGACGCCTGGAACAAATCCCACTGCGGGATAAATACTGATTTAACCGGAGGGATGTCTCCTTTGAAGAATTGATTTTCTGCTTATGTTTTTTTGAGGGACTTTTCCGGGAACCCGGTTTTTGTCTTTTCTCAGAGTTGTTGTTCATATTTAATTCAATCAGGGACAAAATTAATTAAATTAATCATAAAATATTATAAACTGAAATGTAGTTCACTAAAATAATAAATCGCAAACCTTACGATTGTTTTTTAGTATTTTTATATTGTGTAGGGGAAGAGTTATAAGAGGGTAAGAGGGGAAGATGTCTTGTGTCTGTTTACTATCTTTGTTTTTTTGTTATATAAAAAATCGAAAAATGACATTAATTAGTTCAATATCAGGAATACGAGGCACAATTGGAGGGAAACCCGGAGAGGGATTAACGCCGGTAGATCTGACGAAATTTGCCTCGGCATATGGTTCTTGGCTTTTGAAAAAAAACGGAAAGAAGAAATTGAAAGTTGTTATAGGCAGGGATGCCCGCATATCCGGAGATATGGTATGTGGAATTGTATGTAATACCCTCAATGCCCTTGGTGTAGATACTATCGAACTGGGTATGGCTACTACCCCGACAGTGGAAATCGCCGTTGTGTCTGAAAAAGCCGACGGAGGGATTATAATCACAGCAAGCCATAATCCTGTTAACTGGAATGCCCTGAAGTTGCTCAATGATGAAGGGGAGTTTTTATCTTCAGAAGAAGGGGAAGAGGTGCTACAAATGGCCGGTGAAGAAAAATTTTCTTTTGTTCCTTGGGATGAGTTGGGTATCCGGATTGTCAAAAACGATTATCATTTTAATCATATTGAGAAAATCCTGGCTCTGGATTTGGTTAAAACCGATTTGATAAAGAAAGCGGGTTTTCGTTTGGTGGTAGATGGTGTGAACTCCGTTGGTGGTTTTACCGTGCCTGAATTGCTGCGGAAGCTGGGAGTGCATGATATCATAGAGCTCAATTGTGAGCCTACCGGTCTTTTTGCTCATGACCCCGAGCCTTTACCAAAAAATCTTACCGGCCTTTCAGAAGCTGTGGTACAACACCGTGCTGACTTGGGTATTGTGGTGGATCCGGATGTGGACCGCCTGGCTTTTATTTGTGAAAACGGCGAGATGTTCGGGGAAGAATATACGCTTGTAGCTGTGGCAGATTATGTGTTGTCCAAGTATCCGGGAAATACGGTATCCAATCTTTCTTCTACTGAAGCATTATCGGTTGTGACGGAGAAATACGGAGGGAAAAGATATCTTGCAGCTGTTGGAGAGGTGAATGTGGTACGGATAATGAAAGAAGTGAATGCCATAATCGGGGGCGAAGGAAACGGAGGAGTAATCTTCCCGGCGCTGCATTACGGCCGGGATGCTCTGGCAGGAATCGCATTGTTTCTTTCCCACCTTGCAGAAAAGGGGAAAAAGATAAGTGAACTGAGAAAAACATATCCCGATTATTTTATGGCAAAAAACAAAGTTCTTTACGACGAACGGACAGATGCAGAAAAAGTTTTTTCAGCGGTAAGTGATCATTTTAAGGAATATCCGCAGAATACCATTGACGGATTGTTCATAAAACTGGAAAATGGATGGATCCATTTTCGCCGTTCGAATACCGAACCGGTGTTCAGAATATATATTGAGACAAACGGTCGCGAAGAAACGGAAAAATTATCGAATCAGGTTGTGAACCTGGTATCAAATCTCATATCCCACGCATAAAATATCAGGTTTTCCAATTTTAATAATCAGAAAATTTTTTTTTCTCGTGGTTTTACAGAAATTTGTCCATCAATATTTATAATAATCATTAAGATATGGAATAAATCATACCGATGGTTTGTCAAATAATACTGCAAATAATTAGATTTATAAATTGGAAAATACAATTTTGTTATTTTTTATCGGATATTTCAGTAACTATAAACTATAAATCTTGTTGTATTGAAGTCGGTTTTCGATCTGTCCAATAAAATACTTGACTAAATGGGAAATTCAAAGAAAAAGAATATGCGACGTACCCTGATTTTTTCAGGGATTGTTATGCTTTTGGCTGTGGTGGCATTGTGGTACTACTCCAAAGATCAGAAAAAGGAGAAGATTATGCAACTTTACACGGAAGTTAAAAGGGGGAAATTTGAGATACTTGTTACAGTAACGGGAGAGTTACAGGCTGAACATTCTGTCAGGATCATGGCTCCAACCGAGCTCAGGAGTCGTAATCTTCGTTTCAGCCAGATCAAGATCCAGGATCTGATCCCGGAAGGAACGGTAGTAGATTCGGGCGACTATGTAGCATTGCTGGATAGGTCGGATGCAAGTAACCGTTTGAAGGATATGCTGGATGAGCTGGAACAAGATCAGTCCAATCTTATGAAGACCCGGCTTGATACAACCATGCAATTGCGCGGCCTGAGGGACCAGTTGATTAATCTGCAATATGCTGTGGAAGAAGCGCAGATTATCTTAGAGCAATCCAAATTTGAACCTCCGGCAACCATACGCCAGGCCAAGATAAATTTGGATAAGGCTGAAAGAGCACTTGATCAGGCGAGGAAAAATTATTTTCTTAAAGTTAAGCAGGCGGAAGCCGACATGAAGGAGGCTGAATTCAATCTAAAAAAACAACAACGACGGGTTCAGGAAATGGAGAATGTGATCAGTAAGTTTGAAATCCATGCGCCTGGCTCCGGGATGATAATCTACGAGAAAGAATGGGGGGGGGAAAAAAGAAAAGTGGGATCTATGATCAGTCCGTGGGATCTTACCGTGGCTACCCTGCCGGATATGTCTTCTATGATCTCAAAGACGTATGTGAATGAGATAGATATCAGCAAGGTTGAAAAAGGACAGATGGTGAGGATCGGTGTGGATGCTTTTCCGGAGAAAAAATATACGGGTGTGGTTTATGAAGTGGCAAACATTGGTGAGCAATTGCCAAATACGGATGCCAAAGTGTTTGAGGTTAGTATAAAAGTGGATGGGAGTGATCCGATCTTAAGACCGGCCATGACTACCAGCAACCAGATTATCACTGCTTCATTCGACAGTGCCTTGTTCATTCCTCTGGAGTCTGTTTTTGTTGAAGACAGCATACCTTATGTATATAAAAAAAGCGGCCTAAAGCAGGTTGTCTTGCTGGGACCTGAGAATGAAAATGAGGTGATCGTGGAAAAAGGACTGAAAGAAGGGGAGAAAATCCTTCTTAATTTACCGGATAATTCTGAAAAATATTCCCTTGCCGGTGAAGAGCTGATCCCTGTGATTAAGGAACGTACCCGTCAGAAAAAACTCAAGGAAGAAAAAAGAAAGCGGGATGAGGAGATGAAAAGAACTGCCCGGAAAAATGCCCGTAATATCCAGGTGCAAAGAGGTTCCCAAGATACACCTTCTTCCGGTGGTAGCAGAAGTGACGTCATAAAAAAAGAAAAATAAACGGAAGGGTTTTTTATGCGCAGATATTTTCATGATATTATCATTGCCGTTGAATCTTTGATTGCTAATAAACTGAAATCTATCCTGACCGCTTTGGGCATAATCTTTGGTGTGGCTGCTGTGATCAGTATGATGGCTATTGGCAAAGGAGCCAAACAGGAGATTCTCGAACAGATAAAGATGGTGGGGGTGAATAATATTGTAGTCACTCCAATCATACAGGATAAATCCAATGCTGGTAATAATAGTAGTGAGGGTGAAGTGAAAAAACAAAAGAATAAATTTTCACCGGGTCTGACTTTGCTGGATGCCGAATCGATCAGGAAAATTATCCCTTCGATAGGAAAGATCAGCCCGGAAATATCCCTTAATTCTTATGTTATGCAAAGTGGGAAAAGATCTGCTGCCAAAATTGTCGGTGTGTCCCGGGATTTTTTTGATATTTACAACCTTAGTGTGATAGAAGGGGCCCCGTTCAACAACTATCAGGAAACACATGGTCTGCCGGTATGTATTATCGGATATAATATCAAATCACGTTTTTTCAGTCATGTAGATCCCGTCGGGCAATATATTAAGTTTGGCAATGTATGGCTTAAGGTAATCGGTGTTTTGCGTAAATCAAATGTAAAACTTTCGTCATTTGCAAATGTAGGGGTCACTGTCTATAATGATAATATTTATGTGCCGGTAAAGACAATGTTGATGCGCTTTGAAAACCGGGCGTTGGTAAATACGAAGAAACAAAACTCGGTAACAATTCGCAGGTCTGGTTTTATTTCCGTACGCAGCTCGTCTCCGAATGATAATACGGTAGCAAATTACAATCAGCTCGACAGAATTGTTGTTCAAGTGAAGGAAAGTGACCAGCTTCTTACTACCACGACGATTTTGAGTCGTATGTTCATAAGAAGGCATCTGGGCGTGAAAGATTTTGAGATCACTGTTCCCGAGTTGCTTCTGAAGCAGCAACAAAGGACAAAGGATATTTTCAATATTGTACTTGGGGCTATCGCCAGTATTTCGCTAGTTGTAGGAGGAATAGGGATCATGAATATTATGTTTGCCAGTGTTATGGAGCGGATTAGGGAAATAGGCACCCGCATGGCTATCGGCGCCAAGAAGAAGGATATTGTGGTACAGTTTCTGGCCGAAGCTATTTTGATCAGTGTTTCCGGAGGGCTGGTTGGTATTATGCTCGGTATCTTTCTGGCAAAAGCCATTTACCGTATTGCCGGAGTGTTGACCATTGTCAGTCCGGGGGCTGTAATTGTGGCATTTACCGTTTCGGCAGCGGTGGGAGTGATCTTTGGATATTCTCCAGCAAAAAGAGCCTCCGAAAAAGATCCTATTGAATCGTTGAGATATGAATGATATCATTTGAAAAAATTATTAAGATGAGGTTAATGATCCCACGTTTTTGTGTACTGATAATTTTGTTTCTGTTTTTTCAGATGTCTTTTTTTCTGCAGGCCCAGGATACGATACGCCTGACGCTGAACCAGGTGATTAAGTTGGCCCAGGAACAATCCCCGCAGGCAGTGTTAGCCAAACATCAGTTCAGATCCAATTACTGGATGTTCAGAACCTACAAAGCCAAATACCTGCCGGCATTGACAATGAATGCGACCTTACCTGATTTCAACCGGATTTTTGAAAGGGAATATGATTTTAACACCGGACAGGAATATTATGTGGAGAAATTCAGAAATAATGCAACACTTGGGTTAGCATTGACCCAGAATATCGGTATTACCGGTGGTACCGTATTTGTTAATTCCAACCTGACACGTTTTGACGAGCTTGGCAAAGATTCCAATACCCAATATATCACCACTCCGGTCAGTGTGGGCTTAAGTCAGCCTATTTTTAATTACAATCCGCTGAAATGGGAGAAGAAAATTGAACCGGTCAGATATGAAGAGGCTAAGAAAAAATATTTGGATGCCATGGAAGATGTTAACTACAGGGCGGTGAGTTTGTTTTTCAACCTGGTGCTGGCACAGATGAATCTTGAGATTGCCAGGGTAAATTATCATAATTCGGATACACTGTACAGGATCGCACAAGGACGTTACAATATCGGAACCATTGCGGAGAATGACCTGTTGCAGATGCAACTGAGGTTTCTGAATGCAGGAACAGATCTGAACAAGGCCGGTATAGATTTACAGATCAAAGAATATCAGCTTCGTTCTTTTCTCGGATTTAATGAAAACATAAAGATTGATCTGATCGTCCCGAATGAAATTCCCAAAATAACCGTTGAGGTATCGAAAGCATTGGCTCTGGCACAAAAGAACAACCCGGATATATTGTCTTATCAGCGGCAGTTGCTGGAGGCCAGACGGGATGTGATGAAGGCAAAACAGCAAAAAGGGATCAACGCCGAACTGTTTGCTTCTTTTGGTTATACCCAGCGAGCCTCCACATTCCCGGAAGCCTATCAGAATTTGCTTAATCAGCAAAGGGTGCAAGTGGGTTTCAGCCTTCCTATCCTGGACTGGGGACTGAATAAAGGAAAATACAAACTAGCCCAGTCCAACGAGGAGGTTGTTAAAACAAATGTACGGCAAAACCAGATAGACTTTGAGCAGGAGGTGATCCTGAATGTGGCACAGTTTAATCTGCAGGATGATCAGGTGGCCATTGCCGCAAAAGCCGATACCATTGCTCACAAAAGATACCAGGTTACCAAACAACGTTTTCTGATCGGGAAGATAAGCGTGCTGGATCTGAATGTGGCAGACACGGAGAAAGATGTTGCACGACGGGGATATATCAGTGCATTACGACAATATTGGAGTTATTATTTCAGCCTTCGACGTCTTACCCTTCATGATTTTATCACCCAAAAAGACCTGTCTGTCGACTTTACGAAGCTGGTGCAATAATTATTCCAGGCATTTTATTATCAACAGTTTTCATTATATCTGATTCATAGCGGGTATATGACCTTTTTAGAAATGCATTGACTCTCTCTGTTTTCTAAAAAAAAATCCTATCTTTGCCCGATATTTTTAATAGTAATAAACATATTAATAAGCTGAAAAATGCAAAATAAAGGGGCAATACTTTTTCTGGCCGTTATTTTGGCAGTAGTGAGTATATACCAGCTATCTTTTACCGCGGTTACTTTTAAGGTACAAAAAGATGCCAAAACATATGCGAAAGGCGATCTGAACAAAGAACTTCGTTATCTGGATTCTATTGCTGAATTACCCAAGGAAAAATGGAGTTTTCTGGGTAATACTTTCAGGGAATGCCAGAAAAAAGAGCTGAATCTGGGTCTTGACCTTAAAGGCGGGATGAATGTGATTCTCGAAGTGTCTGTACCTGACATCCTCAAAGCTCTATCCAACTATAGCACGGATACTACCTTTATAAGGGCGCTGAAACTGGCGGAAGAATATCAGAAATCCAGCCAGGAGGATTTTGTTAATCTCTTTGGTAAGGCTTTTGAACAGATTGCCCCCGGAGCCAGGCTGGCAGCTATTTTTAATACGGTAGAGCTGAAAGATCTTATTGGTTATAATTCTACCAACGAAGATGTGCTGAAAGTGCTTCATAAGGAGGTACAGGATGCCATTGATAACTCCTATAATATTCTGACCAACAGGATCGACCGCTTTGGGGTGGTTCAGCCTTCCATTCAGCGTCTCTCCACACAGGGCCGCATTATGATTGAGTTGCCGGGGGTAAAAGATCCTACCCGGGTACGTAAACTCCTGCAGGAAACCGCAGACCTGGAGTTCTGGGAAACCTATGAGAATTCGGAAGTGGGGACTTATCTGATGAAAGCCAACGAATTGCTGAAACAAATTTTGGATGTAACCCCTAAGAAAGATACCATCAAAACATCTGCCCCGAATAAGGGAAAAGCTGCTGCGTCGAAAAAACAAATATCAACCGGAAAAGATACAATTACTACAGCGGATTCTCTGATCAAATTATTGGAGAAGGATACTACTGATAGAGAGAAAACCCCGCAGTCGCTGGAAGAATTTAAAAATCAAAACCCCCTGTTTGCCGTATTGATTCCCAATACTACACGTGACGGAAAATATGTCCCGGGATCGGTGATCGGTTTTGCACATGCAAAGGATACAACATTGGTAAACAAGTATCTGAACATGAAACAGATCCGGGCTTTATTTCCGAGGAACCTAAGGTTCTATTGGCATTTTAAGCCTTATAAATATGATCCTCAGCAAACCTTGTATGAGCTGCATGCCATTAAAGTTACGACCCGTGACGAGCGTCCTCCGTTAACCGGAGAAGTGATCACTTCTGCCAGGGAAGAATTTGATCAAAATACAGGTGAAGCCAAGGTGACTATGTCAATGAATGCCGAGGGATCCAAAATCTGGGCACGTCTTACCCGAGAAAATGTGGGCAGGGCCATTGCCATTGTTCTTGATAATTATGTGTATTCCGCTCCCCGGGTTAATTCCGAGATCAAAGGGGGCAATTCTGAAATTACCGGTGACTTTACCATTGATGAAGCCAAAGACTTGGCCAACATGTTGAAATCTGGAAAGATGCCGGCTCCTGCCAAGATTATTCAAGAGGCTGTTGTCGGACCTACTTTGGGGAAAGAAGCCATCAATGCAGGGCTCACTTCTTTTGTAATAGCATTCTTGATGGTACTGGTATTTATGGTCTTCTATTACAGCAGGCGTGGCGGGTTGGTAGCCGACCTGGCATTGTTCCTGAATGTTTTCTTTATTCTCGGTGTACTTGCTTCGCTGGGAGCCGTGCTCACCCTGCCTGGTATTGCCGGTATCGTGTTGACGGTGGGTATTTCGGTGGACGCCAACGTGTTGATATATGAACGTATTAAGGAAGAGTTGAGATCCGGCAAAGGGATTAAAAAAGCCATATCAGAAGGGTACAGGCATGCTTATTCGGCAATTATAGACGCCAACGTAACTACTTTTCTGACAGGTGTGATCCTGTACGTGTTCGGGACAGGGCCGATCAAAGGATTTGCCACCACACTGGTCATTGGTATCCTTACTTCTTTATTCTCGGCTATCTTTATTACCCGCCTGGTCTTTGAGAGAGCACTGAGTAAAAATAACAAACTAACTTTTGCTACCCGGATAACGGAAAAAGCATTCACGAACCTGAACATAAAGTTTATCGAAAAAAGAAAACTGGCCTATGTAATCTCTGGAACGGTTATTCTTATTTCCGTGATATCTCTCTTTACCAGAGGATTGAGTCCGGGCATTGATTTTACGGGCGGTCGTACTTATGTGGTGAGATTTGAGAAACCTTATCCTACCCAGGATATTCAGAAAGCACTGACAAATGTCTTTGATAAGGTTCCTGAAGTAAAAGTGTATGGGAGCGTGGATCAGATGAAGATCACCACACAGTATATGATTGACAACCCGGCCGCCGATGACCAGGTGGAAGAAAAAATGTATGAAGGCCTGAAGCTACTTCTTGGAGACAATGTGGATCTCCAGACTTTTAAAACAAAATATATCCAAAGTTCGCAGACGGTTGGACCGACCATCGCCTATGATATCAAAGTGCAGGCTATGTGGGTTATTTTCTTCTCGCTGATCATCATCTTTCTGTATATCATGCTGCGATTCCGGAACTGGAGGTTCGGGATGGGTGCTGTGGGAGCCCTGATCCATGACTCCCTGATTGTGATCGGGATGTTCTCCCTCTTGTATGGGAAACTGCCGTTCTCGATGGAAATAGACCAGTCCTTTATCGCTGCTATCCTGACGGTGATCGGTTACTCGGTGAACGATACCGTTGTGGTATTCGACAGGATCAGAGAATATATGAAGCTTTATCCGAAACGAGCTACGGAGGAAGTGCTGGATGCAGCCATTAACAGTACTGTCGGACGTACCATAAATACTTCGTTGAGTACCTTTATCGTGTTGCTGGTGGTCTTTATCTTCGGTGGCGAGGTCATCCGCGGATTTATCTTTGCTATGCTGATCGGTGTGTTTATAGGTACCTATTCTTCAATCTTCGTGGCAACGCCATTGATTTATGATACCATGAAGAATAAACATCCTGAACTCGAGCTGACCGTTAAAGGAAAAGGGAAAAAGAAAAAGAAAGCCAAAAAATAATAATGTTAAAAAAACCTGATCATGACGACCAGGTTTTTTTGTTTGGCATATCTTTTTTAATTTCGCAGGGATATAGAAACCGGAGGTTGGAATGAGTAGTTTGCTTTTTATCAGTGGTCAGGAAATTATCATAGTTTTTGTGGTAGTGTTGCTTCTGTTCGGAGCCAACAAAATACCCGAAGTCGCCAAAGGTTTGGGTAAGGGAATGAAAGAGTTCAGAAAAGCTACTGACGAGATCAAGAAAGAGATCAACGAGAGTGCTAAGGATGTGATGGATGATGTGGATGACCTCAGGGATAATCTGAATAATCTTAAATAATGATTTTGTCCGGAATCATTCCGCACTTTTTCCCCGGAGGACCTGTGGGAGATCCCCTCTATTTTGTTTTTGGGGTTTTCTTTCTATGGATAAGTGGCCGGTATCTAATTGAGGGGGGAGTGTCACTTGGAAAGAATCTACGATTATCGTCCCTGGTTGTGGGAATCACCGTGGTCTCCATGGGAACATCCGCTCCGGAACTGCTGGTGAGTATTAAAGCAGCTCTCCTGAAACATCCTGACATTGCAGTAGGGAATGTGGTAGGTTCGAACATTGCCAATATCGGATTGGTGCTGGGGGTGACTTCTCTGGTGATACCCCTGACGGTGAGGAAAGCCACCTTGCGGGTGGACGGTGTGGTTATGATCTTGGTTACCATAGGTTTTATCGTCATGGCTTGTACGAGAAAAACATTGTTCTGGCACGAAGGGGTCATCATGCTGATGATTATCTCTGTTTACCTTATCTGGCTGGTTATCAAATCCAGAAAACAAAAAATAATACTGCCGAAAATAGAAAAAAAAGGCATTTCTCTGTGGTGGGTGGCTTTGATTGTTATAGTAATTGCTTCCTACGGATTGGTATTGGGGGCTGATTACGTGGTGGTGGGAGCTTCCGGACTGGCCAAAAGCCTCGGAATCAATGAAAGGGTAATCTCCCTTAGCATGGTGGCCCTCGGGACCAGCCTCCCCGAACTTACGGCTTCCATTACTGCCGTACTGAAAAAAGAACCGGATATGTCTATGGGTAATATCATAGGATCAAATATTTTTAACCTTTTCGGAATACTGGGAGTTACCTCTTTGATACATCCGATCCCTATCAATCCCAAAATTTTGAACTTTGATGTGATATATATGCTGATCCTTACGATCTTTTTACTTATCCTCGGATCCAAAATGTTCGGGAGAAGATTAAGCCGTTGGAACGGTCTTGTGCTGGTTTTCTTCTATTTGTTTTATATTTTTGTGATCTATTTTAACAAGAATCCGGATTTCTTTCACCTAGGGCATTTCTTCAACGCGATCTGCCCGTCCTAATAATAGCTGATTCTGATGATAGTAACCCGCGGCATAAAAAAATCATATGGCTCTTTGCAGGTCCTGAAAGGGATTGATTTCCAAGTAGACAAAGGGGATATTGTTTCTATTTTCGGAGCGTCGGGGGCCGGGAAAACAACATTTCTTCAGATTCTTGGTACGTTAGATAGTCCGGATGATGGAGATATCCTGTACGATCAGGTGAATGTTTTCCGCCTTCGTGAAAAGCAATTATCCCGTTTTCGTAACAGACATATTGGATTTGTGTTTCAGTTTCATTATCTGTTGCCGGAATTTACGGCTCTGGAGAATGTCTGTATTCCTGCTTTTATCGCCGGTGTTTCACGCAAAGAAGCAGAACAGCGTGCGCTTGAGTTGCTTGGTGATCTGAACCTGGCAGACCGGACAGATCATAAGCCTGCCGAGTTATCCGGAGGTGAACAACAACGGGTGGCCGTAGCCCGTGCCCTGATCAATAAG
>Ga0136651_10001195_pt1 | contig 14314 bp, 10 predicted proteins | sample Mar14236cmmetaG_FD_94867 | JGI IMG/M metagenome (GOLD analysis project Ga0136651, IMG submission 94867) | Marine hydrothermal vent microbial communities from Guaymas Basin, Gulf of California to study Microbial Dark Matter (Phase II) - Marker... ...
ATTACCAAATTGATCGGTCAAACCGTCTATCGTGACAGTTGCAGCCGATACATCACTTGGAATCTGTTCCTTGAATTCTATCATCACAGTTTGTTCGTCTCCATAAAATGTCATAGGAGGAGCGTTATTGATGTTGTACACTGAAGATCCCGACTTGTATTTTAACACTGCAGTTGTTGTATCGTCGAACACAACCTTTTCATGAAACCTTATCAACACATAATCGTTTCTACCAACCTGTGTATTCACATAAAGATCCGCACTTAACGGTTGTGGTGGTTGGTGTAAATTATCAACCATTATCTCAAGATTCAGGCTTTTGGTATTCCCATATATATCTCTCACGCCAATATTTATATTTTCCAACGAATCGGTATCTGTAAAGTCTAAGCTGAGAGTTACTTCCATATGTTTCTTTCCATCCATTACTTGGATCGTTTTCGAAACTGAATATGATGAAACATTACCACTCGTGTTGATGGCGAGGTAATTCTCATCGAGGTTTTTATCCTCTGCATTTATGGTTATATCTATGCTCTTTTGATCCGTTGTGGCTGGGTACGTTGCATCAAGGAAATATAGTGTATTGTCAACAAAGGTATTGTCTGTGGCCATACGGATATTCCCTGCTTTATCTGCAACCACAAGTGTCGCGTTCAGATTTTCACCATCGATTAAAGGAATATCCACATTTAGATTCTGGTCAGTTGCCTCATTCAAAGGTATTTGAGAAGTTGCAACATAAAGGGTGGCATAATCAAACCATTCATCTGCAGCGGTATAAATTACATTCAGAGAATTAGTAAAAGTTTGATCGGGAAGATCGAGTTTGATCTCAGGATCAACCGTATCCACCACGAATGTAGCGGTTTTGATTGAGAAGTGCCCCCAAGCATCCGTGGCACAGAGACTTAAGAAGTTGATACCGTCATCTAAAGTTATAACTGCATTTTGTGAAAATTCTCCTTTTCTATTACTAAAACTAAAAGTAGTTTTACCTATTTTAATCACACCATCCCAGGTACTTGGATCGGTGATCGTCCAGTTTATAGGAACATTCGAATCATCGGTAAACTCTGGATAATCCAAGAACAAGTTCGGTGCTTTGGTATCCGTTGCACAAAAATCCTTACCCACAACTGTTTCGTTGTCGTAATGATCACTAACTCTAAATTCTACGTGATAACTTCCAAGAATAGAGGGTTTGAAATTGTAAAGTTGCGGAAAATTAGAAAAGTTTGCAAATGTTTTTGAACCCGTTGGACTCAATATCGTAAGAGTTGAGCAATCTATTCCATTCTCATCATATGCATCCACCGATATCGAAATCTGTTCTCCTAACTCTACAATCGATGATACAGTAATTGTCGCATTTGGAGGTGAGCTTTCCACTACAGATACATTGATTAAATCTTGTACTTCAAGAGTGCCTTTGTATCCTATTACTTTTATTGTATGTTCGCTAGCTGATAGAGCGGTATAGGTAGTCACATATGGTTTGGTGTTCTTTTCCACGATTTTTTGATCATCAAAGTAAAATTCGACTTTATCAACGTTGGTGGCATTGACTGAAATTTCGAACTCATCACCAAGTGGTATTTCTGAACCATCTGAAGGAGCCAATATTTTAATGGCTGGTGCTGATAAACTATCCAAAACCAATACTGAAAAATTCTCGTTTGTATAATAACCCATGTTATCGTAAACCGTGACAGTCCCTGTTATTGTTTTATCAATCTGCACATTCGGAGCGAGTAAATTAAAAACCCCCGTGGTATTAGAAGCTATGGTTGTATCGAATTTTACTCTGTAATATGATATACCTTTATCATCAATAGCAGTTACCTTGCATTGAAAAGAATCTCCTTCGACAACTTCTGAAGGAGCGTCGATATTATTTATCTCTGGGGGTTTATTTGGAAATATGATGTTACATGAGACACTGAACATCAAGAAAATGAGTGTAACTAAAAACAATAACAGATACCTTTTTACATTCATTCCTCTTTTCCCCTTTCCTTCAATTATTTCTATATCTCCAAATAATAGTTCTACTGCTTTTGTTTTAGCTCCTTATTTGTTATAATTTCTGTGAATGATTCTTTTTTATTTTGTGAGGTGATTAAAGGCGTTTCTGAAAAGGCTGAATATACCAATCAATGTTGATCTAATAGGTATTTTAGGACAATACGATAGAAATCTCAGACGGGCAAGAGATGAATTTGGAGTTTCAATTAAAATTGAGGACAATGAATTAATAATATCTGGTGAGAATGAGCATAATGTTGATTTAGCTTGGATGCTTTTTAAAGAACTCATTGATATGGCCAATGCTAAGGGATTTGTGGATGTCGGAGAATTGAATTATCTAATAGAAAAACTTAAAGAGATGGATAATAAGAATTCTGAAGAAGATGGTATAGCAAAGCAAATTTTTTCTACTTCACTTCTTGGTGAAAAGATAAAACCAAAAACCCTTGGACAGAAAAGATACATGGAAGCAATGGAAAGAAACGATATTGTCTTTGCTATAGGACCAGCTGGTACTGGTAAGACTTATCTTGCGGTTGCAAAAGCTATAGATTCATTAAAAAAGGGTATAGTGCAAAGAATAATATTAACTAGACCGGCGATAGAAGCGGGTGAAAAACTAGGATTCTTGCCTGGAACTTTCATGGAAAAAGTGGATCCATATTTGAGACCTCTATACGACGCGATGTTTGATATGATGAGCTTTGGTAAATTTCAGAGTTATCGCGAGAGAGGAATAATAGAGATCGTTCCACTTGCCTATATGCGTGGTAGAACATTGAACAATGCTTTTGTTATACTGGATGAGGCACAAAATACAACTCACCAACAGATGAAAATGTTTCTAACAAGAATAGGTTTCAATTCAAAGGCGGTCATAACTGGTGATGTAACACAAGTGGACCTTGAAAAAGGGAAAATTTCTGGTTTAATAGAAGCTGCAAAGATACTTGATGGAATCGAAGGAATAATGTTCGTTTACCTTAACAAAGAGGATGTGGTGAGACATCCGCTCGTAAAAAAGATAATAAAAGCTTACGAGGATTATGAAAGGGAAAATCAAGATGTTCAATGAAATGAGAAAATCGTTAGAAAATTTACTGAGGCTCTTTTCGAATAAATGGTATATATTCATTTCACAAGCTTTTGTACTTTTTTTCATGAAATATTCTTTGTACTTTTTGAACATAGAGCGCTCAATAGTTGAGTATCTCATGCTCGTATCTTTGGTATTTATAACCTGTGAACTTGGTATAAGCAAAGTGAGATTCTTTAAGTTGCATAGGAGTTATGTATTCACCTTTTATTCCATACTGACCGTTGGTATGATTTTGAACTCTTTGAGTTACAGTTATTTTGGATATCCTGGTATTTCAATATTCCTACCTGTATCTTTGATAACGATTTTAATGGGCACAACTGCAGGGATATCCTCAACATATTATTTTTCTCTTTCCTCCGCGATAATATTGAATTACTCTTTGAAATATTCTCTTTTTTTTCTTTTTGTTGGCAGCCTCACAGTTTTTCTAACACGAAGAATAAACAAAAGAATAGACATCGCGAGAGCGGCCATATTCGTTTCATTGCTCCAAGCAGTTCTCTTTGCAATAAACGAGAATTTTTTTATTCCAATATCAACTTACACGAATATTGTGAGAGGATTCTTGAATCCGATTCTATCCTCCATAATTACAATTGGGATTTTACCCTATATAGAGTATGGAAGCAGGATCTATTCAAGTATAGGAATGCTGGAATTGGGTAACTTGAGTCACCCTCTTTTAAAGCAATTATCAATTAAAGCACCTGGAACATATTATCATAGTGTTATCCTTGCTAATTTAGCGGAAGCAGCTGCAGAAAAGATAGAGGTTAATCCAATATTGGCCAGAGTTGGTTCTTATTTCCATGATATAGGAAAAATGAAAAAACCAGAATTTTTTATTGAAAATCAGCAACTTGAAAACCCACATTCTTCTTTACACCCAAGTTTGAGCCATATAGTGTTGAATTTCCATGTTAAGGCCGGTAGCGAATTAGCTCGAAAATACAGACTTCCTTTATTGATCGAGGATATAATAAAACAACACCATGGTGTAAGAATCCAAAAGTTCTTCTATCATAAAGCAAAAGAAGTGAATCCTGAGGTCAAAGAGGAAGACTTCAGGTACCCCGGACCCAAGCCACAATTTAAAGAAGCCGGAATAATAATGCTTGCTGATTCCATAGAGGCAGCTATTAGAAGCATAAAAGATCCAACCCCTTCAAAAATAGAAGAAATGGTTACCGAGATTGTTAACGATATATACAATGAAAGGGAACTTGATGAGTCTGGTCTAACTTTAAAAGATCTCGAACTGATAATTGAAGAATTCGTAAGAGTTCTTGTGAGCACTTATCATCAAAGGATAGAGTATCCCCGTGAAGAAACCAAAAACAATCTTGTAACTTTAAAGGAGAGTATTGAAGATGAAAGTGAACATAATAAATAATACAGATGAAAAAATTGTTAACATGCTTCCAATTTATGATATTATCTACGAGGTTTTGGGAATGATAAAAACTAAATCGTTGAAAATCGATAAAGAAATGAACGTTGTTTTCGTTGATAAGCAATCAATAAAGAGTATGAACTACCAATTCAGAGGTAAGAATACCGAAACAGATGTCTTGAGTTTCCAATATGACGACGATGATGAGATTTTTGGCGAGATAATACTTTGCCCGGAAGTTATCAAGACACAAGCACCAAATTTTAATAATTCATTCGACAAAGAGTTGACTTATATGCTAATACATGGTATCTTACATCTTGCTGGGTACGAACATGAAGATGATCCAAGAAAAGCAAAGGAAATGTTTCGTATTCAAGAAGAAATATTCAGTGTAATAAAAAATAAATACATAGACAAAACTTAATTTACATTAGCGGGACAGTATCCCTTCTTTAATACCCCTTGAGAAGGCACCCCCCAACAGAGACTGTCCCGCCTTTTTTATTACAAAGAGAGAGGTGGAAAAATGGGAGTGAGGGTTCGTTTTGCACCAAGTCCAACTGGGTATCTACACGTCGGAGGAGCCAGAACTGCTCTATTCAATTTTTTATTTGCCAAAAATCAAGGTGGTACGTTTGTATTGAGGATAGAAGATACTGATCTCGAAAGATCAACAAAAGAATCAGAGATGGCATTGATTGATTCATTGAAATGGCTTGGAATAACATGGGATGAAGGTCCTGATGTCGATGGTGGTTACGGCCCCTACAGACAGAGTGAAAGACTCAATTTATATAGAGAAATCACAGAACAGCTCATAAAGAAAGATAGAGCTTATGAAGTTTATGTTCATCCTGAAGAATTAGAGGAGTTGCGTGAGAAACTTCAGAGTGAGGGAAGATTACCACATTATAATCGAGAAATGCTTGAAAAATTCAATACTAAAAAGAGAATCGAAGAGTTTAAAAACAACGGTAAAAATCCGGTTGTTTTTTTTGTTTTCAACGACAAAGAGTACGAGATAAACGATCTGATAAAAGGAAAGGTAACATTTAGAAAAGGAGCTATTGGAGACTTTGTACTTTTAAGGAGCAATGGGATACCGACATACAATTTTGCCTGTGTTATCGATGATCATTTTATGCATATAACCCATGTTATACGTGGGGACGATCATCTCTCTAATACCCTTAGACAAGTTGCTTTGTACGAAGCTCTTGGATGGGAAATGCCGAATTTTGCACATGTTTCAATGATACTTGGACCAGATGGGAAGAAGTTAAGTAAAAGGCATGGCGTGTCATCAGTTGAGGGATACAGAAGCAAAGGATATCTTCCTGAAGCAATGATTAATTATCTTGCTCTTTTAGGCTGGTCACATCCCGAAGGGAAGGAAATTCTGAGTTTAGAAGAATTAATAACCAGTTTCTCGCTGGATAGGGTTAGTTCGAATCCGGCGATATACGATGAAAATAAACTTAAATGGATGAACGGGTATTATATAAGAAACTACGATATAGAAAAACTCACCAGGATCTCGAAGAAGTTCATTGTGAATTCCGGATTGTGTGATGAAGAGGAGTTCGATGATAAATTCGAATGGTTTGAAGAAGCGATAAACTCCGTTAGAAACGGTATAGATGAATTGATCGAATTACCGGAAAAATTGAAAGTTTACTTTGAAAATCCTAAATTCATTTCGACTGAGCTGAATTTGAGCCCTGAATTGATTGAAGTATACTCAAAACTTTTGGATAACCTTGAAAAAGCTGAAAGATGGAATAAAAACGAGATTCTGAATATTTTCAGGAAAACGTTGAAAGGGCACAAAAAAATAAGCAGAAAAGACTTCTACATGAATCTTAGAATCATTTTAACTGGGAAAACAGAAGGTCCAGAATTATTGGATATCATTTATCTGCTTGGTAAAGAAAGAGTTTTAGCAAAGCTTTCAGATATTGTAAAGTGAGGTGATTCAGTGATTTACATATATAACACTCTAACAGGTAAAAAGGAAAAGTTCGAACCCTTAGAAAAGGATGTCGTCAGGATGTATACTTGCGGTCCCACTGTTTACAACTATGTGCACCTTGGTAACGCAAGACCCGCTGTGGTTTTCGATACTTTTAGAAGGTATCTGGAATACAGAGGATACAGGGTAGTCTATGTGCAAAACTTCACTGATATTGATGACAAAATAATAAATCGAGCTCATGAGCTCGGTATCGAATCCAAGAAATTATCGGAAAAGTTCATAAAAGAATACAGGATTGACGCTACAAAACTTGGAGTAAGAGAAGCTAACTTTCATCCTAAAACAACGGATTTTATAAAAGAAATAATAGAATTCATCGAAGAATTGATCAAGAAGGGATATGCTTACATAGTTGATGGTGATGTGTATTTTAGTGTTAGAAAATTCAAAAAGTATGGCGAACTTTCCCATAGAGATATTAACGAACTTATGGTTGGTGCAAGAATAGAGCCGGGTGAGAAGAAAAAAGATCCTTTGGATTTCGCACTTTGGAAATCTGCTAAAACCAATGAACCTTTCTGGAAGAGTCCGTGGGGAAATGGAAGACCTGGATGGCATATAGAGTGCTCTGTGATGTCAACGAGGATACTCGGCAAGACCTTTGATATACACGCTGGGGGCAATGATTTGATATTTCCACATCATGAAAATGAAAAGGCTCAAACGGAGGCATTGACTGGAGAACTTTTTGCTAAATACTGGATGCACAATGGCATGATAAACTTCAAAGGCATGAAAATGTCGAAATCCACTGGAAATTTCGTCGTTCTACGTGAATCATTGAGAACATTTGGAAAGGATGCTATAAGATATTTTCTGCTATCAAAGCACTATCGGAGTCCCATCGATGCAAGTGTGGAACTATTGCATGATGCAAAAAGAGCTACCCAAAGGGTCAATGAAACATTGGATCGAATAGCCAAACTGCTTGATAAAGATCTCATAATTCCTTCGAGTGAATCGAAGTGGATAAAAGAAAAGAGGAGTCAAATAGTAGAAGCACTCGATGATGATTTTAATACTCCTAAAGCATTGGGAGTCATTTTCGATGTGATCAGAGAGATGAATTCCACGGATGATAAAACCATACTCGAGGAAGGTTATTATCTAATAAGAGAAGAATTTGGACCTGTATTTGGATTGTTCGATGTGCCTCAAGAAAATGTTTCAACGCAAAAATTGGATGATGTATTGAAAGTAGTAATAAATGTGAGGAATGAGTTTAGAAGAAACAAAAATTTCGAAATGGCTGATAAGATAAGAAATGAATTGAACAACATAGGTGTAAGGTTAAAAGATACTCCGAATGGTACTGAGTGGAGCATAGATTGATTGGAAAATTTCAATTTTCAAAGCCCTTTTGGGCTTTTTTTATTCTAATTCATGAGAAAATTTTGATAATAATAGAATTGATTTATGATAATCTAATCACTATTCTTTTGACTTTAAGATTCAAAAGATGTTATAATATAGGAAAATAGCAGGAAGAAAGTTTTAAAACTGGAGGGATGGGGATGCGCGGTTTTTTTGTCAATAATTGGATCTTTGGAGATACTCCAATAGAGGCAGTTGTTGAGAGAGTATCAAAAATAGGGTTCGATGGTATAGAACTTGTAGGTGAACCGAAAATTTATAAAGGGAACTACGTAAGAAGGTTGATTGAAGATCATGGCTTGAAGGTTTGTTCAATCTGCGGTATGTTCCCAGGTCCCGAAAAAGATGATCTGAGAGCAGCTTGTCATCCAGAATCTTCTGAGAGGCAAAAGGCTTTGGATTATATTAAAGCTTGTGTTGATTTAGCAATCGAAGTTGGGGCAAGAAGTGTATTAGTTGTACCGAGTTTGGTTGGTCAACCGGCTTATTTCAAATCAAAGGAAGAAGATCTGGAAATATCAAAAGAAGTTATGTCAAAAGCAGCTGAATATGCTGAAAATAATGGTATCCTACTTACATTGGAACCTATAAATAGATATGAGGTTGGTTTAATAAACAGTCTAGAAGAGGCAATTGAATATTGTAAGGATATAAACAATGAACACTTCAGAACCATGGGTGACACTTTTCATATGCAAATGGAGGAGCCAGATGGCATTCCAAATGCTATAAGAAGAACTGGGAGATATTGGTTACAGCACTTGCATGTTGCGGATAACACACGTAGAGCTCCTGGAATGGGGACCATGCCCTGGCGAGAAATAATACGTGCACTTTACGATATAAAGTATGAAGGTGCAGTTTCATGCGAGCCGCTTCCCAAAGGAGCTTCTCCTTACGATGCGAGAAAAGGGAAGATCCCTGCTGAGAAATTGGATACCGAATTGAAAAAAGGGTTAGAATTTTTGAAGCGTGAAATGGAAACTGTTCTTGAGGTATTAGATAGTGGAAGATGATTTACCATACTTTAATAAGGGGGGATTTTTTTATGAGAAAGCTCTGGATATTTTTGCTGATCAGTGTCATGATCTTACTAACAGTTTCATCTCTTGCAACTTATAAGATTGCCTTCATTCCAAAACTCGTAGGTATACCTTATTTCAATGCCATGGAAGCTGGTGGCAAAAGGGCGGCAAAAGACTTAGGTGTGGAATTTATCTACACTGGCCCCACTACAGACAGTGTCGCAAAACAAATTGAAATAATTGACAATCTTATTACCAAAGGTGTAGATGCAATTGCGGTTGCTCCAAATGATCCGGCTGCCATAACCCCAATAATGAAGAAAGCGAAAGGAAAAGGAATACTCACGATGACTTCAGATACTGATGGGGCGCAAAATGTCAGAGAAGTATTTGTTAACCAAGCTAGACCACGAGACATAGGATACGCGGTAATGGATGTTGTGGCAGAATTGATGGACTACAAAGGAAAATTCGCCATAGTTTCTGGAGGCCCAACTGCATGGAATTTGAACACTTGGATCATGTACCTGCAGCAGAGACTTGCCGAGTATCCCGATATTGAGCTCGTCACCATCAGATACGCTGGTGAAGATGTCCAAAAAGCCGTCGATGTTGGATTGAGTGTGATACAAGCATTCCCGGATATAAAGGTTATTGTTGGAATGAACAGTACTTCAGCTCCAGGCGTCGCTGAGGCCGTTGAACTTGCGGGAAAAGTTGGGCAAATATGGGCAACCGGTATAACCGTTCCAAGTATGATGAAAGAGCACATGAAGAAAGGATCCGTTAAAAAATTCGTACTTTGGGACCCAGAAAACCTCGGTTATCTAACCGTATGGGCTGCCAAGTATCTACTCGATGGCAATGAGTTCCCTGCAAATAAACCTATAGATGTACCTGGAATAAGTACAAAACCTATCTATTATCCGGGGACCAAAGAACTCGTTCTTGGACCACCACTTGTTTTCACACCTGAAAACATTGATAAATACAATTTCTGATTTGATCGATCTTTATAATTATCAGAAAGGGGCATTTTGATGCCCCTTTTTTATAAAAGGAGGAGATGGTTTTGGAGCCAATTCTCAAGGCAAAAAAGATTGTCAAGAACTTTGGTGGCGTTAAAGCTTTAAGGGAAGTTGATTTCGATCTATTCGCTGGTGAAGTTCATGCACTCGTAGGTGAAAACGGAGCAGGCAAATCCACCCTAATAAAGATCTTAACCGGTGTATTGGAACCAGATAGTGGTGAAATAGAGTATTTTGGTAAAAAACTTGTTTTGAAATCTCCTCGTGAAGCTCATGAAGCTGGAATAGTAGCGGTTTACCAAGAACCTCTGGTTTACAAACATTTGTCAGTCGTGGAAAACATTTTTCTTGGCAACGAGATAAAAAAGAAAAACGGTAATGTGGACTGGCAAAGGGAAAGGAGTATAACAAGAGAACTTTTGAAATCCTTGGATATCGATCCATATTTTATAGATGAACCTATGGGAAGTCTTAGTACCGGATTGCAACAGCTCACACTCATTGCAAAAGCGTTGAACTACAATGCAAAAGTGATTATTTTCGATGAACCAACCGCGATTCTTACCGAACACGAAGCTCAACGATTATTCTCAATAATAGAAAGATTGAAGGAAAAGGGAGTAGGAATTATATATATAAGTCACAGGTTAGAGGAATTACCTCAAATAGCTGACAGGATAACAATAATGAGGGATGGACAGGTGATGGGGAATTTTGACATGAACCAAGTGACCCGCGAAAAGATAATCGAACTTATGGCTGGGCACACTTTAATAGAAGAACTCAAACGGACACCTCCAGAGTACACAGATGTTGTCTTGGAAGTCAGAAATTTGAGTAAGAAGGGAATGTATCAGGATATAGATTTCAAACTGTATAGAGGAGAAATATTAGGATTTTCAGGGCTTGTAGGCGCTGGTCGTAGTGAAGTAATGCAAACCATATTCGGTTTGATAAAACCTGATTCTGGAGAAATAATAATTAATGGAAAAAAGGTCAATGTAAAAGATCCTTCGATCGCCATGAAACTGGGTATTGCTTATATTCCCGAAGATAGAGGATCTCAAGGGCTTTTCAAAGCACTAACAATAAATTTCAATGTAACCATACCTATCATAGAGCAACTCACCAAATTTTTGGGAATTGTTGATAATTCACGTGAGAAAGAAATCGCAACGAGATATTTGAAATGGCTTCAAATAAAAGCTCCATCGATCTACACACTCGTGAACAACTTGAGTGGAGGGAATCAACAAAAAGTTTTGATAGCTAAATGGCTCGCCACTTCTCCAAAGATACTGATACTCGATGAACCGACTCGAGGTGTCGACGTGGCCGTGAAATCTCAGATACACAATGAAATATTGAGATTAGCGGATAGTGGTATATCAATAATAGTTGTTTCTTCCGAATTGCCGGAAATAATTAAGTTGTCAGATAGAGTGATAGTGATGCACGAAGGAAGAATAACTGGAAGGTTTGACAAGAAGGAATCTATAACTCCAACTAATCTTCTGAACGCAGCAACCGGTGCTAGAATGGTATATTCCAGAGATTGAGGAAGGGGGATAAAGATGGGGCTAAAAAGGGTCATCAAAAGCCGTGAGTTAACAGTAAGCTTGGTAATGATTGGTTTGGTAATATTCTTCAGTCTATCTTCCAAGCGTTTCTTCACAGCAAATAATATACGAAATATTCTACTCCAAGTTTCAAGTATAGGTGTTGCCAGTATTGGAATGACAATGATCATAATAACCGGTGGAATAGATGTCTCAGCGGGATCGATACTCGGAATCGTTGCGGTTGTACTTGGAAAAGCCGCTGTTGGTGGGTTTCCGGCATGGCTTGCAATAATTTTGGGAATATTGGTTGGATTGGCACTTGGTAGCGTGAATGCTTCGTTCGTGGCTTTATTAGGGATCCCCCCAATAATAGTTACACTTGGTATGATGAGTTTACTTCGCTCATTGACATACACTTTTTTGGGTGGAAGATGGATAGCTTCTTTGCCAGAATCCATTAGATGGATGGGGCTTGGAAAAATATTGAATATTCCTATTCCCATATGGCTGACGATTATTTTGATAGCCTACTTCAGCTATTTCATGAAATATAAATCCCTGGGTAGATATGTGTACGCTGTTGGTAACAATATAGAGGCAACCAGAATAGCGGGGGTAAATACCAAGCGGGTTCTCTTCTTTGTGTATGCTTTGGCCGGTTTGTTGTATGGAGTAGCAGGTGCCATTGTAGTGGGAAGAACTGGCATAGTTCAAACTAACACAGGAAACAACTTTGAACTTCAAGTTATTGCTGCAACCGTTCTCGGAGGCACCAGCATTCTTGGGGGAAAAGGGACCGTTTTTGGAAGTTTGCTCGGTTCTCTGTTGATTGCTCTTTTATCCAATGGCTTGATACTCTTGAATGTTCCTGCACTCACTGAAGGATTGATAATAGGTATCTTGATTCTTGGATCTGTAGCCATAGATGTTATTAAAAACAGAGGTGAAGAATAATGAAAAAATTTCTAAATCTCATGGCAACCAACAGATCGTTTTTTCTATTTATCTTTCTCATAGCAATGTTCTTAGTTTTTTCTTTCGTAATACCGGAATTTTCCACAATATACAATATACTCAACATGACAAAGTATGGTGTTGAAATAGGCCTTTTGGCATTTGCAGAAACGCTGATAATAATCTCGGGTGGTGGCGGAATAGACTTATCGATAGGTTCCATACTGAGTTTGAGCGCCATGGTTATAGGCGTATTAGCAGGAAGACTCGGTATGAATATAGTTTTAGCCTCGATTTTAGGATTGATTGCAGGAGGGCTCTGTGGAGCCGTAAATGGATTTTTCGTGAGTTTCTTGAGGATGCCGCCATTGATAGTTACCTTATCAACCATGTATGTTTACGACTCTCTTGCACTTTTAATAGCAGTTGATAAATGGGGAAATCCAATGCCTGTCTCAAATTTTCCATATGGTTACTTTTTTATAGGTCAACAAACATATTTCAATATTCCGTTTCAAGTCATAGCGATATTTATTCCGTTGGCTTTGATCCTTCATTTCTTGTTGTCCAAGACAACTTTTGGTAGATATCTCTTCGCTACAGGAAACAGTGAGGTTGTTGCCAGATTTTCCAATGTCCCTGTGAAAAAGATCAAGTTTTCAGTGTACGTAATCGGAGGATTTTTAGCAGGTCTTGCAGCGTTGATAATGACCTCGAGGATTGCAAGTGCGAGGCCAGACCTTGGAGCTGGATTGAATCTACAAGCAATAACCATAGCGGTCTTAGGTGGAACAAACATAATGGGAGGAGAAGGCAGTATACTTGGAACACTGATGGCTATAGTAGTTATAACCGCTTTGTACAATGGATTGCAGCTCGCTGGTATTAGTTCCATTTGGCAAGTTGGAACACTTGGTATAATATTGATAGGAAGTGCAATAGCAAATATAATTCTCTCGAGAAAATACAGTTCTGTTGAATAAATACAAGGAGGAATGAAGAAATGCATGAAGATCCAAAAAAGTTGGTTTTTGAACCGGAAATTGCTTGGAAAAAAAGAAAAAGAGAAGAAATCGAAAGATTCAGCAAAGAATATTCGAAATTTTTAACAAAATCCAAAACGGAAAGATTGGTAGTAAAGAACTTGGTAACAGATGCCGAGGAACATGGCTTTTCTGACGATATCTCATCCGATAGATTTTACGTTGTTAACAAAGACAAAACCGTTGCCTTTTTCAGGATTGTCGATGATTTAAAGAATGGATTGAATATAATCGCTACACACATCGATTCTCCAAGAATAGATTTAAAGCCAAGGTTTTTGTTTGAAGATAGTGGGATTCTCCTTTTAAAAACACATTATTATGGTGGTATAAAAAAGTACCATTGGCTCAATATCCCTTTGTGTTTAAAAGGGGTTATATTCAAAACCGATGGAAGTACAGTGGAAGTATCCATAGGTGATGAGCCAGCCGAGCCAATTTTAGTGATTCCTGATTTACTACCACACTTGGATAAGGAAGATAAGAAAGTAACTGAAAAATTTCAAGGAGAAGATTTGGCACCAATAGCCGGAACCATTCCAATTGAAGAAGAGGAGAAAGAAGCGGTAAAACTCTTTATCCTAAAGCTTTTGAACGAAAAATATGGGGTAACTGAGGAAGATCTTTTAGGGGCTGATCTTGAGTTAGTACCTGCATTTGAGGCAAGAAGTGCTGGCCTTGATAGGTCCCTGATTGCGGGATATGGCCATGACGACAGAGTTTGTGCTTATAGTGCTTTTCGAGCTATTTTGGATTCGATGTCA
>Ga0136651_10001197_pt1 | contig 14300 bp, 10 predicted proteins | sample Mar14236cmmetaG_FD_94867 | JGI IMG/M metagenome (GOLD analysis project Ga0136651, IMG submission 94867) | Marine hydrothermal vent microbial communities from Guaymas Basin, Gulf of California to study Microbial Dark Matter (Phase II) - Marker... ...
ATAATATAGCTGCCAAGGGTAATATGTCTGCCTAGATCTCCGTCTACGTTCATCATCTGGGGTCCCAAACCGATCGCAGCCGCAAAAATAGCCGCGAAAAACACTTCTCCCAAGCGTGGTAAAACAAACTTTGCGATCTTCCGGGCAATTTTCTTGGTATTCATGGTGTTGTTGTAATCCCTAATCCGATCTCTTCAACATGAATAGGGGCTGAGAGTTGATAATATACAGTATAATCCCCAATTCTCTCCTGCTTCCAGCTAATCTCCTTGTCCACAAATTGGTCGACAAGGTATTTGTCTAGTTCGGGGTGATGCGTTGTTATATAGGCCACTTCAGAGGAAGAGCTGACAAGTGCTGTGTAAGGTCGGTAGCGGTCATCCCGGGAGTTATACCGGAAATCTTCGTGATACGGCAAACGAGGTACGAAAATGATCTCCTCCTGAGTTAGAAAAGCCAATGGGTAGGATACCCAGTAATTACTATAGCCTGCAGTGATATCATTGGTCTGCAAAAAATCGATCAGCTCATCCATCTGGGAGTGATCCACCTGGGCGACTGGATCGAACTGGGTTGTGAGTCCCGGCGGATTGGTTTTTACGGATTGAATTATGCCGCCCAGATTATAAAGAAGCAGGAAGCAAACCAGGCCAATCTCTAATATTCTTCTCCCTCCCAGCTGAGTAGCGATCAAATCTGCACCGTACAGGCTCATGGGCATCAAAAGAGGCAAAAAATACCTTCCAGAAGGATCATCTCCGTAAGGTGACAAAATAAATCCCACCGCTAAAATCAGGCCGATAAGGCCCAGAAGAGACAAATCTGTGGTCAATTTAAGCGTAATCAATTTCCGCAGACTGTAAAGAAAAACGGCCAACCAGTAGACCAACAAAAACGGCATGAGAGGAAGCATTAACCAGGTGATAGACCATGGAGGTCTTATCCCAGTTACAACGCTGCCGCCGAAAACAATCAAATTGATGGTTCTTTTAAGGGGTTGGATTATCCAGCTCCCCTCTCTCGCACCTGCGATAGCCCCACCAGCCAGCTCAGTCAATACCGCCAGGTTTCCATCCAGGATCGCGGTTCCCCACCAGGGAGAAGATCCTACTAATCCTCCCCCCGCAAGACAAAGCAATCCTTTGATGCTAACCGGTTCTTGACGCTTAATCAAATGATAGATAATGCCGATTAAGATAGGTATACTGTAAACCAAAGACAAGCCCAAAACCCAGAAAGCAAATCCTGCCCCAAAACCCCAGGCGGCCAATCCCCAATAATGCCGCTTTGAGAGGAACTTCGCTTTCTTTAACCACTCGATTGTCTCCAGTCCGCCCAGAAGCAGGAAATTTCCAATCAGCAGCATTTCTCCGTATCCACCCAGACTTACTGTGCTGTACAAAGCCACATTTACTGTCGGGATCGCTACCAGCAAGCCTGCATACAGGGCAGCTCGCGTATGTTTTAATACCCTGGAGGCCAGCATTATTGTTGTCGCCACGGTTCCAAGATATAGGGCAGACTGCACCAGTCTGATAACCCAGACATGTTCCCCGAAAATTCGAAATCCCAGGGCAACGATGATCGCGTCCAGGCTCCCCATATAGTATTGGCCGTAAAAGAAAGCTGTTAATTGTCCCTGATTGATATGCCGGGCCATGAGAGCGACTATCGCTTCATCAGCGTTAAAAGGCGTGACTTCGGTAGGCCAGAGGAAGCTTTTCAGTACTGCTGCCAATAACAGTGGAAGACCATATAAGAGCAGTTTTGGTAGTTTTTTGTCCATAATCAGGTAGTTTAACCTGTTCAACTTGTATTTCAAGAAAGATTTTTCAAGTAATGAGGGTCAGAATTGGATCATGCTGGAATTATAGCAGGAGCTGGTGTCATCAGGCGGTTATCCGCTTGAGAATTATGTTAGCTCCCTGTTTTCTGTGCGTCCGCAAGGTAAATTTGAAATTGATCTTCTCCTATATAGCTTGATACATTCTGTGCAAATATAATCTATCTACTCTCTTTAATTTACTTCTGGACTGGAACAATCATGCTATTTCTTGAAAAGAACCAGAAAGCACTCAATTTTTTTCCACCAGCATAGAAACATTAAGATTCACTTTTCCCGCCATCGCTCGCCCTTCAACATAACAGCGGTTTGCCTGGGTTTATTATCGTCAATTGTCTGCCCGAAGACTCAAAACCTATCCTGGATCCATCCCAAGAGCCGCTTATCATTTTTCTTAAGACAGTCCCCAAGCCTTGCGTAGTAGTTTATAATAAATCCTAATAGGATCAATCAATTCGTACTGCCAGGCGCCTGGTAGATACATATTTAATACTCTCTAGGGAGAGTTTTGGATGAGTACACTTTCGTTGCGGGCCTACAACAGGGAGATCGATTCGTTAATCGAGCAGAATCGTCTTGACGAAGCTATCGGTCACTGCCGCCATATTCTCTCCAAATTTCCCAAACACATAGATACTTACAGGCTGCTTGGTAAAGCCTATCTCGAAAACGGCCAAAACAGCAATGCAGCAGATATCTTCCAACGTGTTCTTTCAGCAGTTCCAGATGATTTCATAGCCCATGTTGGCATGAGCGTGATTCGTGAAGAAGAAGGCAACCTCCCAGCCTCTGTCCTTCATATGGAAAAGGCTTTTGAGCTGCAGCCATATAACTCCGAAATCCAGCTTGAGCTCAAACGGCTTTACGGGAAACGAGATGGCCTTGAACCTCCCAAAGTACGCCTTACACAGGGAGCCTTAGCTCGAATCTACGCCCAGGGAGATCTAATCAAACAAGGCATTGCGGAGCTTCGCTCAGTCATAAAAGAGAATCCCAACCGGTATGATTTAAAATCGCTTTTAATGGAATCCTACATCGCAGGAAACCAGCTAGCAAATGCAATTGACCTGGCAAGCAATATTCTCAAGAAATACCCCTACAATTTGGCCGCGAATCGGATCTTGGCTCGCTCACTAAAAACCCATGATCATCCAAATGAAATGTCCATTTGCACAAAACGCCTGTATGCACTTTCCCCTTATGAAGCTTATATATCAGAACACGCACCTACCCTAGAACAAGTTCCGGACCGTGCGATTACAATTGAAGAGCTAGACTGGGAGAAGGATGGTCAAATCATCTAATCTGCCCGGATCTTTGCCGAGTTGTATTAGAATTAGAGATATTTGATAGTCCACGTAAATCTGACTTCAGCAATTCAGAGTGGATGTATCCGTAATCAAGGATAAGTGTGAATTATGGCTGACGATTATAATGGAACCCCAGTACCGGAGAATCAAAATCCAGAGCCAGGCAACGGCGATCAGAATGATAAGATTCCGGATTGGATGAAGGAGGCCGGTTGGGAAACCTCCAGCGGCACTTTTGACGAATCCAAGCCGGTCTTTGACGATCTGGATGACGATGAAGATGAAATCGTCCCAGCCGACATCCCTGCTTGGTTGGAAGACGCTGCTCCGGAAGGATTCAGCTCCGATCCAAACGCCACACCAGCGTTTGAAGGCTTAGACGTTGATGAACCTTTTATCACCACTGGCGATCTGGTCCCTCCCCCTTCCATGCAGACGCCTGCTGAAGAAGATCAACCAGAGAAACCAGCAAAAGTGTCAGATCCCTCAGAATTTGATATTCCCTCTTGGCTTGAAAATCTGGAACTCGATGAAGACTCCCAAGAAACCGCTGTAGCCTGGCTGGAGAACATGCCTGAGAGCCTCCGAGCATCAGAAGAAGAACTCAAGCAAGTGGAAAAATTTCAAACTGAGGAGCCAGAAACTATCGAAGAACCTATAGATGAACTTGCTTGGGTTGATGAGATCGACTTGGAACCAGGACAATCCCTTCCCGGTACAGAAGATGACCAGGCAGCTCTTTCTGAAGACCTAATCGCTTCGGAATTAATTCCTGAAGCCAGTGAACCGGATCAAATTTTCAAACAGGACGAAATAGAATCCATGGAAAGCGAGTTGCCTTCATGGCTGAGAGATCTGGGCGATGATCAATCCGAAAAATCTGCCCAGAATGAGTTGGGTACAGACCTGCCAACTGAAGAAATGGATCAACCACCAGAAAGCCAGGAAGATGACATGCCGGATTGGCTCCGCCTTACTGAAGAACCAGAAGTTGCGGAAGCTTTAAAAAGCCCAGCTATTCATCCTGCAAGCGATGATGAACCCGAAATCCCTGATTGGCTCGACAATTTTGAAGGCGATGCTGCTGAAACCGCGGATTTAGCCGAAAACCTCTCCTGGCTGGACGACCTTTCAAGTGAGGAGGCAGCTGCTGAGGAAATCGATACGGTTCCGTCAGAAGACATCGTTGAAGAAACACAAGTTGAAGAACCCAGCCTTTCTGAAGTTATTGCTGACGAAACACCCCAATCCGAGCCACCAGCCCTGTCTGAAGAAAGCCCACAAACCGAAGAGGTTTCTCCAAACGATGAGACATTAAATGCCCAGGTCCCAGATTGGCTTTCTAAGCTCGGTACGGGAGAACTCAAAGAACAGGAGTTTGAACGTTCAGATATTTTAGGCAAAGGCGAAGAATACACACCCTCACCGTCGGAAGATGATTTTGATACCTCAACCTCCTGGCTGAATCAGATCAGCGAGGAACCCCTAGAAACTTCACAGGACGAGATCCCCTCACATGATGGCGAAGAAATGGATTGGCTGGACGCTACGGAAGCGCTGCCAACCGAATCCTCAGACGATGAATTTGCTGATCTTCAGGAATCCCTCACAGATGTGAATCCCGAGGAAATTCTCCCTGTCGATCTGGAATCAGAGAAATATTTTACTCCGGAGGAACTCGCTGAAGAGGAAAAATCAGACGATCTGCCTGACTGGCTATCAGAACTCCGCGAAGATGAAGACGATGATCAATCTCTATCCTTGGAAGAAGCAATCCGGCAAACTGATCACGATCTCAATGATGCCGAGATCGACTTTTTATCCAAAGTAGAAGAAAAAGAGGAAGACGAGGCTGACTGGTTGTCAAAATTAGACCAGGTCGAAAGCCAGCCTGACCAGAAACCGACCTCTCCTGCCATTGAACTGGAACCACTGGAGGTAGAAGAACTACCCGGGGAAGAATCTCCGCCAGAGCCAATTGTCTCTGGGGGCATGCTTGAAAGGCTCAAAGATACTGCAGAATTCAAAGACAAAGAAGATGTTCCCCAATGGTTAGAGGACATTAAGGAAGAAGAGGACCCGCAGGAAACCGCAGTTTTATGGCTTCAGCAATTCGTTACCCAGGGCGATAATGTAGATATTAATAATGAGATCAAGCGCTATACCGATGAACTCGACCCGGGAGATTCCATCCCCAAATGGATGGAGGATCTAAAAAACGAAGAAGATCCTCAAACCACAGCGATGCTCTGGCTTGAAAGGCTCTCCGCAAGCCGTCAAACCCAGGTCGCTCCAGAGCCATCTCCCTCTAAGGAAGATGATAGCGGCTGGCTGGCTGATCTGGACCGCGAAGCTGCTGAAAGCTCTTCAGACCTGGAAACAGAAGAAGTCAAGGATTTTAGCGACCCAGATAAAGGCTGGTTGGCAGATCTTGAAATTGATGAAAAACTAAAAGCTGCCGACGAAGACATGCCAGAGTGGTCCAAGACAGAAGGCAAACCTGAAGGCACTTTGTCAGAAGTCGATCCCCCCTGGATGAAAGCTACTTCCCCTCTTGAAGGCGATTTTTATACAGATGAGCTTACAGGAGGCGAGGATAAGGAAGTTGAAATACCTGAATGGCTCGCAGGTTACGCCGACGGTGAACGCCCAGAAGAAGCTCAAGAAGATGAAAGTAAGGCTGAGGAAGAATATACCTGGCTTTCTGCCGCAGACACCCCCGGCACACCTAGCACCCCGCTCGACTTGAATAGAGCAGCAATATCTCAGCTGGAAGGGATCCTGGGGATCAGTCATCAGATTGCGAAAGGTATCGTTACCTACCGCGAAAAACATGGTCCATACCATACCTTTTCTGACCTAAAGAATGTTCCAGAAATAACTGATGAGCAGACAATCGACATTCTTAAACCAGAAGTTTTCATCAGCGTTCCTCCCCAGGAGGAAGAACCGCCAGCCGTGATTCCTGTTTCCAAACCTGAACCTGCGCCGCCCAAACATAAACCAGCTAAAAAGGCTGCCATGCCTGGGAACTTTGAAGAAATGCTTAGTACCGCGCGTTCTAGGCTTAGCGAAAGGTTGATAAACGAAGCCACTGAGCAGTACGGCCTACTGATCAAGAAGAAAAAATACCTGGACGAGATCATCGAGGATCTTCAAAAAGCATCCTTGGATCACCCCCTTGAGATTTCCATTCAACAATCCCTGGGGGATGCCTTCATGCAGAAGGATATGCTTGACGAAGCCCTCGAAGCTTATTCCAAAGCAGAAGACTTATTGTCCTAAACAAACAGAGCACAAAAAAAACGAGGGGTTCCCCGTCCTTTTTGTGCTCTTGCTTTTTAAGCCACCTGGCTATCCTTCCCAAGGATAGCCAATCCATGTATACTTATCCCTGGGTTTTTTACAAATTACGAAGCGGAGGATTTTGTGGAAAGAACATTGGTGTTAGTTAAGCCGGATGGCGTACAAAGAGGATTGATTGGCGAAGTCATCAAACGTCTTGAAAATCGCGGATTGCGCCTGATCGGAGGAAAATTTCTTCAGGTAACCAGAAAGCTCGCAGAAGAACATTATGGCATCCATAAGGACAAACCATTTTACGAATCCCTTTTGGATTACATCACTTCAGCGCCAGTAATGGCTTTGGCCTGGGACGGACCCAATGCGGTTGCTGCTGTGCGCCAGACCATGGGCGCCACTCATCCTACGAAAGCCGCTCCTGGTTCGATTCGGCATGATTTTGGCCTGGAAATCGGCAGAAATCTCACACATGCATCAGATTCTCCCGAGAACGGCGAAAAAGAAGTCGCCTTATGGTTTTCTAAGGAAGAATTAGTTGACTGGGATCAAGTCATCGCTCCCTGGGTTTTGGAATAAAATTACATCCCTGCGGCTAAAAAGAAGTTCCAGCCATCAGCCTGGAACTTCTTTTTTTTTATTTTCCCCCTTTGGTATAATGCTCGCTATATTCACAAATGAGCAATTTATGATTGATTCGGACCAGATCACAAAGAAACTTAGGAAAATTCTGCCCACGGTGACAGTCCCGGGACGCTACACAGGTGGTGAGTACAATCAGATCCGGAAAAACTGGGATGAGGTAGAGCTCAGGGTTGGATTAATATTCCCTGAGATCTACGATCTGGGCATGTCAAATCTGGGGCTGATGGTCTTGTATGATCTGATCAATCGTTCACCACGCTATTTGGCCGAACGGGCATTTGTCCCTTGGATTGACATGGAAGATGCCATGAGGACGGCAGGACTGCCCCTATATTCCCTTGAATCAAAACGTCCGCTGATAGATTTTGATGTTCTGGCTTTCTCGCTACCTTACGAAAGCCTTTACACCAATTTCCTTAACGCATTGGACTTGTCAGAAGTCCCTCTCTATAGTTCTGACCGCGATGATTCCCACCCCCTGGTTATCGCTGGCGGCCACTCTACCTTCAATCCTGAGCCTATCGCGCCTTTCCTGGATGCGGTTGTGATCGGTGAAGGGGAAGAAATCATTCTGGAAATCCTCGATACCCTCGCAGGTCTCCCAGACAGAGCCAGAAAATCCCGGAAACTCAACAGCTTGTCTGCTTTGGGCGGTGTGTATATCCCTGCTTTCTATCAACCGAACTATCGCGCTGACGGTACCTTCTCGCACCTCAGGAGGAACAATACAGCCGCTCCTGAAATCATTTTAAAAAGGATTATTGGTAAACTGCCGCCGCCACCACTTAATCCGATCGTCCCCTATGTTGACACTGTCCACAACCGCGCACCCCTGGAGATCATGCGCGGCTGCACCCGTGGATGCCGTTTCTGCCATGCCGGAATCGTTACCCGTCCGGTCCGTGAACGATCCAAGGAGGAGATCCTGGCAGCCATGGAAGCACTGATACCCAATACGGGGTATTCCGAAATCGGCCTGCTTTCCCTTTCGTCTTCTGACTACACGCAAATTATTCCCTTAATTAAGGCGATTAATGAGCGTTTTTCCGGACAGAATATCAATATCTCTCTGCCCTCACTGCGCATCGAATCTGTTTCAGTCGACTTGATGGACGCACTGGCCGGGAAAAGGCGCAGCGGCTTCACTCTCGCCCCGGAAGCTGCTACAGAAAGGTTGCGGGCGATTATCAACAAACCCATCTCTGACCAGCAGCTGCTGGATACTGCCAGGGAAATTTACAGCCGCGGCTGGCACACAATCAAACTCTATTTCATGATTGGCCACCCCTCTGAGACCCAGGAAGACGTTCAAGCCATCGCTGATCTTTCCAAGCGGGTTCTCGCTGTTGGCAAAGAGGAAAGCGGGAACAAAGCCAAAGTCCACACCAGCGTGAGCACCTTTGTCCCTAAGCCGCACACTCCCTTCCAATGGGTCGGCGTGGCTTCCAGGGACGATATCCAGGACAAGATAGACCTGCTCCAGAATGAGGTTCGCGGCAAGGGACTCAAACTCAACTGGAATGCCCCCAAGGAAACCCATTTTGAAGCCTGGCTCTCCAGGGGCGACCGCCGCCTTTCAACAGTGATTTATCACGCCTGGGCAAATGGAGCCCGCTTTGACGCCTGGCAGGAGCACTTCGATTTTGATACCTGGCTGCAGGCATTTGATGAAGCCGGTCTGGATCCCGATTTTTACAGCACACGGGAAAGAGCAGAAGATGAAGACTTCCCCTGGGATCACATCAATATCGGGGTAAAAAAATCCTTCCTCCTCCAAGATTATCACTTGAGCCAGGAGGGAAAAACCCGACCAGATTGCAGGGATGAGTGTTTTGCCTGCGGGATTTTGCCGGCATACAATGCGCTCCGGCACGAATATCCAGGCGAACTATGGCTCTGCCCGGAAGTCTCCCGTCTGATCAAGAAAAGCTGAGCTCACTATGAAAATGCAGCGCTGGAGAATCACTTTTGCTAAAACCGAGGCCATGCGTTACACTGGCCACCTGGACCTGATCCTGACCTGGGAACGTACCTTCCGCCGCAGCGGCCTGCCTCTCTCTTACAGCGAGGGTTTTAATCCCCGCCCGGTGATCAACCTGGCAGCCCCCCTGCCCCTCGGGTTTACCAGTCAGGGGGAAATTGGTGATTTCTGGCTGTCTTCTATTGTGACCATGCACGAATTTTCCAGCTCTTTAGATCGGGCCCTACCTCCTGGTTTGGCAATCCAGCATCTTGAGGAAGTCCCCCATCTCCATGGGGACAAACTGCCGTCACTGGTCCAGGCAGCCATTTACAGAATGACACCTGAGCAATTCCCCCCTGACCTGAAAGATCGCATCGCGCAGCTCTTATCTTCCGCAACGCTTCCGAGTGAAAGAAAGGGTAAAGAATATGATTTGCGGCCTTTGATCTACGATCTGACTCTCACTGTGCCAAAAGGTTTAAAACCCCTTGTGATTGAAACGAAATTATCCCTCCTGCCCGGCGCTACAGGGAGGCCGGATGAAGTCCTTTACGCTCTGGGGATAGATCCTCTTTCAGCAAATATCTGCAGGATGACTGTCCTCTTGAAGAACATCCCCTTGAAATCATGAATGGCCGTCTCGTCTCCCTGGCTGCAGGCGTTCTACCCATGCTTCTGTATGCCTGGTTCTTATATTATCTGGACAGGTATGAAAAGGAGCCCCTTAAGCTGTTGTTGGGCATATTTCTGTGGGGAGCGCTGATCGCCGCTGGTTCTGCTTTTGTGATTAACTCCCTCTCCAGTATTGGAATTTACCTTTTCACCCGGAACCAATTCGCCACACAGCTAGCTACTGCCGCGCTAATTGCCCCCTTTGTAGAAGAAACGCTTAAAGGGATAGCGGTGCTGATCGTATTTCTGCTCTTCAGGTCTGAGTTCGATTCCCCCCTGGACGGAATCGTTTATGGGGGTATTGCCGCCCTGGGCTTCGCCGCGACTGAAAATGTCTGGTACATCCACCAATTTGGCTTTCTCCCCAACGGTTTCCAGGGACTTCTTGAGATCAGCCTGGTTCGGATTGTCCTGGTTGGTTGGCAGCATCCATTCTATACAGCCTTTACCGGTTTAGGTTTCGCCCTTGCCCGCCGTTCAAAGAACTCCATTTGGCGTTGGCTCTTTCCGCTTTTCGGATGGGGTTTTGCGGTTGCTTTTCACCTGCTCCACAACCTGTTTACTACCTTCGTTTTCAGGACAAGCGATCTAGGTTCGTTGAACTTGGTTTGGGATTGGAGCGGCTACCTAGGCTTGCTGGGATTGATCCTGCTGCTGATCAAGCGGGAGCAAAGCTGGATGAAAGAGCACCTTCTTGCTGAAAGAGACCAAGGGGTGATCAGCCTGGATCAGTACCAGACTGCCTGCTCAGCTTGGAAACAGAGCCTGGCATTCGCAAAAGGTCTTAAGATGGGTAATTATGCTCTACAACGCCGTTTTTATCAGGCTTGCGGCGACCTGATGCATAAAAAAAGGCATCTTATCCGCCATGGCGACCAGCTTGGGGAGGCTCTTGCGATCAAACACCTCCGGTCTGAGCTTTCCTCTCTTGCTGAAACACTTCGCTGAGAATATTAGGAGAACAGGAAATGGACACAATCAAATCACATCTGCGGATTGACCCAGTAGATGAGGTCCGAAAGATCACCCAGCTGATCTCCAGAAAATTCCAACAACTGAACAGAAAAACTGCCCTGGTCGGATTGAGCGGCGGCCTGGACTCCTCCCTTGCTGCAGTCCTGACCGCGAAAAGCCTGGGCACAGAAAATCTAGTATGCTATTACCTTCCAGAACGGGACAGTAAACCCCTTCATCGCAAACACGCCCACCTGCTGGCAGATGAATTCAGACTGCACCTGGAGACCATTCGCATCACTCCGGTCCTGCGGAGCCTGAAAATCTACTCCCTCCTGCCCCTGGATATTTTCCTCACCAGAGGTCTGCGAAACTGGGCAGTAGAGTACGGGAAAAAGCGTTTCCTAACCGCTTCAAAGGGCGAGTTCCTGAATATGTGCCTTTCCGGGACAGGAGGAAGTTAGGCAGCACGGGGAAATGCCTATGCCAGCTCAAAACACCGCGTTAGATCAGTCCTGCTTTACCGGGAAGCGGAGCGGATGTTGGGGATGGTAGTTGGCGCCGCCAACCGGACTGAATGGCTTACAGGAACTTTCACACAGTTCGGCTGCGACCACATCGCCGACGTAATGCCGATACTCCACCTCTATCGTTCGCAGCTGGAAGTCCTGGCAACCCATCTTCATTTGCCGGAAGAGATCCGCAAAAAAAAAACAGCAGACCCCGATGTCCTGCCCAGTCTGGACAATAAAGGCGGGTTACTGGGATCCTTTGAGATCGCTGACCAGATCCTGTGGGGGATAGAAAACGACATTCCGGCCGCCGAGCTCGCTATGAGGTTTGGCCAGGAGAGGACTTTGTATATACGGACTTTAATGCGTAAATCTGCCTACTATCGGGAGACCCCCTATTCGCTTATCTAGCCGGTTTGTCCCTTTAATTCTCCTAATTCTGTCCGAGAAGTTTCTATCGCCCTGAAATTAAATTATTATATATTGTCTATTGCTTGTCTACAGGAAACGGTCTGTCTCCGTCAAAATTCCTCTCCTTGGTTTTCATCAGGAATCCAAATCCAACGCTTACTGCCCCTAGAAGAATCTCGATATTGAGGAAGGATAGATTTTGGTGATCCAAAAGGCTTTCCTATCCATTTCGGATATGCCCGCACTGACATGGTTATTCTTAATACAAGACGGCAGGAAAAAAAGCTGAGAATGGCAATTCCATACGATCTTGTCCCAGCAAGACACATCTGATAGAATATCAGTCGAGCCCCCATAGCTCAGTGGACAGAGTGTCGCCCTCCGGAGGCGAAGACCTGCGTTCGAGTCGCAGTGGGGGTACACAAGCCGCCCGAGAATTCTCTCGAGCGGTTTTCTTTGTGTTTTTGATCTTTTCTGCCCTCTTACCACCCTCGAGGACTGGATTCTACCTTTCAACTGACCGAAGATTAATAACGCCCAAACCGTCATATTTTCCGTTAGTTCTCCCTGGAAAGTTCCTTGACTAACTCCCTTCGCAGAACCTTGCCTACCGCTGTCATAGGCAATGTTTCTCTGAAGATCACCTTCGAGGGCACTTTGTATTTGGCCAGGTGTTTTGCACAGTGATCGATGATTTCTTTTTCTGTGGCAGTCATCCCCTCTTTGGGAACTACAAAAGCAATGGCTGTCTCACCCCGATACTCATCTCTCATTCCCACCACGCCTGCCTCTTTCACCGCTGGGTGCTGGTAAAGGACCTCTTCTATATTGCGGGGATAAACGTTATAGCCGCCGCAGATGATCATGTCCTTCTTGCGATCTACAATCCGGAAATAGCCTTCTTCATCCATGTAGGCGATATCCCCGCTGTGCAGCCATTTGCCCGGGCCGATTGCAGGGTGCTCGCGCAGCATATTGGCCGTTTCGGTTGGCATATGCCAGTAGCCTTTCATCACCTGAGGACCCTGCATGATCATCTCGCCGATCTCACCCTGGGGTAATTCCTCTTCCCCGGTATCGATATCCACGATCCGCACGTCCGTATCTGGCCAGGGAGTGCCGATGGTTCCGATCTTGTTCCTGTTCAAGGGATTTACGTGAGTAGCAGGGCTGGACTCAGTCATCCCAAAGGCTTCAACCAATTTACCGCCTGTGATGGACTGGAAAGTTTCCTGTACTTGTTTCGGGAGGGGCGCCGCGCCGCTCAAACACACCCGTACCGAGCTCAGGTCGAATTTACCCACATCAGGGTGGGTATTGATGCGCGTGTAACTTGAAGGAACAGCGGAATATAAAGTCGCCTTGTGTTTGCTGATGGAGCCCATGATATGCAGCACATCCCGCGGATCAGCGATCAGCACCATTGTCCCTGCCGTGGCAATGGTCATATTCATCACTGCTGTCATCCCGTAGGAGTGAAAGAATGGAAGGGCACCGATTGAGACCTCCTGGGCCTCACGCGAGTGCGACCAATAGCTTCCAGCTACCGCGTTGGATACCACATTTCTGTGGGTAAGCTCAGCGCCCTTGGGTATCCCAGTCGTTCCACCGGTGTATATCAAACAGGCAGTATCCTCCGGAACAGTACCTGCTGGTTTTGGGGTAGGTTCCGTGTTGGTCAATAAGTCTTGGAACCAGATATCTTCCTTGTTCTCAATGGTTACCACGTGCCCGCCCTTCTTTTCTTTCAGGAGAGTGAACATGATTTTGAGTAGAGGCGGGAAATATTCTTTGATATTGGCGACCACTATATGGCGCAACTTGGTATTTCTCCTAACCCCATCGATCGTCTTGTAATATGAACTCAGGACAACGATGATCTCGGCGCCAGAGTCGTTCAACTGGTTCTGGATTTCCTTTCCGGTATAGAGGAAGTTGCTTGGCACAGCTATACCGCCTGCCCGCATGGTTCCATAATACGCGATCACCAGCTGGGGGCAGTTAGGCATGAACATCGCGACCCTGTCGCCCTTCTTCACGCCCAGTTGCTGCATTGCGGCTGCGAAACGATTGGCTGCCTCATTAAGCTCGCTGTATGTAATTGAGCTGTCCAGCACTTTGGATCCTACGCTTCCGCCAAAGATGATCGCTGGATGGTTGGGATGTTTCTGGGCCGACTCCTCCAGCAGCCGATCGAGGGGAACGGCAGGGTATTCTATGCTGGACGGCACACCTTCATCATAGAACTGGAGCCAGGGCTTTTTTTCGCTGTGTCCTTTCTGTTCCATCTCATCCTCCTTTATAAATATTTAGATGCAAATTCGCCGTTCAGCTAACCCGCCATCAGTCCAAAAACGGTCTGCTGCCAAATCGAAAACCGCCCTATCCTATCTGGGTGCAAGCCTGATTCACGGGTTCATTTCATAAACGCCGTTCAAGGAATGCACATACCACTTCCAAACCCGCTGATATTGATCCGGATCAGCAACCGGCTTGCGGAGCATCCGAACGCAAATCTCCATCTGTTTAATGCTGCTGCTGGTTTTATTATGCAACCCCAAGGCGTATTTTGAAAAATCCCGGACCATGATGTCAAAGATCTGGTTGATAAGATCATCCTCAATTTGATAAATCTCGGCATTCTCCAAGATCAATTGGCAGTAAACGATCAGCGAAAATATTTCCCCCAT
>Ga0136651_10001198_pt1 | contig 14294 bp, 13 predicted proteins | sample Mar14236cmmetaG_FD_94867 | JGI IMG/M metagenome (GOLD analysis project Ga0136651, IMG submission 94867) | Marine hydrothermal vent microbial communities from Guaymas Basin, Gulf of California to study Microbial Dark Matter (Phase II) - Marker... ...
CCTGTATGAATAAACTATCAGGTAGGGATAATCAACCCCTTCTTCCCCAGTTGCAAGCCTTATGTATCCCACTGGGACAAAGCAGGAATGACCCTGAGGTTCAAGTTCTGCCCAACCACATGTGGGGAATCTGATCTCACACCACTGGTGTAGGTCTCCAAAAGAAGAAAATCTGATTACGGAAACAATATTACCATTTTTGAATATGTACTTTTTACTGTCCTCAATGCTTATCCCCGTAACAAGACGTGATTCAACACCGGATGCACGGAAGAGTGATACTGCAAGTGCAGAAATTCCCATGCAGTTTCCACTCCCATCTTTCAGTGTATTCACCGCATCTTCGTTACTATAGATGTAATAATCTATGTTGTTACCAATGTAATAAACAATCTGGTTGGAAATATCCTTTATTGTATAATGCCCCATTGTAAGCCTCTTTGCAAGGGATATGATTTCCTTATAATCGGGTCTTATGCTCTTTGTCTTTTCCATGATGGGCTTATCTGGCCTGTCATCAGGAAGATTCTCAAGGTTGATTCCCCTCTCTACAGAAAAGTTAACTATTATTGTACAAACTGTATTTGAGACCCTGCCGTATCTAACCTTCAGGAACCTCCCGTTCTTTTTTCTTACCACCTCTTTGCTTCTTGGTGCAGGTTGAATTGTGTAATCTGTGGACAGTACCTTCTGGTAGGATGTGCAACCGTGGTAGTCAACTGGAAGGGGCAGATGGATAATCATGTAATCCAGGTCTCCCCTTACAACAACCTTCAGTGTATATACACCGCTGAGTTTTGCCTTTTCAAGGCCTTTAAGATAGAATATTGAAAAGAAGATAAGATGAATCATTTTGTAGCAAGGGCAAAAAGGTCAACGGCATCCTCATTGTAAGGAATACCTTTAAGACTTCCAAGAAGTTTTATCTGATGGAAGCCCGAGTGGAGCAGGATTGAGTAAATTTCTGTTCCAGAGAAAAGCCTCATCTTTGTATCAAACTCAATCCTCTTTCTGTACTTCAACACAGTCCAGTGTGTAATTATACTCTCCCAGTTTTCTGTGATTGTATTCTCAATGAGATAGTATGTGTGTTTTATGTTCATCCATTCCTTTTTCAGGAACTTTTTAAGGGAGAGTTCTTTCCCATTGAGAAGCAACAGGAACTTTCCACCATTCTTCAGTGACCTAAACATGTTCTTTATTACCCTGAAATCGTCTTCCCTCTCCTCAAAGTAACCAAAGGGAACAGATGTGTGTATTATCAAGTCGTAGTATTCAGACCTTGAGAAATTCCTGATATCGTCATTGATAAACTCTATCTGGAGCCCCTCTTTTTTGGCAAGTTTCTTTGCACTCTCAATGAACGGTTTCATAACCTCAATAGAGGTAACCTTGAAGCCCCTCTTTGCAAACTCAATGGTGAAATAACCCTCACGGGAGGAAATATCCAGAACCCTTGCACCAGGCTCTATTCCAGTGAGTTCAATAATCCTCTCCACAAGTTCACACACCTTCTCCCTATCAGGAGAAAGGATACCCTTCAGGAGTTTCCATATCCCCTCATCAGTAAACCAAACGTACATAGGAGAATTTTAACAGAAAAAATAAAAAAGGTCAAGGAAAAATTAGAAAAAAAGATTGGCTGGCAGTGAAGTCTCAGAATAAAATATTCTATAATCAACGTGCAAACTGGCTTCATTTTTACAGACTTGACAAATTGTAAAAATAATATATATTTATTTCTGAATGTAATTTTATCCAATCATTTAAAGGGAGGTATTCAATGAAACATGATTTTCTCTCAAGGATAGGGGTGGTAGGATGGGAAGAGATAGAGCCGTATCTTCTTGCAGGCCTTGTCCTCAGAGAACCAGTGCTTCTGGTTGGTGCTCCTGGAACGGGTAAAACCTTCGTTGCCATTGCGCTTGGGAAGGCGCTTGGGTTGAACTATCATGTGTATGATGCATCCAAGGGCATGTTTGAGGACATCATTGGTTTTCCAGATTACTCTGATGGGAAGGTTCGCTATGTTCCAACAGAACTATCCATCTGGGAAAGGGAACTGATTTTTGTTGACGAGATTTCAAGGGCATCCCCTGAGATGCAGAACAAGTGGCTGGAGATTATCAGGTCAAGGAGCGTAATGGGAATTCCTGTAAAGACCCTTAAGTACATTATAGGTGGCATGAATCCCCCGGGTTATCTGGGTGTTGTTGGGATTGACCTTGCACTTGTTGATAGGTTTGCATGGATAATCAGGGTTCCAAATTCCCTGGATTTTGAAAAGGAAAATTTGAGGGAGGTTATCTCTACCATCACGTTCATGGACCATCTTGGTTCAGAAACTGGAAGGGATGTTCAAAAGATGGAGGAACTCGTTTCCTTCCTTAAAGAAGCAGAGGATGCTCTCAAAAAACTTGTTAATTCAGACATTGATAAAAAGGTTCAGGACTTCCTGATTGAATTTCCCCTCCTTGTACAGGGTACTCCTTTTGAAGAACTGATTAACAATAGAAGGCTTTCAATGATGAGGAGATGTATTCTTTCATACATTGCCGTGAGTGGCTTAAAGGATATCCAGGATATTAAGGACACCGTGTTTAAATTACTCCCCTACATCCTTCCATGGTATGCTGTGAAGATTGAACCCATTGAGGATTACATTGCTGTGTTGAAGGAAAGGCTTGACCCATACTTTGAATTCAACACATACCTCAAAACAGCAAGTTTGACCGAGATGTACAACAAGTTCTGGGAAGGCCACACATATGTATTGCCCTTCCTTCTTGAAAAAATTAAGAAAATCCTGATTGAGGAAAGGGATGATGAGCAGAATGGCGCACTCATGGCCATTGCTGCCCAGATGCTTCTGGAACTCCAGAAAAGGAAGAATGAACTGTTGCAGATGCTACCACCTGAAAAGATAAAGTTGATAGATAACCTGTTTATTGACATTACAAAGGATGCATCATTTGAATGGTGGGAGGGAAGGGAGGTAAATGTTAAGGGCTTTCCCAGGGTTAAGGAACTTCTTGAACAAATCGTTGCATAACAGGGAGGAATGATGATAGTTAATTCTCTTAGAAAAATTGCTGAAACAAAGAGGTATGTTGTGCTAACCAAGGTGAGAGAGACGGTTCCAGCTACCTTCTGGCAGAATTTTCTTTTCCCCCTTGTGTGGCATCCTGATTGGGAACTTTCCTTCCCTGTAATGACAGGTGAATTGAAGGAAGGATACCTTGATGGTCTCCAGAATCCTGTAGAGTTTGTGATATTGAAAAAATCTGATGGCCATAGTAGACCCAGAAATATTGAAGACACTCTTATATCAGAGTCCCCTCGTTATGATCTGTTCAAGGATGAACTGGTGTTTTTTGAGAGTAAAAAGATGGAAGAAGAGTTTATCATTCTGAAGAAGGTATTCAAAAAAATCTATGTTGGTGGAAAGCCGGTTGATACCTATGAAGAATTCAAAAGAACCCATATTAAGGCAAGGATGCCTTCAACAGAGGACCTCTGTTACAATTGTTCACCATACAGTTTTGTGGGTGTGAGCATGACAAAAAATATTACTGATGAGTTTTTTGAGGATGAACCGGAAGCAAGTATGGGCCTGAAGTATCTTCTGATTTCAAAGAGCGGAAGGGTTTTCTTTCTCCTGGGGAAAAGTTTTGATATATTTGTTTATACACACGAAGGGATTTATTCATATGATGAGGCGTACGAACTACTGGATGATGAAGAATTCATTGCTGGATACCCTGAATACATATTTGCCTCCTCACTTGTGCCAGCATACTTTGTGGGTATGCGAAAAAGAGGATTGATTAGAAGGAGGAGGCCCTTAAACAAAGAAGTTATAATAAATCCAGCACTTGAGGCAAAAATTATGGTCTTTCCAGGGAACAACTCTGAAGAAAGAATAGAAAATTACCATGGGTATATAAAACTTCATCTTGAAAAGTCGGTGTTGCCCATACTACCTCATGATATGAAAATTGTAGGCAGGCCCAGCCCAAGGCCACCATACTTTTTATGTCTTCCCCGTTTATAAAGGACAGTACAGGCAAATATCTGAATGCATCGCTGAGATTTCTCTCCTCCCTTAAAATGCCTGTTTATCGCAGGAGGCTCTGGAAGTATGACATTTATCACCTCCTGAGATTTTTTGACATTAAACTGAACGATGATGCTCCAATAGCAAGAATATCCTATAGAGGTTTCAGCAAGGGAATCATAGAGGTGAATCCTGAAGTGTTGAAGATGAGCGATGCAAACCTGATTTACATCCTTACCCATGAACTACTTCACTTCAGTCTGATGCACTTTGATAATGAATTATTGAGAAGCCTGCCCTCACGTTTCTTTGCCAATGTGATTGCAGACATTGAGGTGAATGCATTTATTGACAGACACCTTGATTTGACCCCTGATTTCACAGTGAAAAAGGTGTTGAAAAACATGAAGGTTTCAAGGGACTTCTTCTTCTTTTTCTATCTCCTTTCAGGAAAAGAGATTCTTAAAAAATTCAAGAGTTTGACTGCATTCATCAAAAGAATTAAGTGCTCTGAGGTTACAGACGAAGACATAAGACACTGGGTTTCCTTCAAGAAAAAACTGATGGAGCCTGACATCCCGGTGACCATTGAAGAAATCATTGAGGAGAGCACCTACTGGATTGAGAACATGGCAAAGGTTAAGGTGATTGTTTTTATAGACGACTTCTTCTCCTCTCCTCCACCAGAAATTACAGACCAGATTCTCTCTGGTTTATCTAAACTTTTCAAGAGGACAACAGACACGCTTAACAGTCCAGTTCAGAATGAGGATAACCTGAAGGAAACCATCTGGAAACTTGGTAAGATACTGAAAAAGGCAATATCAGAAGACCCTAGGTCAAGGATTAACAGGATTCAAAAGATGGCAAAGAGGAGTGTTGTTCCTTCTGTATATCCCTCCCGCAGAGAGATATTCCAGATAAAGAGGGGAATAAAGCCCGTGTTCCACAAGAGGGAGATTCACGATGAATTGTATACACAGGGAAAGGTACATCTGTATGTTGATGTGTCTGGTTCATTCATGGATTTCCTCCCCTTTATCCTTGGCCTCATGTACCACCTGAAGGATTACATCGGAACACCCATTTACCAGTTTTCAACCACTGTTGAGGTTTTTAAGTGGGACGAGGTGAGGTCAGGCAAAATTAAAACAACCTATGGAACGGATTTCAACGCAGTTGTGAACCATGCACTGAAGAACAGGTTTTCAAGGATAGTGGCAATCACAGATGGGGAATTTGTTCCAATCCACAGAGATCTGCTGGAAAGGTACAGGTCCATTGATGGAGAAATTCACTTTGTTCTGCCTGAGGAGAGAAAGGATGAGGAATATCCCCGGATACTTAAAAGATTGACTGTAACAAAGAGTATAACCTTTGTAAAAACAGGAGGTAAGTAATGAAGGAGAAAATCAAAAGACTTGCAGAAGAGGTGATGAGTATACTTGGTCCAGGTCTCAAAGAAGACCCGTATGAAAAGGCTCTCTCCCATGAATTGAGGTTGAACAATATCCCCTATACCAGGCAGAGGAACATTGAGATAATCTACAGGGGATACTACCTGAAGGATGTGAAGAGTGACATAATTGTTGACGATAAACTCCTTTTAGAACTCAAGACAGCAAAGCCCAACAAAGATCATGTAAAGCAGGCACAGGTTTATATGCATTCATTGAATATTGATGAGGGCATGGTGATTGGTTTCCAAAAAGACGGAAATGTTGGATTTATAGATGTTGCAAAACCTGACCTGCCTTCATTCAGGATTTCTGTAGATAAGAGGATGGATATAAAGGCCAACATAGATATTGAGGAGGAACTCATCTCTATGGGCAGGAGAATCATGGACTACTTTGGTACAGAATTCATGTTCACAGATGCAAAGTTTGACATATACATTTCAGCACTGAAGGTGGAACTCATCCTTGCTGGATTCAATCCAAGGGGTGCAGAGGTTCCTGTAATGTATAAGAACCACGTAATAGCAACAGAGAAAATAGACCTTGTGATTGAAAACAGGATAGGGATTGTTCCCATTCAGGTGAAAAAGGAAAATGATATTCAGAGTAAAATGGATTCAATAAACAGGGTATTCCCTTCATCAGACCTTGAAAAAATCTACATACTTACATTCCCATCATCAGAAAAGTTTGAGATGGAATTGAAAAAGATTGAATAGGAGGTTCTATGAAGGAAACAAATTTCAACATAAAAGTCGGGGATACCTTTGAACTTAAAAAGGCATACGGATTAGCAGATGGTTATATATTCAAGGGCGAAGTCAAGGTGATCAGGATATATGGAGAGGGAAGATTGAAGATATATGTTTTGAGTGATGGCAAAAGAAATCTATCCCTATTGGAAGAAGAGGTTAAGGAGCATGTTATTGATGGATATGTGAGAAAGGATTTAACCCCATCCCCTGAGCAGAAAAGGTATGTAGAAAGAGTTAAAAAGAGATTGGAAGAATGGGAAAAATCCCTTCCTGATAGATTTTACAGGTATGGAGGGAAAGAAGTGGACCTTGGAAAGGAGGATTCTGATTCGGAACAATCTTGACCATTCATGCAAAGGTGTTACTGTGAATAAATGAGCCAGGAACTTGAGATTGACCTCAATGCTGTTGAGATAAACCCTGATTTCCAGAGGGCACTTTACCTGATGGAAAACACATCAAGGCATGTCTTCGTCACAGGAAAGGCAGGCACGGGTAAATCAACACTCCTCCAGTACTTCAAGCATACAACCAGCAAGTCCGTTGTATTCCTTGCTCCAACGGGTGTGGCAGCAATAAACATCGGTGGTGAAACAATCCATTCTTTCTTCATGTTCAGACCAGACATTACACCTGATAGGGTGAAGAGGGTTCCAGAGAGGAAAAGGGATATATACAACATCATTGAGACCATTGTGATTGACGAAATATCCATGGTGAGGGCAGATCTGCTTGACTGTGTTGACGTGTTCCTGAGAAAAAACAGGGAGATTGACCTTCCATTTGGTGGGGTGCAGATGATATTCATTGGAGACCTGTATCAACTTCCACCTGTTGTGAAGGGAGAGGAGAAAAAGATATTCAAGGAGATTTACAAAAGTGCCTTTTTCTTTGATGCAAAGGTGATGAATGAGATAATGTTTGAGTTTGTTGAACTGAAGAAGGTTTACAGGCAATCAGACGAGGACTTCATTGACCTTTTGAATGCAATCAGGAATGGAACAGTTGAGGACGAACACATTGAGAAACTGAACAGCAGGGTTGGTGCAGAGATAGATGGACAGGGGATTGTTGTGTATCTCACAACAACAAATGAAAAGGCAAGGAGGATAAACAGGGAGAACCTTGAAAAACTGCGTGGGAAACTTTACGAATTTCCTGCATACATAGATGGTGAGTTTGACAGGGGTTCATATCCAGCAGACCCTGTTCTCCACATAAAGAAGGGTGCACAGATAATGATGCTCAACAATGACAGGGACAGGTACTGGGTTAATGGAACAATGGGGATAGTCAGGGGTGTGAGATACAGCAGGAGACTTGAGGCACACAAAATCATTGTGGAACTGGACAATGGATACGAGGTTGAGGTATTACCATACACATGGGAGATATTCAAGTACAGGTTTGACAGGGACATGGGGAAGATAACCACAGAGACCATTGGCTCATTCACCCAGTATCCAATGAAACTGGCATGGGCGGTCACAATCCACAAGAGCCAGGGGAAGACATTTGACAATGTGATAATAGACATTGGAAGGGGTGCATTCTCTGCGGGTCAGGTTTATGTGGCATTGAGCAGATGCACATCCTTTGAGGGCATCAGCCTTGTGAAACCAATAAAAAAGAAAAACATCTTTGTGGACTACAGGTGCGTGAAATTCCTTACATCATACCAGTATATGTTATCAGAAAAGAGGATGCCCATGGAGGAAAAGATAAGGTTCATAGAGAAGGCAATAAAACAGGGGAAGAATCTGGAGATAGAGTACCTAAAACCAGGGGATGAAAGGTCAGTGAGGGTTGTAACCCCTGAAAAAGTGGTGAAGAAGAAATACAGGGGAGTGGAATTTATGGCATTAAAGGGATACTGCCACCTGAGAAAGCAAAACCGCACCTTCCGCATAGACAGGATATTGAGGATGAGGGTGGTTGAGTAGGTGGGGAAAGTTTTGGGAAGCCGACTGATAATTATGGGCAAAACTACATCCTTGACCAGAAAGATTTACATGGTACAATAATATACCACGAACATGGTCAGAGTCATACATTACAGTTAGGTCAGGGAGACTTTTTACTGAGTTGAATTTTAAGGGTATAAAATGAAAAAGATTGCGAGTGTTATTACCGCTGAGAGAGGCAAAGAAATTTAAGAACCGGAGGTTAAAATGATTTTTTTATTCCTTTCTCTCTTCAAGGTATACGTTGCACCAGGGATAATCTTTTTTCCTGAAAACCAGAACAACAATTACAGGGCAACTGGAAAATTCTATGGTCTCATGAGTGGTGGGCCCAAAGACCTCTTTGGTCTCCTTGAAGTAAGGGGTTTTGCCTCATTCCAGGGAGAGGCCAGGCACGACCTTTTTGTAAACCGTGCCTTTGTAAGAATGAAGGCAAAAAATATAGAGGTTTTTGGGGGTAAGGACACCTATTCCTGGGCATTTGAAAACATATTCACCCCTTACGATTATCTTAATCCAGAGATTGTTAACACAGGATTTTACATATACAAAAAGGGCATTCCTGCACTGGGAGTAAAATTTTACGGCAAAAATATGATGTTTGAATTCATGGGGGTTATCAGGAGAGACCGGGCTTTTGCAGAAGAAAAGTTGCTCCCCTGTGGAAGGCTGTATTTGACAGATAACAACTTTGAGTTTCAGATACCTTTTTATGTGGGGAGCTACAAAAGTGCTGGTCTTGGATTAAGGAGCAGGGCAGGTTCAATAACATACGCGGCTGACATCAGTTTCCAGCTAACGGAGACAAGAATTTTCACAAATTTTTCTTCCAGTTTGAACTTTCCTGTTGGCAACAACCTCCTTATAGACCTGGAATATCTCTTTGCACCTGAATTTTACTATGAGGTGCTTTTCTCTCCCCTGTTTCTTTTTTTTGGTGATAATAACTTCTACCTTTCCCTATCATGGTCAAAAGAAAGAAGATACATGTCCCTTTCAGGTTTCTGTTCAACAAATCCTGATGTTCTGACCCTTCTTTTTGTTCCAGGCCTTACCATGGGCAAGGCAGAGTTCAATCTCCTCATTGGAGGTTATCTTATTGACTTTTTTGGCTCAAAAACTAAGAATGAAATCCTGGGAGCCCAGGTTAAAATATACCTCTAAGAATCAGTCAATAAAATTTGTATATGTGTTTAAGGTAAAATAGAAGTATTTGTTGTAAGCAGCAATCCCATATAGTTTTTCTATGTGATAAACAACACCTATCAGGGAACATTAGGTTGACTTTTTGACACCTTGCTTTCTCTTCCATCCACATATTAAAAACTCCACTGGTGCTGGAATGGGGTGCTTAGTAAAATGGGCAGTAGGTTCTTGACCTCCTGTTTTTTCTTTGTTAGAATAATCCAACTGTGCGAACCTGAAAGGAGGAATTTGGGACGAACAACCCTTATTGTGAATGGTCTTGCTGTCCTCTGTTTAATCTTTGCCTTTGTTAAGGATAGGGAAAAGGCAAAGAGGTCTGTTTTTAAAGCATTGATGGCATTTCTCCGCATGCTTCCAGTGATTATTGGAATAGTGATTTTTATTGGCATTCTTCTCGGTTTTGTTTCAAAGGAAGTGATCGCAAGGATTGTTGGTGTACAGGGAGGATTCATAGGTGTTGTTCTTGTTGGCCTGTTTGGAGCAGTTTTGCACATACCTTCCCTGATTGCATTCCCGCTTGCCGCTTCCCTCCTGAAGTCTGGAGCAACCGTCACCTCTGTTGCTGTATTCATAACAACCCTCACCATGATTGGATTTGTTACCCTTCCTCTTGAAATAAGGGAACTGGGAAGGAAGATGGCACTGTTGAGAAATGGAATAAGTTTTATTATTGCACTGATTATTGGCGTAATCATGGGGTTGCTGCTATGAAAGAGGCCAGGGCAAAAAATCGTAAAAAGGATTTGCTGGGTGACATCATATTCCTTGTGGTGGTCGTTGTCATCTCAACTGTCCTTCTCATCATCTTTCCCGAAAGACGATTCAGGGTTTTCACAGTATCCAGGGAATTTTTTATAGAGATGATCACCATTCTCCCTGCGGTAATGATTCTCATGGGACTTTTCTCAGAGTTTGTTCCCGGAAAATTGGTGGTAAAGTTACTGGGTAAAAGTGCAGGAATAAAGGGTATCTTACTTGCCATTGTGTTTGGAGCATTGCCAACAGGTCCCCTGTATATAGCCTTTCCCATGGCTGCTGGACTGCTGAAAAAGGGTGCAAGTATTACATGTATAATAGTTTTCCTGTCTGCATGGGCGTGTATAAAGATTCCTCAGGAACTGGTGGAACTCCAGTTTCTTGGTTTCAAGTTTATGGGTCTCAGGCTTGCTCTAACAATCATCTCTGTAATCTTCATGGGTTTTCTGATAGAAAAAATTATTGGAAAAACAAAGAGGAAGGAACCGATAAAACCCTGATTTTTGAAATACCTGTTGACCATATGGATTATAGTGGTTAAAATTTACTCTATAAAAAAGGAGGTGTTCTCTGGCAGATATAAAGGTTGAAGTTTCAGGCATACGTTTCAGGAATCCTGTTCTACCTGCTGCAGGTCCAAATGTTATGAACAGCAGGATGATGATTGAGGCATTCAAGGGTGGTGCTGGTGGGATTGTTTCAAAGACCATCTCAATGGAACCTGCAAGGGATAGAAGGCCCACAATCCGTAAAGGTGCGTGCAGGGGTCTGTACAATGCAGAGACCTGGTCAGAACTACCAAAGGAGAGGATGATTGAGGAACTTCTCAGGGTGAAAAAAGAGGCAGGCCCTCTTATAGTTTCCATTGGTTACACCCCTGAACAATTAAAGGAACTTGGCAAACTCATCCAGAGAGAGGTGGAGCCAGATGGGATAGAGTTCTCCACACACTATGTTGGAAGGTCTATTCAGCCACTCCTTGAATGTGCCAGTGCCTTGAGAAGTGCAGTTGACCTCCCCATCTGGATGAAGGTTTCTCCCACCGTGCTTGAGATAGAGGAACTTGCTGTGAAGGTTTCTCCATATGTGGATGGCTTTGTTGCTGTCAATTCCTTTGGCCCGGTTCTTGATTTTGATGTTGAAAATCCTGATCCACTCCTTGGTTCTGATTACGGTGCAGGGTGGCTTTCCGGTCCAGCAATCCAGCCCATTGCATTGAGGATTGTTTACCAGATTTCCACTGTCCAGGATAAACCTGTGATTGGAGTGGGTGGAATTGAGAAAGGAAAGGATGCTGTAAAGTTTATAATGGCAGGTGCCTCAGCAGTCCAGGTATGCACAGGTGCAATAAAAAAAGGACACAAAATCTACGGAAAGATTGCTTCAGAAATAGAGGAATTCCTTGATAAGCACGGGTATTCATCCATTGAAGATATAAAGGGCTTATATTCAAAAAGATTAAAACAGAGAAGGTTGTATGAAAAGACACCGGTTATGTGGATTGACAGTGAAAAATGCACCGGCTGTAAGGCATGCATAAACATGTGCATACATTCAGCCCTGTACATGGAGAAGGATAAGGCAAGGGTAAGGAATGAACTCTGTATAGGGTGTGGTTTCTGCATGGACTGGTGTGTATATGGGGCAATGGAACTAAGGGAGGAGGAATGAAGGAGCTACTAAAAAAAAGCAATGGACTTTTGGACTATTCAGCAGAGGTTCTCTCAGAGATAGTGAAAATACCATCATTCAGTGGGGATGAGGAAAGGGTCATCCAGAGGATAAAATCATTCCTTGATGAACTGGGAATCGAGAACTGGATTGATGGCCTTGGAAATCTGATTGCAAAAATTGGTAATGGTGAAAGAAGCATTGCATTTGACAGCCACATAGATGTGGTGGAACCAGGAGACCTGCACCAGTGGGAATTTGAACCATTCTCAGGTGAGATAAAGGATGGGTATGTTCATGGAAGGGGGAGTGTTGACCAGAAGGGTGGGGCTGCATCAATGATTACTGCAGCAAGGATACTCAAGGAGATGGATTACAATGGGAAGTTTACAATATACTTCACCTTTACGGTTCAGGAGGAGGATTGTGATGGTATGTGCTGGCTCTGGATTATTGAAAGGGAAGAACTCAGGCCAGATTATGTCGTTCTAACAGAGCCAACAGACCTGAAATTAAACATAGGCCACAGAGGCAGGATGGAGATAGAGTTGCTCTTTAAGGGAAAATCAAGCCACGGTGCGATGCCTCATCTTGGTATCAATGCAATAGAGAAGGCTTCAAGGTCAGTCCTTCTTATACAGGAGTTGAACAAAAACCTGAAGGAAGACCCATTCCTTGGCAAGGGAACAATCACGCCCACCATGATAAAATCCACTTCTCCATCCCTGTGTGCGGTCCCAGACAGTTGCCTTGTCCATCTGGACAGGAGGCTCACCCATGGAGAGACCAGGGAGAGTGCAATTGAAGAATTGAGGAAGATTCTTCCAGAGGATACAGAGGTTATCATACCTGCTTATAAAAAGAAGGGGTACAGGGGTAATGTGTATGAACAGGAGAAGTACTTCCCCACATGGAAGACGGATGAAGAGCATCCTTTTGTTGTTGCCGGGAAAAAGGCCTACAGGGAACTCTTCGGGAAGACACCTGTGATTGATAAATGGATATTCTCAACAAATGGTGTTGCAATATCAGGGAGGCACAAGATTCCATGCATTGGTTTTGGACCAGGTGATGAGAGGATGGCTCACGCTCCCAATGAAAAACTTCCTGTTGAGCAGCTTGCCAGGGCAACTGCCTTCTATGCACACCTTCCACTTGCACTTGAAAAAACAGAGGAGGAAAGATGAGGGTTTTCAGAGGTAGAAACTTCATAACCCTTGAGGATTATTCAAAACAGGAGATAGATTTCATCCTTGAAGTTTCAGGGTATCTTAAGATGAAATACATATTAGGTGAGGAGACACCTCTTCTCAAAGACAAAACACTCTTCATGATATTCTTTGAGCAATCAACAAGAACGAGAAACTCCCTTGAAGCAGGCATGACACAACTTGGTGGCCATGCCCATGACCTCACACCCAATAAGATGCAACTTTCACATGGAGAATCTGCAAAGGACACTGCGGTTGTCCTGTCAAGGATGGGTGAGGGTATTGCATGCAGGAATTGTTTCTATGGAACAGGGAACAAATATCTGAATGAACTTGCAAAGCATGCATCCATCCCTGTCATCTCCATGCAGGACGATGTTTATCATCCACTCCAGGCAATTGCCGACCTTCTCACAATAAGGGAGTACTTCGGGCAGAATCTTAAAGGCTTAAAGGTGGCAATCACATGGGCGTATGCAACGAGCCACGCAAAACCCCTCTCTGTTCCTCAGTCCCAGATACTCCTCTTTCCAAGGTATGGGATGGATGTTGTTGTTGCACATCCAGAAGAATTTCCACTCCAGAGGGATGTTGTTGATAGGGCAAAGCGATATGCAGAGGAAGGTGGAGGGAGTTTGAGTTTTGTAGGTGATATGAGAGAGGCAGTGAAGGATGCAGATATAATCATTCCAAAGAACTGGGGCGGTTTTGCATACTTTGACACATGGGAGGATTCAGAGGAGCAGTGGGAGATGATGAAGAACAACCTAAAAAAACACAAAGACTGGAGATGTGATATAAACATGCTGAAACTTGCAAAGAAACATGTGAAAATCATGCATGCACTCCCTGCTGATAGGGGGAATGAGGTTACAGATGAGGTGATAGATGGTGAGTGGTCAATTGTTTATGATGAGGCAGAAAACAGACTCCATACAGGGAAGGCGGTTCTGGCGCTTACAATGGGAGGAAAGTGATTGCCTGAATACATCTGCAGTGAATGCGGAAAAAGGTATCCCATAGAATCCTTCCTTTATCTCTGTCCCGAATGCTCAAAGAAGCAAAAGGAGAACGAACCACATCATGGTGTTCTGCTTGTTTCTCCAGATCAGGAACAATTTGAGAGATTCAGAAAAGTTGGAGATCCACTCTCCCTCCTTCCTGTGGAGAGGGAGCATCTCCCTGACATACCCGTTGGGAACACCTCACTGTTC
>Ga0136651_10001201_pt1 | contig 14269 bp, 12 predicted proteins | sample Mar14236cmmetaG_FD_94867 | JGI IMG/M metagenome (GOLD analysis project Ga0136651, IMG submission 94867) | Marine hydrothermal vent microbial communities from Guaymas Basin, Gulf of California to study Microbial Dark Matter (Phase II) - Marker... ...
ATTCTTTCTGAATCCAGATAGCAAAAGTTCTTTCCAACGACAAGATAAAATCTTTCTTTTTTTGGTTTGAATTCAAAAACAAAATTTTCCGATTTATAAATTCTTTTTAAAGTGCTCTTCTCAATAACTTTCAATTCTTTTTGCAAATAATAAAAATCCAGAGGGGTCAGCATAAAATTATTCTTTTTTCTCAATAGTTAGAAAACAAGAACCGCAGTAATAAATTGTTTTTCCTTCCAATTTCCTCTTTCCAAGAAAAACCCCCGGACCGCATTTTGGACAGAATTCTCTGTCTCTGATTATTTTATCTCCTTCAATTTTATATCTCTCATATTTTTTTGAGACTTTGTGTTTGCTCTTTGATTTAGGTCTTTTTCCCTTCTTTTTTTCCGCCATAAGTTTTTATAAAAAAATAAATTAATGAAGGTTTTAATTTAACAATTTCAGAACCTCTTCGCTCTCAACTCTTTTTCCGTATTTCTTCATTAGTTCTTCCATTGCTTTTTCTTTATGCTTTTTCTTGAATTCAAGGACGATTTTTTTCAGTTCTTCTCCGGAAATTTTTTCAAAACCCCTGATACTTTTTTTAATCAAAACGTCAGAAACAGATTTTTTTGTAATTTTGCCTTTTTCCAAATTTTTTAGAACAAATTCTAAATCTTTTTTCTCAATTTTATATCCTGCCCTCTCCAGAAATTTTTTCTTATTCAGAATCAAATCGGCAATTATCTTCGGCTCAACTTTGTATTTCAGAAATTCTTCAAAAAGATTCAATTCCAAACTTTTTGTAATTTGTTCCGCCAGTTCCCTGTTTAAACCAAGTTTCTGAAATTTTTTTGCTTTATCTTCCAAAGTTTCTGGCAATTCAATATTATCCAAATATTTTTTGACATTCACTTTTGGCAAATCCGTTTCTAAATACATTCTCGCCGCTCCCGGAAGTTCTCTGGCATATCTGGTGTTTAATCCAGAGGCATATCTTGTTTCTTCTGGAACTCCCTCCTTTAAAAAGAGAATTCTTTTTTTAATTAATTCCAACGCAAGTTCGCATTTCTTCCCCCCTATCAAAAGGAACAAGTCTTTTTCTTTAATCTCCATTTCTTTTTTCAGCATATCAATTTCTTTTGAATGAAGACCATATTTTTTTAGATCTTCGTCCGAATGAATAAATCCATTAATTTGAAAGAATTTCGCATAATTCGCAATTTCTTTTCCCAAAGTCAAATTTCCGCATTTCTTTTTGAAAAAACCGGAGAAGTTTTCTATCTTTAAGCAGAGAATTTTTTCTTTTGACAATGTTTTTAATAATTCGCAATTTGATTTTTTAAAAAGATTGGTAACATCTCTCTGCTCAAATTTTATTTTTGCTCCTTTTAGAGTTTTTTTTATTGAGATCAAATCCAACTGCCTTTTAACTTCATTTTCAACAAGTTTGTCGAGATTTCTTAAATCCTGAAAACCTTTTATTTCAATTCTTCTCCCCTCTCTTATTGAAATGTTCACATCCTGTCTCACTGTGCCTATTCCCCTCTGAACTTTCAAACTTCTTAAAAGCTGACCTATTTTTGAGGCAAATTCTTTTGCCTGTTTTGGATGCCAGATATCCGGATGGCAACTCAATTCTATTAGCGGAATTCCAAGTCTATCCAATCTGTAATAGATTTTATTTTCTTCTTCCCTTACCTTTGCCGCGCTTTCTTCTTCAAGTTCCAATTCTTGCAAATATACTTTTCCGAATTCTGTTTCAATAAAGGACTTTTCATTTCCCATTGCTATCAATGCTGTTCTTTGATACCCGGTTGTATTGCTTCCGTCGATAACTATTTTTCTCATTATCTGAATCTCGTCCGGAATTTGCATATGCAGCATTTTTGCCAACTGCAAACTAATTATTAAAGCCTCTTCATTTAATTCTCGTGGAAATTGAGAATCAGTTTCAACCGAACAGCAATTTGGATAAAAATAATAGACAAATTCTTTTCCCTTCAAGAATTCGGACATTGTGGCTTTGTCCACTTCGCCAATTTCACTTGAGGTCGGTCTCAATTTTCTGCTAAATTCAAAAACTCGTTTTTCATTTTCGGAAATTTCCGCCGGGCAATTGCAGAATAATTTTGTTTTTGTTGCAAGTCTCTGATGAATTTCAATACCAACTTTTAAACCCAGTTTTTTATAATCAATCATAAAAATAAAAAAGAATTAATTACTCAAATTCCGGGTGAACAGATATCTTCGTTTCTGCCGAAATTTCATATTGATAGCTTGTCGTAATTTCTATTGGCAATTTAACTTCATCAGAAGTGGAAGGAATGTCCACCCTCACAGTACAATAGCCTTCTCTGCCGCCTTTCATAGGAATATTTGAACATTCTTTGGTGGTATCTCCTATTTTAACTGTTGCCCTTTTAATAATATAATGTTTGGTATGGGCATTATATTCTACATTGCCTCCGCCAACATTTTTGAATACTAACGTAATAGGCACATCTGTACTTCCGGTTTTTAAAATATTTTGAATTCTTACATCCACATGAACTGGAGAATTGCTGTTTACAATATTCTTTACTTTTGGTATTGGCTCTCTTCTTTCCATTCTCTTTCTGTATTCCGTTCGTGAGAAAGCGTAGATCGTTGCTACTGTTGTGGTTGTGTAATCATATCTTACATGAACTCCAGCATCATAGGTTTGCGTTTTAGTTACTTTCGGTGCCTCTACGTTCCATGTTAATCTATCTTCTTCTCCCTCTCTGCCTACTTCGGGGTCTGGAGGATTAAGGTCGGCGCCTTTTGCTATGCTTGTTGATCCCCAACTTAACAGATAAATTTCGCCTTCCACATTTTTTGCGACTGCATCGCCGACATTTTTAATTCTTGCTTCCAAATTAATACTCTGGCCAGAAACTGGATATTCCACATCCGGACCAAAATACAGTATCGTTAAGCCCTGTGTTCCAGCCATTGCCGTTTGTTTTTCTCCACCTCCGCCAAAAGGCATTGTACATCCGCTTATTAGAACTATTAAACTCACCAGTAACACTCCCAAAATCTCCTTATTCATAGTTATATATAGTTTATTAATTAATATAAAAATCAATTGTCGCATAATTTCAATGAAACGGCCGGCAGTTAAGAAGTTTTTGCTTCTTTGGTTTTATATTTGGATTTTTGGAATTATGAAATGAGGATAAATTTTCTTTGTTTTTTCAGTTAGAGCAATATATCAACTTCTCTATTTTTATACACTATTTCCGGTTTGAATAAGATTTTTGGATAAGAAAGAATTAAGATTATTAAACTTGAGAATTTTTCAAATTGTTGAACAGGAGTTTGAGTTATTTTTTTTATTTAAGGTGATCCAGCCGCACGTTCCCGTACGGCTACCTTGTTACGACTTAGCCCTCCTTACAGAATCCAAGGTTGATTCCCCGAAATCGGGGAAGCTCCCTCAAGACCCTATTCAGATGGCTTGACGGGCAGTGTGTGCAAGGAGCAGGGATAGATTCATCGAACGATGATGACGTTCGATTACTAGGGATTCCATCTTCACGGGGACGAGTTTCAGTCCCCGATCTGAACTAAGGTTGAGTTTAGGGATTAGCTTTCTCTTTCGAGATTGCAACTCTCTGTCTCAACCATTGCCGCGCGCGTGTAGCCTAGGAAGTTCGGGCCGTACCGACCTGCCGTCGCCCACTCCTTCCTCCTGCTTGCGCAGGCAGTCCTTTTAGAGTGCTCTGCCAAAGCAGATAGCAACTAAAAGCGTGGGTCTCGCTCGTTGCCAGACTTAACTGGACATTTCACAACACGAGCTGACGACGGCCATGCAACTCCTCTCAGCTAGTCAGGTAAGTTCTTTAAACTGACCTTCATTCAGCTGTCTTCCCTAGTAAGATTCTCGGTGTTGAGTCCAATTGAACCGCACGCGTCACCCCTTATGTACTCCCCCGCCAATTCCTTTAAGTTAGATGCTTACAGCATAACACTTCTGTCATACTGCAGATTCATCCTTGCGGACGTACTCCCCAGGTGGCCCGCTTAATGGTTTCCCTTCGGAACTGGCTGATTTCTACAAACCAGCCAACACCAAGCGGGCATCGTTTACGGCTAGGACTACCCGGGTATTTAGGAACCAAGAGATTCGCTGTCAAATTCATTTTTTCTTATGAAAACTTTCTCTTTTAAGAGAAAGGGTTCAATCTAATCCGGATCGCTCCCCTAGCTTTCATCCCTCACCGTCAGAGTTGTTCTGGTTAGATGCCTTCGCCATTGGTGGTCCCCTCAGGATCAAAGGATTTCACCCCTACCCCGAGAGTACCTCTAACCTCTCCCAATCTCTAGTCTAGCAGTATTTCTGGCATTTTCCCAGTTAATAGGAAATTTAACCAGAAACTTGCTAGACCGGCTACGGATGCTTTAAACCCAATAAAAGTGGTTACCACTTGTGGCTCGGGTATTACCGCGGCGGCTGCCACCCGTATTACCCACCACTTATTCGTTAAGCTGTTTGGACTTAACAAAAGTTATTCCGGTATGGAATAACACTTAGAGTTCCCTTATCACACTTGCGTGCATTGTAAAGGTTTCGCGCCTGCTGCGCCCCGTAGGGCCTGGATTCTTGTCTCAGAATCCATCTCCGGGCTATTGCTCTCACAACCCGTACTGATTATAGGCTTGTCGGGACTTTACCCCGGCAACAACCTAATCAGGTATAACCCCATCCTTAGTTTGGATAAGCTCTTTCCAGAACACTTATCCTATCTTCTTTTATCCTCAGTTTCCCGAGATTATAGAAGACCTAAGGGCAGGTTAGTTATATATTACTGAGCCGTTCGCACTTCAGAACCGAAGTTCCAAAGTACTTGCATGGCTTAGTCGAACTCTAATAGCAGTAACCTCCGGCAGGATCAACCGGAATTGTACGGGGATTTGCTCCTTACTATATATGCTCCTCCTATTCAACTATGAGAATAACCGACATCTCAAGTTTAATAATCTATTTTACTAGATTATTTCATCGCCTCTTGGACTCCTCATATACATATAAAAAAATTAATTAATATTAGACCTATCATCTTCAGATCCATCAACATAACGTATTAAAATTCCTTTCTTCGCTTTTATGTTTATTATTTATATTTGCTTTGGTCTTCATTTAGTTTCTTGCAAAAAGAATAATGGCCCCATAGTTCTTAAATTTGAAAAATAAACCGTTTTTCTTCTTTTCGTAATTTTCATAAGATATTTCAATTCTTGTTCATCGCCTTATTTTCTCAAAATTTCAAGATATTCTTTTTTTAATTTGCTCATATCTTGAATGATTTCGGCCTGTATCTCAATTTGCTCGCTTGGGATGACAAATCCAAAAATCCTGACCATGTTTCCGATCTTTAAATATGGTTTTGAATCCGAAAAAGATATATTTATTTTTCCCGTCCCATCATCTAAAACAAGCAAATTTTCTCCAATATCTATTATTTTTCCGATTAAAGAGACTCTCGAATCCAGATTTGGATTTATTTCAGAAATTTTTCTTTTTACAGCGGGTTCTATTTTAAATTCTATTGGCATAACATAATTTGTTTTAATCTTAAATAGCGGGGGGTGGATTTGAATTCGGCAGAATTCTTCCACCGACCTTCGGGTTATGGGCCCGACGAGCACTCCAGACTTGGAGAGTTATACTTCAAATATAACTTTGCTCCACCCCGCTATAATTTAGTTTCATTCTAAATTTTAATATTGTTTCGCAATCTCATTATTTTGAAATTTGTCTCTCGCAGATATAAACATAGTTTTTGATTAAGAAGTATAAATAACCCCTCTTCAAATACTTTTTCTAACAGACAGATAAGTTAGTTTTCTATGTAGATTATGGGTTTTTTATTGGGAATTGATGAAGCGGGAAAAGGTCCTGTAATAGGTCCCCTGGTTATTGCCGGGGTATTAATTTCCGAAGAAAATGAGGAAAAATTAAAAAAACTTGGAATCAAAGATTCAAAAGAATTATCTCCAGAAAAAAGAAAAAAATTTTCCGAAGAAATCAAAAATCTGTCCGAAGATTTTGTTGTTTTAAAAATTTCGGCGGGAGAGCTAAACAGAGAGATGGATACAAAAAGTTTAAATGAAATTGAAATAAAAAGGATTGCCCAGATAATTAATTCCTTCTGGATGAAAAGACCAAAAGTATATATTGATGCTTTGGAAGCAAACACAAAAAAATTTAAAGAAAAAATTTTGTCAAGATTGAAAGATAAAAAACTCGAAATAATTGCCGAAAATTATGCGGACAAAACTTATCCAGTTGTTTCAGCGGCATCAATAATTGCAAAAGTGACGAGGGATTCCGAAATTAAAAATTTGCATAAAAAATACGGTTTTTTCGGTTCTGGTTATCCCTCAGATGAAAGAACAATAGAATTCCTGAAAAAATTAGATAAAGAAGGATATAATAAAATTGTAAGATTAAAATGGGAAACATCAAAAAATATTTTAAAGAACAAAAACCAGAGAAAGTTGTTAGAATTTTGATAAAGTTTGTTTTAATTTCTGAATTAAATCTTCATCATTTTCAAATTCTATAATTTTGCAGAAGAATATAGATTTAATCCTCGCATAATCAATTTATTTTTTTCTGATTATTCTTCGATTCTCGGAGCTAGGATAAAACCCAGTTTTGCTCTGTCTTTGATAACATATTCCAGATGCAATGGATAATCTTTGTTGAACTCTATCTTGACATTTTCAGATAATCTGCTGGCTTTTAGCATTTTGCTCAGATATTCTATTGAATATCTTGCAATAACTTCTTCTTTACAGTTTATAGAATAAAGTTGTGGATTTCCGGCATCTATCTTTATTTGCGTATAACTCGAATCTCCCTCTGACCTCAAAACCAGTGAATCTTTCGAAAGTTTTATAGATATTCCATCGGAAATCAACGCACCGTTTTCGATTCCTTCTTTTAAAATTGACGGGTCCAATTCGGCCGAGTTCTCAAATTTAAATCTGCTCAAATCCTGCATTTCCTGTTTTGCAACTGAAATTATCGGAATTGCAAATTGTCTGGTTGTTTTCCCCTCCAGAGTTAACTCAAATCTGTCCTCATTTTCATCAAGACTCAAAATTAATTTATCGTCTGGTTTTGCTTTTTTAATAAATTGCAATATTTTGAGAATATTCAAACCAACTTCGGTATCTTTATCGCAGGTATAACTTTCAAATGCCGTTGGAAGAATCAAAAAATCTACCACTGCGATAACTGCTCTGTCAGGGCAAACAAGAGATATTCCATCTTTTTTAATATTAAATGTGCCTTCATCAACTATTTCTGCAATTGCATTGAAACTTTCTCTCAACAAACCGACATCATCCAATACTGCTTTGAACATAATTATATATATTAAAAGTATAAGTTAATTTAAGTTCTTGATTTGAGGAATAATTAAATTAACTATTTCCAATTTTTAACAATTAATTCTGCCAATTTTATTGTTTCTTTTAAATCTTCGGCATGAAAAATGCTGTGTGGCGTGTGTATATTTCTTATCGGTATATTCAGAGAGCAACTTAAAATTCCTTTTTTCGTTATTTGGGTAATTGCGGTATCAGTCATTCCCCCATCAACCAATTCCAACTGATATTTAATCTTGTTCTTTTTTGCCAGATTAAGAATGAATTTTTTTAAGTTTTCCGGTAAAATTGCCCCATGACCTTCGCATTCTATCAAACTTATTGTGACTCCTTTTCCAAGCTTTATTTCGCTTTCTTTCTCAGAAACGGAAGGAACATCTCCAGCAATCGAAGTATCTATAACTATGGCTAAATCCGGCTCTATTGAATAAACTGCAGTTCTTGCGCCTTTCAATCCGACTTCTTCTTGAGATGAAAAAATAAAGTAAATATCATTTGGATTTTTTATTCTCTTTAAAATATCTATCAAACAATAAACCCCAAGTCTGTTATCTAAAGCTTTTCCAATAAAAGTGTTTTTTTGCAATTGTTTAAATTCTGATTTGAAAGAGATGGGTGTGCCTTTCTCAATATTTAATTTTTCTTTATCTGTCATTCCCACATCTATGTACATTTCATCGTATTTAATAATTCTTTTTCTTTCTTCTTCCTTTTGCAGATGAATGGGTTTTGAGCCAATCAATCCCTCTATTTCTTTTTCTCCTTTTATTACAACTCTTTCTGAGAGCAAAATTTTGTCATCAATTCCCCCGATTTTTGAGAATTCTATGAAGCCCTTATTTATTCTTTTCACAATAAAACCAACTTCATCCATATGCGCAACCAAAGCGATTTTTTTTCTGTTTTTGGCAGAACCTTTTTTTAGGGCGATTAAGTTTCCAAGAGTATCTTCCGTTATTTTATCTGCATATTTTGAAATCTCCTTTTTTATCACTTCCCTGATCTCGGTCTCAAAACCTGAAACACCCGGGGTTTCACTTAATTTTTTTAATAAATTGATATCCATATTATTAAATTAAAAAATAAGTAAAAAGAGGATAAAGGTTGTAAACTATATTTTCCCACACAGAAATCTTTAAGTTTTAATCACCATATTATCATGACACGCGATGCAGGAAATAAAATAATAGACCTTGGAGAAGGTAAGAAAATAGTAGATTTAGACAGAGGCAATCTTTATTTGGGAGAAGGTAGAGGAGAAGTTTTTCTTAAACCAGATGAATTGAAATGGCTTTATTATAATTACGGTTTTAAATCGAGGCCTCTTTTCAAGCCGAGATATGGTGAAAAAAAATTTAACCAGAATGGAATCGGAGAATTAAGATATGATAATGGCAAATTATATTTAATAGATGCTTCTGGCAATTCTTATGATATAACCAAAGAATCTAAAGATACGGGCTTTAATTTCTACAGGTTTATTGCAGACCTTGGTTTAGAGAGAACAGGTTTGGGTGGAGGAGAATTCAATGGCGAGTTTCATTTTGAAGATGGAAAGAGACCTAAGAAAAAGTCGGTGTTAAATAAAATAGGGACCCTTGCTGTTACGGGTCTAATTGGAGCCGGAATATTTTACATGGGTTTTGCGGAGAATTGTGGTCACCAAAGTAAAATAAAATATGAAGATGTCTGTACAGATATGAAAAAAATTAACAGCACCTTGCATGAAAAAGGATTTTCATACCGCTTTGATAACATTACGGATAATGTAAATCTTCATGAAATTGTATCTTATAATTTTAAAATAACAGGGCAGGGATCCTTTGGTATTGATATAGCAATAGACGACAACAAAATCCCTGAAAATATCAAAACTTTTAAAGCTTTAGTAGAACTTGGTTTTATATTAAAAAATAATAAAGAAATTGCTCCACAAATGAATTGTTATAAGTTTTTAGTGGGAGAGAAAGAAAATTATCCCGTCGAAATAACCATTCCTATGACGGACCATCCAAATGATATTATTCCCCCATCAGAACTGGTAAAATCAAAATCCGGTGATTGTGAAGATTACTCGCTGCTGTATGCAAGTTATTTCAATGCAAAACACATCCCCGCTTTTATCGTTATAGATAATGGTCATGCAGTTGCCGCTGTAGGAGATATACCTTCAGATTCAGATGAACTTAAAGAGTATATCAAAGAAAACAGAACATTTATTGTAGGAAGCTCAGAATATCTAAACAAAGATAAATCTTTTAATTTTTCTATAACTGTAAAACCCTCTTGTACTAGAGATATTCTTAATAACTTGAAAATAAAATATTCCTCTGCTGATATACGTACAATAATATCGAAGGATAATATATGGACAAAAGAAGGTCCATTATACTTTAATCTTTCTGAATTTGGGTATTTTGATAAAGAATATGCAAAGAGCGCTGCAGATAACTTAAATATGAATATTTCAAAAGATGAAATAGATAAAATGGCTAATGAATATTGTGAGTTTTACGGAACATTGGTAAAAATAGCAATAGAAGCACAAAGAGGGAATAGTGTAGAGTTTTATCAAAAAATAAAAAACGTATTAAATGATCCGTATGAGGAAAAAGCTGTAGAAGATTTTTTTAACAAAACTTTTTATTAATAATTTTTGACTGTACTACCCTACTTTCAATAATTTTATATTTGTAAATATTATTAACACAATGTTTTTGGATTATTTTACAAAGAAAAAATAAAAATAAATCAGTTAATAATGTGGCTAAGTATTTTGATAATTCTAATAACTTCAATTTCTATACATTATTCGGGAGAATATTTTGCCTCGGCATCTAGTAAAGTTGGAGATTATTTGGGGCTTTCAAAATCTGCCAAAGGAGCAACTTTGGATGCAATTTCCAGTTCCATGCCTGAGTTAATGATTTCTTTATTTAGTTTAATTGTTTTTTATGAGTTTTCAGTTGGGATTGGAACAATTGTTGGCTCCGCGTTATTTAATATTCTTATTATTCCCGCAGTTTGTGTTTTTATATCTCCAATAGTTTTTAAAGTAAGTGACGAAGTTATCCATAGAGATGGATTATTTTATAATATGACAATTATAATTCTTTTAACTGCAATTTTCTTTTCAAAAGAATGGTCTATTTCAATTGCGATAATATTTTTGGGAACCTATCTTTTGTATATTTTTGAAATCTTCAGACATGGAAGTACACAAAATTATGTAACTAATTTGCTCGAATTTTTTAAACATGGACGATCTAAATTATCAAAGAAAAGATCAAAAAAAAGAAAGAATGGCGGGCTTGGATTTGAAATAGGTGTAATGTTATTTACCTTGCTGATCATTGCTGTTTCAAGCTATTTTTTGGTTAAGCATGCTATTTCCCTTTCCCATTTTCTTGGAATACCGCCCATTATTATAAGTTTTACAATTATCGCTGCGGCAACAAGTTTTCCTGATTTGGTTGTATCGGCCTGTAATGCCAAAAAAGGAGATATTTCTGATGCTTCTTCCAATGTGTTTGGATCAAACATTTTCGATATACTCGTTGGTTTGGGACTTCCCATTTTCATAGCCCGTCTAATTAAAATTCCTGTAATTATCTCTGTTGAAAGCATGACTATTGTATTTGGACTTTTAGTTTCTACGGTAGTTGTGTTGTATATTTTTGCGGAAAAAATGATTTTAACAAAACCAAAAGCGGTTTTAATGCTTTTAATTTATTTTGGATTGATTGTCTATACAATATCTTTAGTTTAATTATGAGATAATTATGAAGAAGTTCATCTTTTTGTTTTTATTTCTCATTGTCTTTTTGTCAGGATGCACTATTCCATATTTTCCCAATAGTTCAGGAATTAAGCCAACAAAGCCCATGACAATTTCTTTGAGTTCTGACTTAACCAACGTTAAATCCCAGGATATAACCTATCTTTATTTAATTCTTGATAATCTGGATGAAAAAGAAAAATACAAAGTAAGTGCAAAGATAATGAATCCCGGACTTTTTGATATCCCCGAAAGTTATAAGGAGACAGAATTGTCCGGATTGCAGAAAAAAACTTTGGAATTTAAATTAGAAGCTCCAAAGGTTGAAGTAGAAACACCCTCCAAAGTAAGTGTTGAAACAACAATTTCAAAAGAGTTTGTTTTTTATCTTCCAATTCTTTTTGCTGATTCTGAGTATTTAAGAGAACGTGAGACAAGAGGAGAACCAGTTCAAAAGAGACAAAAAATTTATTCTTTTTCGGATAATCTTGTAAACATGGTTGTAAAATTAAATAAGGAACCTCCTATAGATACCGAAGTTGCTTACGCGAATATAAAAATTGTTCCTCTCGGAGAAGGAATTTTAGAATTTGATTCAATTAGTGTGGAAGGGGGTGCCTCTTGTGAAAAAATAAACAAATATTCAAACTCCGTTTTCTGCGAATTTCATTCCGGTAATGTAAAGGATATGAAAGAAAAAAAATTTGAGATAAAAATAAAATATGATTATAAAGAAATAAAATCTCTAAACTTTAGAATTTTACCCTGAATTGCAATTGCCCTTCCACGAGCAGAAATAGATTTCAGAAGAAATATGTGTCTTTAGGGAATCACAAAAAATATATCAGATGGAGATATGGATAAAAATTATATATTTAGAAAATTAAATCAAAAGAAAATAAAATTAAAAATCATGGATGCATAAAACTTTCATTTTTGTTTTGAATCTCTCCGAATCAAAGCATACAACCAAATTTATTCCTTTTTTCCCTATTTGTTCCGCAAGTTCTTTTGTGAGTTTTCCGTCCATTAGAATAACTGAAACATTATCCAGATCCGCTATTTTTAACAATTGAGGAAGTTCATCATAACTTGTTTTGTGAATTTCCCTTAAATCAGAATCCAGCAATTTGACTTCTTTGGTTCCAAGCATGTCTTTTATTATTGGTTTGAGTTTTTCTTTGAGGTTTTCGGGCAATTTTGATTTATTGTTAATTGCGGTTTCGATTTTCCTTTTATTTTTCAAACATTGATAAATTTCTTTTTTTGTCAGTTCTTCCACTTCTTTTCCATCCGGAGCTCTTGCAACAAAATCTATTTTGAGAACTTGCTTAAGTCTCTTCAAAATTAAATCTCCTCCTCTGTCTCCATCTAGAAAAACGGTAACGATTTTATTTTTTACAATCTCTTTGATTTGAGGCAGAACCTTAGATCCTCCAATTGCAACGGCATTTTTTATTCCATATCTCAACAGATTAATAACATCTGCTCGGCCTTCAACAACAAGCACTTCTTTGCTCTTTAAAACATCAGGACCTCCAACCAATCCATTATAGTTTTTTATTTCTTTTATTCTTAAATCTTCGGAAATTTTATTCAAAGTTTCTTTTGTATCTGGTGTTTTTTCATACAATTTCTCCAAAATTTCCTTGCTTCTCTGCTTTATAAAAGCCCTTCTGCTTTCTCGTACATCCTTTATTTCCCGCAAAGTTACCTTTGCTTTTGTATACCCGACCTTGTCTATTGTTTCGAGAGATGCCGCCAATAAAGCCGTTTCTGGAGCAGATAAATTAGAAGGAATCAAAATCTCTGCTCTTGTTTTCTCATCTTTGCTCTCTTTGAAGTTTATATCTATTCTTCCAATTCTTCCGCTTTCCTGCAACTCTTTTAGATCCATTCCCGGACCCAGCAAGCCTTCCGTCTGGCCAAAGATCGCACCAACAATATCCGGTCTCTCAACGAGAGAATCCGCTTCTAATGAAAGTTTTATTATATATTTTGCATTCTCTGTAATTTTCCCCATTTTTTCTCACCATAACTTAAGTTAGAAAATGATAAATTAGATTTATTTGGACGGGTAGAGGATATTACGATGTAATAATTTATAAAAATCAGCATAACTAAAAAGGTCTGTTGTCCCTCCTCAAAAAGAAAACATTCTGAATCCCCAGTTTTGATGCAATTAAATTTGTATAATAATCGATGTCGTTTTCCGAGAGTTTTGCTCTTTGATCTGCTTCTATCAAAACATTTGGCAATCCATAAGTTCTGCTCTGCGAGGAAATCGTATAAATAATTTCCGCAATTTCCTTCTCATTTTCAAAAAATTCCACTCTTATTGGTCTGTCAAATTCAACGGTTTTAAGATAAAAGCATTTTATTTCTTCTTCCAAATCTATAATTTTCGTTGCCTCTCCTTTTTCCAGCAGATAATAAAGCAAATTTGTATCCCTGGTTCTTTTTAAAATATCTATTAATTCTGGAACTTTTTTGCTCTTTACTTCGCTTAAAATATTTTCCGCAATATAAGTGCAAAAAGCAGAACTTCTCGAATCTTCCACAATTCCCGCTATCATACAATTTTCCTTTTTGCCTACTTCATGCAGAGTATTTAGTAATTTTTTAACTTCAATATAATCCATATAAACAGAACTCTCCTTTCTTGGAACATCAGCAGGATTAATCATTAAACTTCCATCAATTAAAAATAGATCCGGTGAAAATCTGGAAATCGTATCTATGCTTATTTTAATTTCTTTTTTCATTCTCTGCAAACTCCAGAATATTCTAAAATCCACATCGGATAATGCATTTGAAGAGTAAATTATTTCTGGAGTTGGATTAATTGTGGGATAATAAGCAACATCTTGCAATATTCCCCTTTCATAATTGAAAATAACACTCACCGCTCTTAAAAAAACAAAATCTAACAAATGGCCGGATTTCTTTGTTAAACCTCCATCTTCCCCGCCGATAGTTATATTTCCTAAATCAACTTTTGAAACCTTCCAAGTCAATTCTGGAATTTTGCCAAGAAAATTTGCAAGTTTTTTCTTTTCATTCTCAAGAAATTTTATTTTGTCA
>Ga0136651_10001202_pt1 | contig 14261 bp, 9 predicted proteins | sample Mar14236cmmetaG_FD_94867 | JGI IMG/M metagenome (GOLD analysis project Ga0136651, IMG submission 94867) | Marine hydrothermal vent microbial communities from Guaymas Basin, Gulf of California to study Microbial Dark Matter (Phase II) - Marker... ...
ATCAGGGGTTTGTTTTGCAGGTGTTCCGGTGACAGCAAAGGTTCCAGTTCCAGTTTGATCTGTTCCATTTTTTTCAGGGAATATGTTACAAATGTACGATTCGTTCGGTAGCTTTTTCAAGAGTCCCGGCAGGAGAACACAGGGATATTCTGATATATCCTTTCCCCTGTTGTCCGAAGACAGAGCCCGGTGTAATAAAAACCAGGGCATGCTCAAGCAGCCGGTCGGAAAATACCCTGTCATCGGGATCAGGACCCGGCAACCTTCCCCACAGAAACATTCCCTGCTGGGAAGGGACAAAGTCAGCCCCCAGGGTATTCATGAGGCTTTCGGCCACCCTGCGCCGTTCCGTATAAATCCGGAAAAGTTGCTCATACCAGGCATCGCCCAGTCGCAGAGCTGTGGCAGCCGCCCGCTGCACGGGCAGAAACATCCCGCTCTGGTAATTGCTGCTGACCAGCAGAATTTCCCCAATTTGCTTTTCGTGGGCAAGAATGAAACCGATCCTCCATCCGGCCATGTTGTGCGATTTGCTCAGGGAGTTCAATTCCAACACCCCGGGTTCGGGTCCATGCTCCTGGAATATGCTGAGCGGGCGATGATTCAGGATGAAACTGTACGGGTTATCGTTGCAGATCAGAATATGATGCTTTCTGCCAAAGTCCCTCAGTTTTCTGAAAAATTCCCTGTGGGCCGGGCTGCCTGTGGGCATATGCGGATAGTTCACCCACATCATTTTCACTTTTTCCAGCCCTTCTTCTTCCAGTTCTTCCAGCCGGGGCATCCACCCGTCCTGCTCACTCAGCCGGTAAATCCTGGGAATACCTCCCGCCATACGGGTAAGTGCAGAATAAGCCGGATACCCGGGATCAGGAACAAAAACCTCATCACCCGGATCAAGATAAGCCAGCGAAATTTGCAGGATGGCTTCCTTTGAGCCCATAACAGGCAGAACATTCTTCTCGGAATCGAGAGAAATACCGAACCGCTTCGCGTACCAGTCAATAACCGCTTCACGTAGTTCGGGAACTCCCCGGTATGGCTGGTATCCGTGGGCCCCGGGCTCCAACGCTGTTTCCAACAGGGCCTTCAGCACCCCGGGATGGGGTGGCAGATCGGGACTGCCGATACCAAGGTTGATCACATCCAGTCCTTCTTCGTTCATGCGTCTGATCTGGGCCAGCTTGCCGGAAAAATAATATTCTCCCACACCGGATATTCTCAGCGCTTTTTTAAAATTTGTATCCATGTTCATACTCCGGATAAAAAAAATCCCGGGAAACACCCGGGACCAGTACTGCATGCATAAAAAAACTGCATTCCTGTTCCCGGTTTTCCGGCGGGTAGTAAAAAAAGTTATAATATGTGTTTCGATGCTTCATAAAACAAAAAATCCCGTCGGTCAGGACGGGATGCGATCATCTTTCATTATAATACAAAGTTTATCCCGTCCGTTTTTGCGGCACGAAATAATGATAATACGTAAATATATTCAAAGGTTGCATCATCTCCTGCATAACGGCATCAAACCTAATCAATCTTTTTTTTAGATCCAACAAGGAGTTCTGAAATTTTATTTTTTATTTCGTTGTACAGGAAATGGCGATATTTGCAATGGCCTTTTCCCCGGGGAAGCAAAGTTTATGACAAGAAAAGAAAGATACAATACTGTCCTGGCCTGGTTCAGGGAGAATCGTCCGGTAGCTGAAACCGAACTGGAATATTCCGATCCTTTCAGCCTGCTGGTAGCGGTTGTCCTTTCCGCCCAGTGCACCGACAAACGGGTAAATATAATCACGCCTCCCCTGCTTGAAAGGTTTCCCACTCCGGAAGCCATGGCTGCAGCCGAACCCGAAGACATATACCCATTCATTAAAAGCTGTTCTTATCCCAACAACAAGGCAAAGCACCTGTGCGGCATGGCCCGTAAACTGGTCAGCGATTTCGGGGGGCAGGTACCTTCCGATACCGTCAGCCTTCAATCTCTGCCCGGTGTAGGACGAAAAACGGCCCATGTGATTGCCTCGGTAGTATTCAAACAGCCCAAACTGGCCGTCGATACCCATGTCTTCAGGGTGACCAACCGCCTGGGGCTTGTAAAAGCCACCACCCCCCTGGAAACTGAAAAACAGCTGGTAAGGCATATACCCGAATCGCAGATCCCACTGGCCCATCACTGGCTCATTCTGCACGGCCGGTACATATGCCAGGCCAGGAAACCCCGGTGTGAAGAATGCGGACTCACCGGCGCCTGCCTGTATTATCAGAAGCTGTACAAGGAAAAAAACAGGTTATGAAGACCATATATCTCGATTACAATGCCACCACTCCGTCTGATCCGGAGGTGATCGATGCCATGAAACCATACCTTGACCGGTATTTCGGAAATCCTTCCAGCATGCACCGCTACGGAATAGAAACCCGGAAAGCCGTTGAAAAAGCCAGGGAACAGGTGGCAGCCCTTCTCCATGCCTCCCCTGACGAGATCATTTTCACCAGCGGAGGAACGGAATCAAATAATATGGCTATCAAAGGAATAGCCCTGGCACACGCATCCAGGGGAAAGCACATCATCACCACATCGGTGGAACATCCGGCTACCCTGGAAGTATGCCGCTACCTGGAAAATCAGGGATACAAAGTAACGTATGTAGACCCGGATGAAAAGGGAACGGTTCATGCCTCCGATCTGGAAAAGGCAGTACGACAGGATACCATTTTGCTGACCATGATGCATGCCAACAATGAAGTGGGAACCATACAACCGGTGGAAGAAGCCGGGAAACTGGCTGCCCGGCACGGCATTTTTTTCCATACCGACGCAGCCCAGTCGGCCGGGAAAATCCCGGTGGATGTGAACCGCATGAACGTGCAAATGCTTTCTTTGGCCGGCCATAAACTGTACAGTCCGAAAGGAATCGGAGCTCTGTACATCCGGAAGGGAACGGTACTGGAAAAACTGATCCACGGAGCAGATCATGAACGAAACCTGAGAGCGGGAACGGAAAATGTGCTGGAGATCGTGGGACTCGGCAAAGCCTGCGAAATTGCCCTTCGCGACCTGGAAAAGAACATGCGCCACATGCAACAAATGAGAGACAGGCTGATGCAGGGCATTACCGAACGCATCCCGGGGATACGGATCAACGGGGATCCTGCCAACGGGCTGCCCAATACCCTCAGTGTTTCCTTCCTGAACCTGGAAGCTGAAACCATCCTCTCGGGCCTGCCCGGGGTAGCCGCCTCGGCCGGAGCTGCCTGCCATGCGGAACACACCACGGTGTCACATGTGCTTCAGGCCATGCGGGTTCCCGATGAATACGCCCGCGGAACCATCCGCTTTTCCGTGGGCAAACCAACCACACAGGAGGAAATTGACACCGCCCTCGAAGCTCTTTCCGGGCTGGTCAACTCACTTCGTCCGGAAAAAACGGAACCACCCACCGGCACAGGCCAGGATATGAGCAACATCGCTCTTACCGCATTTACCAGCGGGCTGGGCTGCGCCTGCAAAATGCGCCAACAGGCTCTCGAAAAGCTTCTGGCCTCCTTCCCTGCATCGAATGATCCCCGGGTACTGGTCAACCAGAGTACATCCGACGATGCTACCATTTTCATGGTAAGTAAGGATATTGCCGTGGTGCAAACCCTCGATTTTTTCACTCCCATCGTGAACGATCCTTACCATTTCGGGGCCATTGCTGCTGCCAACGCACTGAGCGATATATATGCCATGGGGGGAACACCCCTTTTCGCGCTGAATATGGTAGGATTCCCTTCATCCAGACTGCCTGTGGAGGTGCTTGAACAGATATTGAAAGGAGCAACCGACAAATGCCTTGAAGCGGAAATAGAAATCCTGGGGGGCCATACCATCGACGATCCGGAACCCAAATTCGGACTTGTTGTCACCGGAACCGTCGATCCTATGCGTATTCTCAGAAACAACGGTTCCAGACCGGGAGATGTCATCCTGCTCACCAAACCCATTGGCACCGGCATCATTACCACCGGCATCAAAAGAAAGGCTGTCAGCCCCGAACTGGAAAAACAGGTCATCGGGCTGATGTCGGAACTGAACCGGAAGGCCGCCGAAATCCTGTCGCGATACCCGGTGAGCGCCTGCACCGATGTCACCGGTTTCGGACTACCCGGACATCTTTACGAAATGGTCCGGAACAACGGAACAGAGGCGGAAATTTTCTTCCGCTCGGTACCGCTGATCGAAGGAGTGGAAGCACTGGCCCGGGCCGGACTGATCCCGGGAGGTACCCGGAACAACCTGGCTTACCTGGAGGACCATATTATCTGGTCGCCCGGGATTTCCATGACAGAAAAACTGGTCCTGTGTGACGCACAGACATCGGGCGGTTTGCTTTTCACTCTGCCCGAAACGGAAGCAGAACAGGTAATCAGGGATTTACATTCGGCAGGAATAAAACGGGCCGGTATCATCGGAAGGATTACGCGGCAGGGAAAAGGCCTTATCCATGTAACGAAATGATGACCATGCAAAAACCGGGAAAGAATACCAAAAAGGATGATTTTTTCGATTTTTTTTACTTTTGTACGCTCGTTTCTATATATAGAAAACCATATGATGCGGTGATGCAGCTATGGGCAATTCACTCGAAATAAGTAAAAAATTTGCTAAAATCGGACTATCCACCACCATAGGAAGCGGCTTTAACCCCGATTTTTGCTTTGCACAACAAATTTTTTTCAACCGCACGGGCCTTTCGGGCAGAGCCCCTCACGAACATAACCACGCCCAAAGGACGTGGGTTTCTAAATGAAACAAAAAAAAAATGAGGCCAACCATAAAAAAAATGAATCCCTGGCAAGAAGATCCTCAGCTATATGACCTCCCGCATTTTCTTGACCTGCTATTCCTGCTCACACCGGAAGGCCGGATCGTTACAGCCAATCCTATGGTGCTGAGCCGTACGGGAAGGTCACACGCTGAGCTCGAAGGTGAGCCGTTCTACAGGATATTCCCAGATTATCAGCATAATGATATAAAAAAATGGCTGGAAAATCCTTCCGGGGAACCGGTTCCCGCCCTGTACCTGAAACTTGAAAGCGCAACCGGTGAACCCCTTTATCTTCACTGTTCCCAAACCGAAAGGACCTATCAGCAAAAACCTCATCGGCTGATCAGGGCCATTGAGGTAACGGAAGGCCTGTTCCCGGATACGGAAAAAAGCCTTGCCGAAGAAATGTTCTTCAAGGCTTTCCATTCCAATCCCGCCCTGATGGCCATCAGCAATTTCGAAAACAGTCAGTACATCGATGTAAACGAGAGCTTCCTGAAAAATCTGGGATACAGCCGTGACGAAATCATCGGGCACACTTCATCCGAACTTCAGCTGTTTGTCGACCTGGTACAGAGCGACAAATTCCTGAAAAAACTCAGGAAACTCAGCAAAGTGAGGGATTTCGAGGTCACCGTCAAAACCAGATCGGGGGAACCTCGCTACGGCCTGTTTTCTGCCGAAACCATCATGCTGCGCGGGCAGCCCTGCCTGCTGACCATTATCAATGACATTACCGACCGCAAGCTGGTAGAGGAAGAGCTGGAAATATCCGAACGACGGTTCCGTGAACTGGCCGAGATGCTGCCCCTGATGCTTTTCGAAGCCAGACTCGACGGGACCATCACCTTTACCAACCAGTTCGCATTCAAAACCACCCGGTATACCCCCGGGGACGTGAAAAAGGGGCTGTCCTTCTTCGATCTGATCGACAAAAAGGAACTTCCTGAGATCAGGAAAACATTAAAAAGGATCATCCGGCGGGAATCGGATGAAAACCCGCTGGAATGTACAGTCATCAGAAAAGACGGTACGGAATTCGCGGCACAGATTTTTATCAGTCTCATTTTCCATGAAAATAAGCCGGCCGGTTTCCGTGGCGTGCTGATTGATATTACCGAAAGAAAAAAAAACCAGGAGGAACTGGAAACCGAAAAAGCCTATCTCACCGAACTGATCGAAAGCGCCCCCGAAGCCATTGTACTGGTGGACAACGAAAGCACCATTCTTCAGATTAATTCGGAATTCGAAAGGCTATTCGGGTACACCCGGAAAGAAGCTATCGGGAAAAATCTGGACCGGCTGGTGACCCCGGGAAAGCACCTCAAACAGGCAGAAAAAATAACCAGCAAAATTGCCGGAGGGAAACGGATTGAACTGGAAACAAAACGGGTAAGAAAGGACGGAAGTCTGGTGGATGTGTCCATCCTGGGAACACCCATTATCGTCAACAACACCCAGATCGGTGTACTCGGTATTTACAGGGACATTACCCAAAGGAAAAAGGCTGAAACGGTGCAACGAATGGTTAACACCATTTCCAAGGCCGTGATCACCACCAAAAACCTCGAAGAGCTGTTCGTGGTGATCAAAAAAGAGCTCAGCAAGCTCATGGATACCAGCAATTTTTTCATAGCCCTGTATGATAAGGAAAACAACAGCATCAGCCTGCCCTTCTTCCGCGATGAAAAAGATAAATTCAATAATATTCCCGCCGGAAAAACCATTACCTCCTATGTCATCAGAACCCGGAAATCCGTCCTGCTGAAGGCTGCAGATATGAAAAAACTGGAGGAAGAAGGAAAAATTGAACTGGTGGGAACCAACTGCAAAGTATGGATGGGTGTTCCCCTGCGATCGAAAAAGGAGGTTATCGGCATCATCAGCCTGCAAAACTATCAGGATGCCAGTGCCTACAGCCGGGAAGACCTGGATATTCTCGAATTCATCGCCGATCAGATAGGGATTGCCATTGAATGGAAGAAAGCCGAATCGGAACTCCACAACAGCCTGGAAAAATACCGCGCCGTGGCCGAAACCACCATTGCCGGCATTGGCATTACCGATGCCGATGAAAACCTTACCTATGTGAATGCCGCTTTCGCGGAAATGCTGGGATACGACCCCACGGAACTCACCGGCAAAAATCTTTCGGCCATCACCACCCATGAAAAATACCAGTATTTCAGGGAACAAACGACAAAAAGAGTGTCGGGACTGAAAAGCCAGTACGAAACGACCTTCATCAGAAAAGACGGCACCCCGGTGGAAACCCTGGTCCATGCCTCCCCCCTGTTCGATGAATCCAGGCATTTCAGAAAAACTTTGGCGGTGATCATCGATATTTCCCGGCTGAAGGAAACCCAGGAAGAGCTTATCAGGGCCAAAGAAATTGCCGAAGAGGCCGCCCGGGCCAAGCAGCAGTTCCTGTCTACCATGAGTCACGAGATACGTACTCCGATGAACGCCGTGATCGGCATGACTCACCTGCTGCTGCAGGAAAATCCGCGCCCCGACCAGATGGAAAACTTACACTCGCTCAAGTTCTCCTCTGAAAACCTGCTGGTGCTGATCAACGACGTACTCGATTACAGTAAAATTGAAGCCGGTAAAATCGTATTCGAGGAAGTCGACTTCAACCTGCACAGTCTCCTGGAAGGTCTCAGGCAATCGTTCGTTTTTCAGGCCTCCGACAAGAATATTCAGATCGAATGCCACATAGAGCCCGATGTGCCGAAAATCGTGATCGGCGATCCCGTAAGGCTGAATCAGGTGCTGATTAATCTGATGTCGAACGCCATGAAATTCACCGAACAGGGAAAGGTGTCGCTTTCGGCCAGGGTGGTCGGATCCGATAAAAAGATTACCCGTATTGAATTCTCCGTATCCGATACGGGCATCGGGATATCGCCTGACATAATCGGGGAAATATTCAACAGCTTCGTACAGGCATCACCCGATACCACCAGAAAATATGGCGGAACCGGCCTGGGACTGGCTATATGCAAACAGCTTCTTCGCCTGAAACATTCCGACATCCATGTGGAAAGCGAACCGGAAAAAGGCGCCAGGTTCTATTTCATCCTGGCATTTATGAACAGTACACTGAAGCATATCACCGATACCGATGATATAGGAAAGATCAGCTATAAAAAGCTCAATGGGAAAAAGGTGCTCCTGGTGGAGGACAATGAGATCAACCGGCTGGTGGCTTTTAAATTCCTCAGGAAATGGGGCGTGGAGGTCACCGAGGCAGGGAACGGAAAAGAAGCTCTGGAACACCTGAAAAAAAATGCCTTTGACCTGGTGCTGATGGACCTGCAAATGCCGGTAATGGACGGCTATGAAGCTACCCGGCTTATTCGTTCGTCCATGCCAAACGGCAAAACGATTCCCATCGTGGCCCTTACGGCCTCCATTATGAACGAAGTGCAGGAAAAGATCTTAACATCAGGGATGAACGACATCATCCTCAAACCCTTTAATCCCGGCGAGCTTTATTCGAAAATCGTGAAAGTCCTCGAAACATGAGAACACGGATCCGGACATACCTGCTGTTTCTGTTCCTGGTCACAGCCTTTACCGGACCACTCTATCCTCAGAAAATCAACCGGCTTCCCCCTCTGAACCAGACTATTCTGGAATATGTGGAAAGTGTGGTTGGAACCCGGGTCGACCGCGGAGAATGCTGGGACCTGGCCAGACAGGCCCTGGACCGCAGCGAAGCCAACTGGGACGGCCGGTACCGTTTTGGCAGGGTAATCAGGCCCAAAAGGGAGGAAGTTCTGCCAGGAGATATTGTTCAGTTTGAAAAAGTGGTGATACGATACACCATAAACCATACCACCTACACGGAAAATTACGATCATCATACCGCCATTGTATACCGGGTAAAAGGAAAAGGCCGGTACGAACTGGCGCATCAGAATACCGGGTTTTCGGGAAGAACAGTAGGGATCAGCCCCCTCAACCCGGACCATGTGATCCGGGGGAAAATCACCTTCTACCGTCCGGTATCCGAATAAAAGAAAAACACCATGATACAGAAAACCTGGGAACTGACAGGGAAAAAAGCCCTGATCACCGGAGCCACCAGAGGGATCGGAAGAGCCATCCTGGATATATTTCTGGAACTCGGATCCGACGTGTTCCTGATAGCCAGGAACCCTCAGGACATTCGCCATCTGACAGACGAACTCGCCGGTAAATACTCCGTGGAAGGAATGGCAGCCGATGTTACCGTTCCCGGCGAACGCAAAGCCCTGGTGAGTATGCTGGAAGAAAAATGGGGCCGGCTGGATATCCTGGTCAACAATGTGGGGATGAATATCAGAAAAAAAGCCATGGAATACTCCGAAGAGGAAATTCGGCAAATCATGGATACCAACCTGTATTCCGCATTCAGCCTGGCCCGGGAAGCTCACCCCCTGATGAAACGGTCGGGTCGGGCCAGTCTGGTCAACATTTCTTCCGTGGCCGGGTTAGCACATATCCGCACCGGCGTGGTATACGGAATGACCAAGGCGGCAATGGTCCAGATGACCCGTAACCTGGCGGTTGAATGGGCCACCCACGGGATCAGAGTCAATGCCGTGGCTCCCTGGTATATTGACACTCCTCTGGCCCGGCAGGTACTGAAAAATATGGATTATCTACAGGAAGTACTGAAGAGAACACCGATGAAGCGGATCGGAAAACCCGAAGAAGTGGCTGCCGCGGTAGCCTTTCTGTGTATGCCGGCTGCATCCTACATCACGGGACAAACCCTTGCGGTAGACGGAGGATTCAGCATTTACGGGTTCTGACATGGCCTCACCGGCAATGTTCCTGCAACAGAAGCACGGCCTCCCTTTCACCCAGACGGGCTGCCTTGTTCCAGTCGTAACAGGCCCCCTCCCGGTCATTCATCGAAAGGCGCACCTGGCCGCGGTTCAGGTAAACGCGGCTTATGTTCGGATCCAGATCAAGGGCCTGTGAAAAATCCTCATAGGCATTCTTCCACGTTCGCGTGGCCATATAGGCTTCGGCCCGGTCGATAAAAAATTCCGGCCTGCTGCGATCCAACTCCAGATTGCGGTTGAAATATTCCAGTGCTTTCAAGGCCTTCCCCGCCTCCAGCATGGTTCGGCCCGCCTTTCTGATCAGTTCTGTATCACGGTCCCTGAACGACAATACCTCATCATAATCTCTTTTGGCCTGCTCGTACCGGCCCATGGACGCCAGGACACCGGCCCGGTCGACCGGCAGGCTGAGGTCGTTCGGATCGGCCGATACGGCCCGGTTCAGGTCGTTCAGCGCGGATGGAAGATTGCCCGTATGGAAATAAAACAGTCCCCTTTCCCTGAAGAAGAAAGGCTTTCCGCCCGATTTTGCCAGTGCGGTGGTATAATCTTCGGAAGCAGCCCGGTTGTTGGAAAGACGCTCATGGCAGCGGGCCCTGACAAGGTACAGACGGGCATCGTCCATTCCCTGCCGGATAGCATCATCGGCCACCTGCAGGGCCTCACTGTAAATACCCCGGGAATACAGGTATTCGGCTTCAGTAAGCACCTCATCGGCTTCACCATACCAGTCATTTTGCCAGAGCGAAACCCACAACCTGGTTCTTTCCAGGCGGCGAAAGGCTTCATCGGTCATGATTTCCTTTCTCGGAAGCTTATCCCGGGATCCCAGATAGGTCCTGAGCGAAGCGACCGCCAGGGAATCGTTTCCCGTCAGGGCATAATACCTGGCCCATTCATAGGCAGCCCGGGCTGGATCCAATGATTCCAGTTTTTCCAGGTCACCGGCGGCATCGTCCATGCGGTTCAGGGCCATACAGGCCCGGGCACGCAGCCGGTAAACCTCCGCCAGTTCCTTTCCTGCCTCTTCGGCCCGGGTCAACTCGTCCAGGGCCTGCTCGTATTCGGAACGTTCCATTTCCAGCATGCCCCGGATCAGGGCATCGTTCCGCTCCTGCGGAAATACGGCTGCCGGTCTGACAAGACCTGCCAGCATCATCAGTAACAGGATCAGGCTCCTGCATGTGCAGAATGACGGGTCATTTTTCCACATGAATCGGCGGATTTTTTTCGGTAAACACGTAAACGAATCCCACCATATTCCGTACTTCCTCCCCTGTGAGCCGTTGCTCGGTCACATCACAAATATAATAGTACACTCCCGGGGAAACGATCTTTCCGGTATTCTTGATCTGCCCGTTCCAGATAAATTCCGAAGGATCATCGTACGATTCCTCAAAAACAAGTTCCCCCCAGCGATTGAATATCTGAATATCTACCGCCTTGACAAAGCGGTAGGCTTTCGGCCGGAAGAAATCATTGTCCCCGTCATTGTTCGGACTGAACACATTGGGTAGTTCAAAATAGGAACACTCATCAATGCATATGCGGGCCGACAGAGCACTTTCATTTCCGAAAGAGTCGACTGCCGTCATGGCATAACATCCGGCCATGGTTTCCTCCGGAAAGTGATGAAAAACGGTGGTTGCCCGGTCGTCTACCGTTCCAATCGGCTGCAGGGTACCGTTGTACAGCGGTGTATAGAACAGATTATATTTCACAATGTCTTCCCCGCATTCTCCCTCAGGAATAGCCCACCGGAGCACGTTGTAAAAACTGTCGCAAACAGAATAAACGGTCAGTTCGGGCGGACAGGGTGGTTCCAGGTCCACCGGAGTGCCACAGTTTTCATGGGAAAAATTGATCAGTGAATCGGGGATCCCCGGCTGATTGTACGTGCCGATGCTTTTGGCCAGGTAGCAGTAATTCACCCCGTTGGCCAGGCCGGAATCCACATACACCGAATCGGAAACCACCCCGATGGAGTCGAACAGCAGGGTGGAGTGGTTCTGCCGGTAAACCACATACCGGGTATTCAGCCAGGGGACGTTTTTCCTGAAAAAGATTTTCATCTTGTTATCCCCCGGCACCATTTGCAGGAAGAGGCTGGAAGCGGTGCCTGGCTCTCCGATCATGAAGCGGTTGCCGGGTTCGTCGTTGTATAATTCAACCCGGTAATGGTATGCCACATCCTGTGTATTGATGTTCAGGTCGTTATAAGTAGTATCTTCCAGATCGGCCGTAGTAAAGCTGTGTATCTGGTCAAAATCGGTCCCCCATATTCCTTCGGCCCGGTAAATACGGTACTCATAGGGCCCGTAGGCAGGAATGGTATCCAGGTCACGGGGTTTTACCCAGGCAAGATAAATACTGCCGGCAGCCGGATCGGTATCGGTCACACTCACATTGGTTATGACCGGGGTTCCCTGCACCAGAATACCGCATGCTTCATTGGAGGCTATCCCGGGGGTTCCGTCGGGGTAAACGGCTACCACCAGATAACAGTAATCCGTACCCTGCAGTAGTCCGTTGCCGTTATTATCATCTATAAAAACGGTATCCTGCCATGAAGAGGTACTTCCGATCTTTTGATAACCCAGGTACGACGGCACCCCGTATTCGCATGAATCGGGTGTATAGTCCGTACTGCCGATCCTGCGGTACACATCATAGCCCACCACATTATCGCATGCACACGGGGACCATTTCAGCAGGATCGACCGGTGGGAGGGAATGGCCTCCAGAGGTCCGGTTGGTGGGCCGATCACCCGTATATTGACGTTGTCGATATCCGCCAGGGAAATATCCTCGTTCACATCTTCCGCTTTCACCAGCCAGTTGTACGGAACTCTCCGTACATGGCTGCACGTGGTCTGCCACTCAAAGCGGGATGTCACTGTTCCCGAATCGGAAGAAACCATGGTAAAAACAGGCCGTGATTCGGAAACCTGGTACACTCCTCCCGTATCCCAGTGGGTGATCATATCGTTGTTGGGATCGGTAGCCGTCACTTCGAAACTGATGAAATCCCCGGCCACCACACACAGATCGTTCAGTGGCCCGTTCACCGGCGGATCGTTCTCGGTCTCGTACACGTCGATCTGCATATCCCGGTGGATGGTCCCTATTTTTATGCCGTTCCGCCATTCGTCAATATTCATGGCCACATTGTAGATGCCCCGGTCGAATTCGCCGTCTTTTTGCCATTCCTTCACGGGATTTTTCCATACCAGGTCCCCCGTCACTTCATTGACATAAAAGGTATCGCTGGCTGTCGGAAACGTATAGTTCGAAATGGGTTCTCCCCCCTCCCGGGTACAGATGGCCAGACTGTATGTCAGGCTGTCGCCGTCAGGATCATAGGCTGCCGGGTTGTGGATGAAAAGATGCCCTACGGCTGCCTTGTCATACGGCGGGTTCAGTAAGACAGGCGTGTTGTTCTGCCCTACCTGGGGATTCACCAGCAGAATGGTCTTGATGGAAAACACCACATTCACCGAACTGGGAATGTTGATCACCCCGTAGTTCCGGTTGGGATCTTCCACCACCACCTCGTAAACACCCGGCCCGGGGAATGTGTGGGTAGCCTTGTAGGTGTTTTTCTGATAATCGTTAGGCAAGATGAGCGGAGGAGGTATCCGGGGAGCAATAGAAGTGGTATTGTCCCCCCACTGCACTTCCAGCTGGCTGCGATCGGCCGGACTTTTCGTATAGGTATAGGTGGTAATGGTAAACTCGAAAGTAAATCCCGATAACTGCCGGTAGGTGATCTCCCCTGCCCGGTTATGGGTTGAAAAACCCTGGGTAACCGGAATGAGCCACAGCATGGCGGAAACCAACTTTATTTTATGCATTTTCATAGGCTGAACCAGTTCATTTCAGGTTAACACGGGTTTCCTGCATCTGATGGGAAAACCGGTACCCTCTCTCAAAAGAATCCACTCCCAGGATCACCAGGTTGGTCTGGTCGTGGAACATGTCGAGCAAAATCCTGTTTACAATAAGCAGCTCCGCCGGATTCCTGATCGAAGAAGTTTCATATTCCAGCCATACCGCCTCTTCATTGTTTTTCATACCGGTAAAAACCAGGGAAAGATCCTTTTTTCCGTTAACCTGTATGCCAAAGCTTTCGCTGATATACCTCGTGATCACCTGCCGGTCGTTTTTCTGCTCCCAATCCAGGCCGGGATCGAGAGCATATCCGTATTTTTTCAGGATAATATCCATGAAATCGTCGGTAAATACCTTGAAGGATATGCGGAATTTCCCTGACTCCCCATCGTATTCAATGTGGGTGACCGATACGTGTACCGGATGGGCCAGAAAGACCTGAAAAAACAAAATCCACAACAATCCCTTCAGCATATTCCCCGGAGTTCCTTAACCTTCTGTTCATCCAAAATTACAATAATTTATTACAACTTGGGAACCGGCAAGGGAAATTCGGAGAAAAGGGGGGGAAGCGGTGGTCATGCGGTGGGGAAGCAGTTGTCATGCGGTGGGGAAGCAGTGGTCATGCGGTTGTGAAGCAGTTGTCATGCGGTGGGGATGCGGTGGTCATGCGGTGGAGAAGCGGTTGTCATGCGGTAGGGAAGCAGTTGTCATG
>Ga0136651_10001203_pt1 | contig 14260 bp, 6 predicted proteins | sample Mar14236cmmetaG_FD_94867 | JGI IMG/M metagenome (GOLD analysis project Ga0136651, IMG submission 94867) | Marine hydrothermal vent microbial communities from Guaymas Basin, Gulf of California to study Microbial Dark Matter (Phase II) - Marker... ...
AGTAAGAACGGAAAACAAATGTGGTTGCTTTATTCCGCAAATTTTGCCCCTGACTGGAATGAGCAAAAGATTGTGGAAAACCCCCCAGGGAGCCATTACGGAATGGTGTTTCAGAAAATACAATTACTGAAAAAGAAATAGGATGATAATTGTTAACTGGCAATACAACCTGTAAGGAAATTTAATCTTTTTAGAAACATAAAACATAAAACATAATGAAGAAAAGATATTTATACTTAGTAAAAATTATTTCTGTTTTTTTCATAACTCTATTATTTTTTAGCCAGTGTAAAAAAAATGAAAATGTGCTATCCGAAGATAGTTTTGCAAATCCTCCCTTAGAGACCCGGCCTTTAGCATTATGGGACTGGTTGAACGGTTACGTCGACACGGCCAAAATGGTTTATGAATTAGAGGAAATGAAAAGCAAAGGGATGCAGGGGGTATTTATATGGGATGTAGGTGCCCTTGCTGATCCGGGAAAAATGATTCCTGCAGGTCCGGCTTTTCTTGGTGATAAATCATTGGAGTATATCTCTCTTGCGTTGAAGACAAGTGACCGGCTCGGACTGAATCTGGGAATGATCGCTTCCAGCAGTTGGAATGCCGGAGGGGATTGGATTGATAAAGCTGACGCAAGTAAGGAGCTGTTAAGTACAAAACAGGTAGTTACAGGTCCGTCAAAGCAAAAAATTACAATTAAAAGACCTGTAGGTCGTAGAGGTGAGGCTAAGACATGCTCATTGATAAGCTCTATCGCAATACCTTCTTCCGACTCAAAGGAAATTGATTATACAAGCGATAGAACGATTTCTTTGGATACATTCACTTTGGATGATAAATTAATTGATTGGAAAGTGCCTGATGGAAAATGGGATATTATCTCTTTTTTTATGTGTAATACCGGCCAAAAACTGGAATGTCCGAGTCCAAACTCCAATGGTCTGATAATTGACCATCTGAGCAGGAGAGCAACAAAGATCCATTTCGATACGATCCTTACAAGACTGGCTAAAATAAGTACACCAGATCATCATTTGAAATTCTTCGAGCTTGACAGTTATGAGGTTTGGAGTGCAAAAGATTGGACTCCCGGTTTTGTACAGGAATTTAAAACCCGTTATGGATATGATCCTATACCATTTCTGCCTCTTCTTCAGGGATATAAAAGTAAGGATCCTGTTATCGGGGAGCGATTCCTGGATGATTATAACCGCCTGGTAAGCGATATGATCATTGAAAATCATTTTGGACAATCTGTGGACATTGCACATAAGAATGGAGTTAAGATGTTTGCCGAGGCTGGCCATGGAGGGTTTGCAAGAGTTGATCCTTTGAAAGCTTTAGGGCATACCGATGTACCCATGGGAGAATTCTGGAACAGACAACGGTTTTGGATTGTCAAAGAAGCTGCCAGTGCAGCCAATATATATGGGAAAAAAGTAGTGGCTTCAGAATCACTAACGGGTTGGCAAAACTGGCAGCACGGACCTGCTGATTACAAGCAGCTGATTGACATAGCTTTTTGTGCAGGACTAAACCAGATTGTGTTCCATACCTTTGCTCATAATCCTCAGATTGCAGGTAAACCGGGTTTTGCATACCACGCAGGTGAGCATATTAATGTAAATACTACATGGTGGAATATGGCAAGACCTTTTATGGATTATATCAGCAGATGTTCCTATATGTTAAGACAGGGAAACTTTGTCGGAGATGTTTGTATTTATTATGGGGACCAGGCACCTAATCTTGTTCCGTCCAGAAGGATTGACCCCAATATAAAACCGATATATAACGATACACAGTGCTTGCATTGCGGGGCCCCTAAACCGGTAAATCCGGGGAATATGACAGGCTATGACTATGATTATATAAATGCAGAGATCATTACAACTGATATGAAGGTTAAAAATGGAAATATTGTGTTGCCTTCAGGTCAATCATACCGGGTGATGTTGCTGCCTGATAAGAGTGATATTTCCCTGGAGGTACTGGAGAGCCTGGAAAAGCTGGTATACAACGGTGCAGTAATAATCGGTAAAAAACCGGAAAGGACTACTTCACTTAAGAACTACCCCGCTTGTGACAGGAAAGTGAAGATTATCGCTGATAAGCTGTGGGGTAACTGTAATGGAAAAACAATATTGTCAAATGAATATGGGAAGGGTAAGGTTTATTGGGGCAAGTCAGTAAAAGAGGTTCTGACAGAACTAAATATCCCGCCCGATTTCGAAGTAAAAGGCATTGATAATTCTGATAAACATATCGATTATATCCATCGTCGTACAGGAGCTGAAGATATCTATTTCGTTTCTAACAGCAACACAAAAAAGGAAAAGGTGACCTGTGTTTTCCGGGTTGACAAAAACACGGTTCCTGAATTATGGGATGCTGAAACAGGATTGATCCAGAGGAAGGTTACCTATTCAAAGGTCAAAAACGGACTTAGTATTGATCTGATTCTTGACCCCCTGGCGTCAAGGTTTGTGGTGTTCCGGAATAAATCAACAGGAAAAAATGATGCAGACCTAACCTGTGACCTGCAATATGGTTTTTATCATGAAAAGAAGACAGATAATCTTCCTGAACCGATTGACATAACAGAAAAATGGAATGTTAGTTTCAATACGGAAATGGGTGGACCAAAATCATATCAGCTTGAAAAACTGACAAGCTGGTCAGATATTGATGTTGATGGAATAAAGTACTATTCAGGAACGGCAATTTATTCCAAAGAGTTTACTGTGAAGGAGAATTCCTTATCAAAAGGAATAGAAGCTTTTGTTGTTTTTGAAGATATTCAGGAGGCGGCTCACGTTTTTGTGAATGGAAAGGATTGTGGAATTGTTTGGGCTCCTCCTTATAAAGCTGAAATCACAAAATACCTTAGAACCGGATTAAATCATATAACTGTTAAGGTTGTAAATACATGGAATAATCGTATAGTGGGTGATTTGAGAAATCCGGATAAAAAACAGTATACCAACACCAATATTAAATATAAATTTAATGCAGACAGTCCTTTGTTGAAATCAGGTTTGATGGGTAAAGCAAAAATATTTTTTACTGCTAGATATAAATAAACCAACAAAAGCATATTTTTTCGGACAGCAATTGCACAAGATTCCCGGTATACTTTTGGAATTAATTCAATCTACTTGGGGAAGCAGTGTGGTTGAAGCCCGGATCAGTAACAAAATGTAAAACTCTATTCAGAAAATCGGCCTTAAAGATGTGGATCTTTCTTGCAATAATCGTTTCCCGGCGGTAGTTCAATCCCATGATTTACCCTTTAATTCTATTTAAAATTCAACAAATGAAACATGTATGATATAAAAATAATCTTTCGGAGAAATGTAAAACCCTATCAACCCGACACTGATTACCTTGGCAATAAACGAAAACCAAACAACCCATAACCCGGACCGCTCAACAAGCAAAAAGAAGGTAAACAATTCATCAAGGTCTGGCCTAAAAATTAAACAAATAAACGAAGAGTATATTGCATAATTAATTTATGTTGGTTTCTTTTCAATGTTTTAACGAATGAGGATAACTTAACAGTCAGTCATAAAACAGGAGATCCTCTGGAACGATACTCAGAGCTGGTAAAGAACAGGCGATAATCAAATGCCGATACACAAAAATAATAAATAACAAAAGAATGAATAAAATGAAAGTTAAATACCTGATCTATTTTTTGATTCCATTATTTATTGCGTGTAATCATAATAATGGAAAGAATACATTGAAGGAAAATGGTTATTCGGGAAATGAGATAACAAAATTAAAAACAAAACTTGCAAAAGGGTGGAATACATGGAATACCAGGAGTGTATTGTCCCATGTATTGTTACCTGAAGGATTTGCCCTTAATCTTCAGATAAAGGACAGTGGATCGGGAGATATTCTTAAGGAGGCCTTGATAGGAAGGGATGATTACGGTGCCAAAGAAAGGGTTATCCCCGGGCCTCGTTCTTACGATGGCTCATATACGGAACTGAAAATAGAGTGGCGCGATATCCATATTCTTGTTCAGAGCGCTTCCGATAATAATGAGTTGTATCTGTTAATTACCCCGATTAAGGCTTCGTCGGGCGATTCATTAATCGTGGATCCACAAATGTTATGGGATAGAGAAGGGGAAATAATTATTGACCAGAATGCGATTACCGCACAAACTCCATTGGGAACCACGAGGGTGTATGTAAATGGAAATCAATCGCCCACAACTTCTCAAAACGTAAGGGTATCTTTGGATAAGGTAATCGCAATTTCAACTGAAGCTACTAAGCCGTTAAAAGAAATTACAAAGGTAATAAACGACGCAAAAAAGAATTTGTTAAGCAAAAGATCGAAATTTCAGAAAACACCGGAATTATACAATGCCATGCATAGTGTACTTGCCTGGAACTGTATTTATGATCCCAATAACAACAGAATTATTACCCCTGTTAGCCGTAATTGGAATGTTTCTTTCAATGGTTGGGTGCTTTTCGAGTGGGATACCTATTTTGCCTCATATATGCTTTCACTGGACAATAAAGAACTGGCTTATGCCAATGCAATTGCAATAACAAAGGAAATTACCGACAGGGGGGTTGTTCCGAATTTTGCACAACCGGTGCTAAAAAGTGAAGATCGTTCGGAACCTCCTGTAGGTGCTTTTGTTGTTAGGGAAATTTATAAGAATCACAAAGAAAAGTGGTTATTGCATGAAGTATTTGAGGAATTGCTGAGATGGAATCGTTGGTGGGCAGATCAACGTGATATTGACGGATACCTATGTTGGGGTTCGGATCCTTATGACCCCGGCAAGATATCAGATTTTTTACGTAAGGGAATTGGTACAAAAAAAGGTGCAAAGTGGGAGTCAGGACTTGATAATTCGCCCATGTATGACGATGCTGTCTTTGATACTGCAACACATCGTTTGATGATGGCGGATGTGGGTTTAATGAGCCTTTACATTCTCGATTGTCAGAGTTTGTCAGAGATTGCATGTGTTCTTGGCAAAACAGACATTAAACATGAATTAACAGAAAGAGCAGAAAAGTATTCAAAAAAGCTTGAAACGCTTTGGAATGATGAATTTGGTCTTTACCTGAATAAGGATTTGATAACCGGGAAATTCAGTTACAGATTGTCGCCTACCTTATTTTATCCGTTACTGGCAAAAGTTCCCAGCCAGGAGCAGGCAATAAGAATGATAAAAGAACATTTTTATAATCCTGACGAGTTTTGGGGAGAATTTATTATACCTTCTATTTCGAGGAATGACCCGGCTTTTCATGACAACTATTATTGGCGAGGCAGAATTTGGGCTCCAATGAACTTTTTGGTTTATCTGGGTATAAGAAATTATAAATTACCCGATGCACAAAAGGATATGGTTGAAAGATCCAAAAAACTGCTGTTGAAATCATGGTTAGGAGAGAATCATGTTTATGAAAATTACAATGCTATTACAGGCCAGGGTAACGATGCAGGAGGAAGCGATGCATTTTATACCTGGGGTGCACTATTAGGATATATAGGCATGATTGATCAGGGTTATGTTCAGCCTCCTGAGCTCAGCCTGTGCATACAGAACAAATAATTTTTTTAGAAACTAACCTTACAATAATGATGAAATCTAAAGTCATTATTTTTATTATAGGAATATTTGCTCTGGGAAGTTTCAACACACTTGCCAGGGGATTCCATGTTTCAAAAAGCGGTAATGATGACGCTAATGATTTAGCGAAATATTCTTTTTATACCATATCGACTGCTTACAGGGATCACTGTACAGGAGTGATGCATCTGAATGGAAAATTGTTCTTTGGGATAGATTTGCGGGAAAAAGTGTTTGACCCTTTACCCTTAGAAAATACACAGGATCGGAAAGGATTACTTTTCCAATGGAACCGGAAAAACAACAGAAAAACAACCACGATGTGGTCCGATTTTCACCGTTTCAACCCAAAGAAAGAGCTTGTGGAAATGAATGTGAAACCACTGGAATATCTCACTATCCAGTCTTATCCTCTCAGAATGAGAGAACAAATCACTCCGGACTCGGATTCCCAGTTGAAAAATATGAAGCGGAATTACCGGGAATGGTTATCAAGGAGGCCTGCAGCAGATCTCTTGGTTGAATACGATCCATGCCCCGTTGCCCTGGACACCCCAAAGCCGCGGTTTACCTGGATTATGGATTTAGAAGGAAAAGGACGCAGACAGACAGCATACCAGATACTGGTGGCATCAAGCAGGAAAATACTGGATACAGATGAAGGGGACATGTGGAACACGGGTATGGTGGTTTCGGACCAATCATCTCAGGTAATTTATGGGGGACTCCCCCTGGAAAGTAACATGGAATACTGCTGGAAGGTGCGTATCCGGGATGAAGCCGGTAAAATCCATCCATACAGCAAGACCGGGACATTTAGCACCGGATTATTTAGCGAAGATGATTGGACAGCAGATTGGATAGGAAGAGGTGATGCAGACGAGGTGTTGTCAGATGTCGATGCCTTTGTAACCGGGAAGATTTCCGAAGAGGTGCAAAATATTACTCCTGAAGCCCGTTCCCCTTTATTTCGCCATGAATTCCGTGTTGAAAAAAAGGTTCATCGTGCAAGGTTGTTTATTGCCGGCCTTGGACTTTATGAACTCCGGTTAAATGGTAAGAAGGTTGGTGATCATGTCCTCGTTCCCTCGAGGACCGATTTTCGTAAACGCATCCTTTATGATACATATGATATAACATCTGAACTTAATTTAGGGGTCAATGCCCTTGGGATTATGCTGGGCAATGGCTGGTTTAATGGACAAAAGAAATACTGGGGCTGGCAAATGCAATGGTACGGATCACCACGTGTTATCTTACAGCTTGATATCGAATATACGGACGGTAGCAAATCCCGTGTGGTGACGAACAGTAGTTGGAAATCCTCCTGGGGGCCCATTACCTTTAATTGTTTATTTGACGGTGAACATTATGATGCCCGCCTGGAACAAGAGGGTTGGGATAAACCTGGTTTCGATGACCGGGACTGGAGCCCTGCCAATGTAGTTCCATCACCGGGGGGTAAACTGTCTTCCTCAATGCATGAACCGGAACTGGTAACCCAAATCATTAAACCTATATCTGTAAATGAACCAAGACCGGATACTTTTGTATTTGACCTGGGCCAGAATATTGCCGGATGGGTCCGGCTAACGGTGCAAGGACATGCCGGAACGGAGGTTATATTGCGATTCGCGGAGCAGATTCACCCCGATGGAATGATTGACCCATCAAGTTCACGGGCGGCCCTTCAGGAAGATCATTATATCCTCAAAGGCCGAGGTACTGAAGTATTCGAGCCTCGTTTCACCTATCATGGTTTTCGGTATGTTGAAGTAACCGGTTACCCCGGTACACCCGGATTGGAAACAATTGAAGGCCGATTTGTTCATACTGCCGTTGCCCCGGCCGGCAGTTTTACCTGCAGCAACGACCTGATCAACCGCATCCACATGTGTATGGTTCAATCCCAGCGCTGCAATATTCAAATGGGCGTTCCTACAGATGATACCCAGCGTCCTGAACGTCAGGGCTGGGGGGCAGATGCCCTGATGTCTGCTCAGGAAGCCATGCTCAATATGAATATGGCGAGGGTGTATACAAAATGGTTCCGGGATTATCGGGACCAGCAGGATGCCCGGGGACGTATTGGATTTATCGTCCCCAGGGCGGGAATAAAGGAGGACATGGTGTGGAGTTCCTCTTTTGTGATCATGCCTTGGTACCAATACATTTATTACGGGGATACAGCCGTACTGGAAGAGAATTATGACGCTATTTTGCGCTACATGAATTACCTGGCAGGCCAGGGCCTCTCAGACATTAAACCAATAAAAAAAGGGGAAAGCAATCCTTTTTTTGGCGAGGAAATCCTGGAACCTCATCTGATCGGGTATCTGCAACAATCGCAATGGGGAGACCACCTTTCATTGGCCGAAGGATATCATAGCCGCTCCGGTTTGCCTCTTTCAATAAGTACGGCATTTTATTACCATGATGTGCAGATAATGGAAAAAATAGCCAGTGTACTTGGGAAAAAGGAACATGCAGCAAAATTCCACTTTCTAGCAGGGAAGATACGGAATGCGTTCAATAATAAATTTTTGAACAAAGAGGATGGGTACTATGATGACCGGTCCCAGGCCGCCCAGACATGGCCTCTTTTTTTCGGCATGGTTCCGAAAGAATTTGAAAAATCAGTTATGAATACCCTGATAAAAGACATTGTGGAAATCCATAATGGTCATCCAACAACAGGATACATGGGTACGAAGTACCTGGTGGATCTGCTAACAGAAAAAGGCCGGGAAGATCTGGTCTGGAACATGGTCTTGAAGACAGATTTTCCGAGTTGGGGCTATTTCCTCAGGGACGGACGTACGACAATTCCCGAGAAATGGACAGGTGGAGGTTCACAAAACCACGTGGTGCTGGGTGCTGCTATCGACCCCTGGTTTTACAACGTACTGGCTGGTATCAACCCGGATGAAAGATTCCCGGGATTTAAGAAATTCATAATCAAACCTTTCATCCCGGATAATGACCTTGATTGGGTGACTGCCACTGTTCATACCATCCACGGAACCATATCTTCTTCGTGGAAAAAAAAGCCAGGTGGATTGATCCTTGAAGTTAAGGTCCCTGCAAATACCACTGCAACTGTTCATCTCCCGATGAGCTCTGGTGCTGTAATTACCGAGAGTGGAAAACCTGTGTCTCAGGCCAAAGGGATCAAGTTTTTGGCATCGGAAGATGATGAATTGGTATTCGAGGTGCAATCAGGATCATATTCATTTTCAATATCGGGAATATTACAACGAAAATAAGGGAGGGATCAGAATACCCAACCTTCCTCATAAGACAGAATTCACAATTTTATTTTGAATATGTTTTCCTTCACTGATCAGAAGATTCAACTAATGAAAATGAAATAATGAAAAGAAAGTTGCAAAGAATGAAATATATTGGATAATAAGTATTATTTTTATAACAAGTATTATTTTATAACAAAAAAATTATCCCATGCATCTGAAATTATTTATCGCTTTAAGTTTACTAATGTTCGCTTGCTCAAATCCGACTGAACAAAAAATTAATTCTGAGAAAAAAATTGTGGATATTTCGAATCTGTCGGATAAATTTATCAATCCTCCAGAGTCTTCAAGACCCGGGGCATACTGGTGCTGGTTAAATGGAGATGTTACCAAAGCTTCCATTTCAAATGATTTGGAAGAAATGAAGAAGAAAGGGATGGGAAGAGCGGAAATATGGGATGTAAGAGCAATCTATAATCCGGATGGAGCCTTTGGAATTGGCCCGGAATTTATGGGTGATGAGTCTGTAGAATTGATTAAGCATGCCTTATCTGAGGGGAAACGCCTGGGGATAAAAATTGGCATGGTTGCGTCAAGCGGTTGGAATGCTGGTGGTTCATGGGTTACTCCGGAATGGGCGGCAAAGGCGCTTTATTTTTCGAAAATTCAAGTCGCAGGTCCGCAATCTTTTTCCGGGGCTTTGCCGTTTCCTGAAGTTCCGAAACGTTGTCCGAAAGACAAGGATGGAGTACCTGTTTTCTTCAAGGAAATTGCCGTTTTGGCAATTCCTGATAACCCTGATAAAAAGATAAAAGACTTGGAAAATATTATTATTCTTAACAAAAAATTTGACGGCAAAGTATTGAAATGGAAAGTGCCGAAAGGGAATTGGACTATACTAAGGTTTATCTGTTCGAATACCGGGCAACACCTTATTGTCCCCAGTCCTAATTCGGATGGGCTTCTAATTGATTTCTTAGACCCAAAGGCTACAATAAAACATCTGAAATATTTTCTGGACCGTTTAGGGATTACTCCCGCTAATGCAAAGAAATCAGGATTAGCTTATCTTTCATTCGACAGCATGGAATTAGACGAAGTAACACCTTGGACTGATTCAATGGACAGTATTTTCCATGCCCATAACAACTATGATATTCTACCCTGTTTACCTGTATTTGCTGGATGGGAACTGCCTGATGGTAATGATGATTTTCTATACCAGTTCAATAAGACAGTAAGTGATCAACTTATATTGAGCCATTATATTACAGGCAGGGACTTTCTTGCAAATTACGGTATTGAACTGGTGGCTGAAGCGGGAGGACCGGGTCCGCCTATCTGGAATTCTTGTCCTGTGGAGGCCTTGAAAGCCTTGGGAAATGTGAGTGTCCCACGTGGCGAATTCTGGATTCGCAACTTTCATAATATATTCCTGGTCAAAGAAATAGCTAGTGCTTCACATATTTACGGACTTGATATTGTTGACGCTGAATCATTTACTACCTGGAGAAGATGGAAAGACGCTCCACATGCATTGAAAAAATATGTCGATCGTGCTTTTTGTGAAGGCTTAAATAGTGTTACAATTCATACATTCGCTAATACACGTCCTGAGTTCGGCCTGCCAGGACGGGCGTATCATGCCGGCTCAGACATCAATCCCACAACAACATGGTGGAACCAAGCTAAAACATTTATGGATTATTTATCACGATGTTCATACATGTTGAGGCAGGGAACATTTGTTGGGGATGTTGCTTATTATTATGGAGATAAAGCGCCGAATTTTTTCCCTGAATTACAAGGATCTCCCGACAGTCCCAAACCCGCCGGTCTGAGTTTTGGGTATGATTTTGACGTCATCAATACTGATGTACTAATCAATAAGATGAAAGTGTCGGGAGGAAAACTGATACTCCCTGATGGCCTGAATTATAAACTACTTGTACTTCCAAATGGAGTGGATATTCCCAATCAGGTTGTGAGAAAAGTAGAAAAGATGATAGCTGATGGGGCCCATGTTTTAATCCAAAATCCAGATATAGCAAAAACAATACATGGAGATGTATATAAAAATATGAGCATCGATGATGCATTGGAAAGATTATCCGTTGCAAAAGACTTTAACGGGGATGCTGGAAAATTGGATTTTATCCATCGGAAAGCCGGTAGGACAGATATCTATTTTGTAAGAAACAAAACCAACCAGCCAATTGATGAAAACTGTGAATTCAGGATCATGAATGGGAAACCTGAATTTTGGGATCCAGTTACAGCCCGGCAGTATTTCATTCCAAATGCGAAATGGACAGATGATAAAACCAAAGTAAACATCCATTTACCACCCTATGGATCGTGCTTTATCATATTTCATCCACAAAGCAGACAACTACCTGAATATCAACGTACACCAGGAATGTTGATCACCGAAGTCAAAGGGCCATGGACCCTGTCCTTCCCTGAAAAATGGGGAGCACCCGCGTCGGTAGTATTCAATAAACTGATTTCGTGGACTGATCATGAAAATCAGGGGATTAAATATTTCTCCGGGACTGCCTCGTATACGAACAGTTTTAATCTTTCAAAAGAATTGCTACAAACTTATGACAACATTGCTATAGACCTGGGTGAGGTCTTGGATGTGGCAGAAGTGTTTGTGAACGGGAAATCCGCCGGAATATTATGGACAAGCCCATTTAAATTAAACATTCAGGACTATGTTAAAGCAGGAAAAAACCATCTGGAAATTAAAATTACCAATATGTGGGTCAATCGGTTGACAGGGGATATGAATTTACCACCCGAAAAAAGATTTTGTAAAACGAATATACCCTATATAACCAAAAGTCGTTCACAAATAGGTGATGAAGCATACAGGGTTCAAAGATCAGGCTTATTGGGACCGGTTACCATACAAGGTACCCAATCTACAGGGAACAAATAACCGAATTGTAAACCAGGCTGGTGATTTATAGACGGGGAGAAAGCAGAATTTTTTAAAAATTATTTTTAATGAAAAAATTGAGAATTAAATTTTTGAAAAAAGATACAGCAATTATCATGATGATTGTTGCAATTTTGTGCCTATTCTGCAATTTCAGGAAGATAGTTGAGATTACAGAAGTGCCTGCTAACCCCGATGTCTGTGACATAACTCTCCGGGAAGATATCGAACCCGGCATTCACTCCGATTTTGGCCCCATTGATATGTCTCATTCCAGAAGTATTTATAGCGGTCAATTTGATAATGAAAGTCAACAACCAGAAGATTCGGGTCTTCAACTTTTGGGCAATCGATTCTTTACTCTCAACACTGTGGTGAGAGTTCGGCAGATTGAAGTGTCCAGGGATATGGCTTATGGTCCTGACGAATCGAGTATTAACACTCCGGAAACAGCCCGGACGTTTAGGGAAGCAGTGGAAAAGGGCTGGCCGGGTGCTCGAATTACCTGGGCTTTTAGCTGGCTCGCTCTGAAGGATCAGCGTCCAAACTACCGAAAATTGAAGGAACTGGTTGTCTTCTATCATAAAAAGTTTGGAGATGAGATCACTTTTATTCCCGGAGGTTATTTTGCCAATATGTATAATCCGCGTGCGCAGGTGAATCGTGATTTACATGAAGGTTTGCAGATGGTTTCAGATATGGTTGGCGGAGGATACAGGCCAAAAAGTGTTATAGCAGGATTTCTTGCTGCTGAAAACCAACGTTATCTGGCCGAAGAAGAAAATATTCACGTTTGTCAGGGCAATATCTGGAGCCAGTATGCTGTTGACAATGGTGATGGGGAAGGTTCTATTTCATATCCGTACTATCCTTCACTCGAACATTTCTGCAAACCTGCACAGGGAAAAAAAGACTTTATCGATTGTGTCAATCTCGATGGCTGGACAGTCGATTTTCTGAACGCACGATTCCCTGGAGCCAGAATTATTAATGGTGTCCGTTGCGGAAGTCGACAAGGAGTGGGACCAATCGAGACAGTTATCAGGTTGGGTACCGATCAAGGAACTAAAGAAATGCTTGCCACTACAGCTACCCATTTCGACAAGGGATTCAAGCTAAACGGTTTTGCATGGGTTACTTGTACCTGGGAATTATGCCTTGTTGAAGGTAGAAAAATCTACGGATACAAAGGACGAAACGGAATGGAAGGTCTGGACATTTGGCTAAGTGAAATGAGGCGACGCTGGCCGGAGGCAAAGTGCATCACCCTGGGCGAGTTTGGCTTATTGTGGCGCAAGCAGTTTAAAAACAATGATAATCTGAATTATCGTTTTGTACAAAGAGGATCCGGCATCTGCGGCTCGGACCCTGACCTGGAAATCAGATGGTTTATGAACAAGAATTTTAGGCTTGCTCTTTTGAAAAACTGGAAAGACAATACAAAGGAGAAAGTCATAGATTTTACTCGTTATGACTTACCGGCTCGGGAACCTGACGACCCGAAACCAGGTCAAATTATCCGCAATTGGAGTTTAATTAACCGGCTCAATCAGAAAGGTATACGCCCACAGGATAAGCCAATACCCATTGAGCAATTAAATGCAGATGAACAGAAGATTATCAAGCAACACTACCCGGAATTATTTAATGATATCTAAAAATTCAACATGAGAAAAGTAGGAAAAGCAAGGATGATTACCGGAAAAGCAATTCCCTTTACTCCATAGAATACCTCGGAATTCCGACCATATAAGACCAAAGCGGAGTTGTAACACCATTATGCCATTGGAAATAATAGTAAACGCCGGATACTCCTGATCGCTTCTGTCCCTCTTTCGGTGGTTGTCGGATATTGCCAAAGTTCTCATCGGGCCAGTACATAGTAACATCATCAAGAACTTTCAATCCTTTATTATATAAATCCAGTACCTCAGTATATGGAATCAGGATTTGTGGTAAGTTTAAATAAGTTTAAATATAATTCATTTCAGATCTTCAGGATATGAAATATTTTATTATTAATGAAATTAGATGTAAATTTGATTTGCAGAAAAAAAGTATTCCTTTTCTTCAATTATTGTTAACAGAAATATTAATTTATAAAGTGTATTATCCATAAAAGAACATTATCGCAATCGCACAAAGAAACAGAAAAGCAATGTCAAATTCTTTTAAAAAAGAATATTTTACAGTAATTTAAGCTAAAATATCAAAAAATGAGTGACAAATTTCAACTAAGAAATAACCAAAGGTGGTTCTAAGAATGGAGTGTACTTTATTGTGACCAACTAATTAAATCATTACTTGACTCAAAAACAAAATAAAAATGAAAAATAATATTTCAGGAAGAAAACTTCCCGGGATTGTTACAATAGGATTAGGAACATTATTATTAGTTGTAATAACGTTTACCTTAAATTCATGTAACAGTATTCATAA
>Ga0136651_10001205_pt1 | contig 14252 bp, 12 predicted proteins | sample Mar14236cmmetaG_FD_94867 | JGI IMG/M metagenome (GOLD analysis project Ga0136651, IMG submission 94867) | Marine hydrothermal vent microbial communities from Guaymas Basin, Gulf of California to study Microbial Dark Matter (Phase II) - Marker... ...
CAGCGATCATGCCTACTGTATATTTGAATTGATAAACGTTACTTTTTTGAAATCAAGAGCAAAGCTCCGGGCCACGTCGACCACACCGATCAATACTTCCGCGTCACTTTATCTATGCATTTGACAGGTACTGGTCTGTCAGGGTGAAAACCCTGCTCTTTATAAAGATCACAGGTCGCTTTTGTCCGATCGGAAGACCATCCTTTGCAATGACTACAGTCTGCACAGCGGTCACCGGATTTAATCTTAGCCATATTATTTGTCCTTTTCTTTACAATACCATTTATTTTCATAAAAATATTAATCGCCATAAAGGCAATGTTTTTTAGTTAGTAGATCACTTCCGAATAAGTCACATATGAATGAGAAACCCGACAATCTCTCTAATTTATTTTTTCCATTAATTTCTTAATAATCAATATTTCAGCATATGTATCAAGTTTACAGTATTCCTCAAGGGCTTCCCTGACGCTCGCCTTTTCCGCCGGATCGATATCGAGGTTAAAAGTTACTCTCTCATATTCAATGCACGCTTGAGAACCGTCGGCAATATCCATATCAGCGTAAGAAACGTCACTTAGTACCGGGAGAACATCCTTAATCGACGCGGAACCTTTTTGCCTTGGGTCATAATAATGAAATGATCTGAAAGGAATGAGAAGATCCTTTATTCTTGGTTCAATATTATTTTCATACCAATCAGTATATTCCGGGAATAGTGAACAGCAGTCTTTTAAAACTCCTTTCTCAAAACTTGCATTATAAACAATAATATCACCTTCATTTCCCAAGGACTCTGATAATGTCTTCAATAACTCCGGTATCGGATTTTCTGTACCGTCTGCCAAAAAGGAAATATGCTCAGGCTCTATATTATTATCTTTTTGAATATGCAGACTATATTGAAAAGGGACTTTTTGGTAAGGCCGAATTCCTGAATATCTTGGAACTGCAGGGTTTATGGTTTCGAAATCCAAATAATATAAAGGATACTTCAAGTCATCCAAAAAGCTTTTAATCTTTTCTGTATTTAAATATATAACATCATTGATGGCACACTCTCTTTGAATATTTTGCACGACCGATAGTTTAATATCCTCCGGAATATCAGAAATCTTCTTAATTCCATTTCTTAAAAGCTCAAATGATTTCTTCCCGCCTTTATAAAGCTCAAAAACGTTTCCTTCAGGAAGAAATGCCCAGCAACTTTGCTTTAAAGGGCATTCATAGGGATTATTGCAATAATCGCCTATCTCAATATCCGGTTCGTCTTCCTTATCAAGTATATTCAGCATATTAATTGATTCTTGTTCTACATTTCCTATATATTCTTCCACTTCATCCGTAACTTCAACCGCCACTAACAGCCTATCAACTTCAATTTCTTTATTTCTTACATATTGATTGTTTATATGCATTAGATGGCATTTTCTTATTTTCAAACCGGCCCTTTCAAGGCAGAATTTTTGAAAGCTGACATCCTCAATATTTGGCGCTTTAACTTTGGTGCTTGATTTTACTTCGATAATATCCCATTGATCGTCCTCGACTGGCAAAAGAATATCGATTTTTGAGAATATTTCCCGACCATCGAATTTGACCTTAAATCCCGCCTCAAAAAGTGGCAATCTTTCATCCAATAATTCTTGTGTTTTTTCCAAATTCTCGCCAAACGGAAAAGAGGCCAAATCAATTCCACCGGGGTATAATTGCTTTGCCAAATTGCCTACCATTATTCCCTGTTCGAAATTATAATCAGTTGATATATCTGGTTCGGGAACTCTTGCCTTATCATGTTCCGAAACCCAAAGTAATTTTGAACATTGTAATCCATTTAGATATTTTGTTTTTGTCAGTAAACTCATAATAAAATGCTCCAATAATAGATTTAGTTATTATTGGTAAGGAATTTTCAAATCCTATTATCTCACATATTTTTTAGATTCTTCGCCGAGCAGTCAATCAATGATGTCTGAATCCAACAATGAAAATATAACGTGATCCATTAATTATCAAGCGAAATCCCGCCCGCTCGAACAATCATCGATTCAATACACGATAATAATTGTCATAATCGGCAAACGTACAATTTTACACCCAAATCGGTGATGATCGAAATTGCGGGCCATTATTAGAGGCTCATAATGCGCAAAAATGAAATTAAAAAATATCGTGCATATAAAATTGACCGAAAGCCGTTGACTGATATCGGAATACAATCATATGCACACCCTTTTTTAGGGGTAACGAACCCATTTACAAATTTATAACTCATTGAACGGCAAAAAAAAAGAAAAAATGCGCGGAAAGCCTGTTACGAATGGATTACAATGACTTACTTGACATGCCCGGTCGGGTCGGTGATGACTCCCCTGATAGCCGATACCGCCGCGGTCGCCGGCGAGGCCAGATATATTTCGGAATCGGGCGAGCCCATCTGCCCCTTGTGATTGCGCCCGATAGTCGCCAGGCATCTCTCCCCCGCCGCCAGCATGCCGCGGCTGGAGCCGTCACATCCGCCGCATCCCGGATTGAGCACCAGCGCGCCCGCCTCGATAAAAACCCGGATCAGCCCCTTCTTGAGCGCCTCCAGATACACCTCGCGCGAGCCGGGATACACCAGCAAACGGACACCGTCATGCACCCTCTTGTCTTTAAGGATATCGGCGGCGATCCGGAGGTCATCGAAACGCCCGTTGGTGCACGACCCGATCATCACCTGGTCGATCGGAAGACCGGCAATATCGGCGACATTCTCGACTTTGTCGAGACCGTGCGGGCAGGCGATCTGCGGGACGATGTTGTCGATATTGAACTCATACGATTCGGCGTACTCGGCATTCCTGTCGGCAATCGCCGGACGGTACGGCATTTTGGTCCGACCGGTCAAATATCTCCGGGTGATCGAATCGAACGAGCAGAGTGCGGTGGCCGCGCCCATCTCGGCCGAAAGGTTGGCGACCGTGAACCGCTCCGAGATCGACATCTGCGAAACGGTCGTTCCGTAAAACTCCAGTGCCCTGGATTCGGCGGTCCCGGCCGCAAGTTTTTTCGCCACAAACAGCATGACATCCCGGGCGAATACGCCTTCGGGCATCTTGCCGTTGATGGTTATCTTGACGGTCGGCGGGACCTTCAGGCCGATTTTGCCATTGGCCCAGATTGAGGCCATCTCGCCGGTATCGATACCGACCGCGAACGCATCGACACAACCGTAAGATGTGGTGTAATTATCGGTCCCGACCGCGAATTGGCCGGGAAGGATATGCCCTTTTTCGATGATTATCTGATGCGAGGTGCCCTCGGAGATATCGTAGAAATACTTTATGTTCTGTTTTTTGACAAAATCCCTGACCGCCTTGTGGTCCTCGGCAATCTTCGTGGACACGGCCGGGGTATTTTGATCGAGAGCGATGACGATCCGGTTGGGATTCCAGATATAATTGAGCCCCATCTCAAGGAATTTTTCGATGACGCGGCTGGTGTTGTCATGCGACATCGCCAGGTCCGGTTCGACCTCAACCGTCTCGCCCACCTCGACCCGTTCGGTTCCGGCACGGTCGGCCAGGATACGCTGGACTATAGTCTGATGATCGTAGTTCTGTTTACGGCCGGTCGTTTTGCTCGGCCCGCCCAGATCGAGCTCGAGCTGTTCCAGTTTCAGGAAGGCGGGTTTTTCCTTGAGACCGTATTTCCGGCGCCAGTTGTAAAAGGCCGCTTTGGAGATACCCAGTTCCAGTCCGCACCGGTAATCATCGCCGTACCGCTCCCAGAGATCCTTGATATCCTGTCGGGAGAATTTGGGGAACGAATGTTTGGGGATGTTCTTTTTACGCCGCCAATAGGCCACCAGCTGGGGCGTCACATTACCCAGTCGCTCGGCGATTTTCTCGTCGGTCTTATAAAGTTTCTGAAGCTGAATCAGCTCCGCTTTGGTCGGGATTTTCCGGCGTGGCATATATCGTTGAATCCTTCCGTCATTTTTTCATAGATCATATCAAGTGGAAATGATACAACTTCGGTATCCCCGATCACGGGCATAAAATTGGTGTCTTCATTCCAGCGGGGCACAATGTGCATATGAACATGCTCCGGCACCCCGGCGCCCGATCCGCGCCCCATATTCATACCGATATTGAACGAATCGGGATTGAAGGCTATCCTTGTCGCCGCGACCGTCATCCGGATAACATCAAAGAACTCGACCGCCTCGCGGTCGGTCATCTCGCTGAGACAACAGATGTGTCTTTTCGGCACGACCATGCTGTGCCCGGAATTATACGGAAATTTGTTGAGAATTACAAAGACCCTGTCGCCGCGATATACAATAAGATTTTTGGCATCCGAACGTTTCTTTATGCGATTGCAAAATATGCACCCTTTTTCTTTTTTTCCAAGGATATATTCCGCCCGCCACGGCGCCCAGATAAGTTTCTTGTTCATAGATAAGTAATATAAAAAAAATCGTCAGGATTTCAATCGGTTTCTGTATAATTACCCTCGTGGTGGCGGCTGTCAGTGGCAAAAAGAATAAAAAAACAATAAAAAACGGCTTCCCCCTTTGCCGGGAAGCCGGAATATTACGGAAAAATCAGACTATTTTTCCTTCTCTTTTTTCTTCTTTTTTTTGGGTTTTTTCTTTTCTTTTTTTTGTGGTACTTTGCCAGCCATAGACTTCACCTCCTGTCAAGATAATATACAATTGTATTAATACAACAGGCAATAAAAATGTGCAAGAAAGAAGGATATATTTATGCGTTGGGACTTAATTTTTTTGTATCGATATTGTATTGCTTGATCTTCAGACGCAGGGTCGATTCGGGGATATTGAGTATTGATGCGGCATGTTTCTTCACCCCGCGCTGTTCACGAAGGGCCTTGACGATAAATCTTTTTTCGTACTCCGCCAGGTAATCATACAGCGAGAATTCCCGGCTGAAATTGATATCGGTGTTGAGGCTCAATTCCATGACATCGGCGGTTCCGTTCTGTTCAAGAATCTTACTCGAAAGCAACTCCACATTGACCAACCCGTTTTCCCCGGCAAGCAGAACCAGTTTTTTAATCTCGTTTTCCAGTTCGCGGACATTGCCGGGCCAGTCGAAAGCGACCAGGCATCGCAACGCCTCCGGCGAGAATCTTACCCTGTCTTCGGCGAAATGTCTGATAAGAAGCGGAATATCTTCGCGCCTGTCTCTCAATGGCGGGATATTAAAACAGAGGGCCGTCAGCCGATAATACAGATCCTGGCGGAAGCGTCCACCTTCCATCTCGACTTTGAGATTTTTGTTGGTTGCCGAAATGATCCTGACATCAACTTTCACCGGTTTGGTCTCACCAAGCCGGACTATTTCTTTTTCTTCCAGAATACGCAGCACCTTAGCCTGGATCGACAACGGCATATCGGCGATTTCATCGAGGAAAAATGTACCGCCGTCGGCTTCCTCGAACAATCCGACTTTATCCCGGTCGGCACCCGTAAAGGCACCACGCTTATGACCGAATAATTCGGATTCAAGCAATGTCTCCGGCAGGGCGGCGCAGTTTACGGAAATAAATCGTTTATCTTTGCGGTTCGAGTTATAATGGATGGTCTTAGCCAGGAGATCCTTACCGGAGCCGGTCTCGCCTTCGATAGCAATCGATATATCGGAATTGACCACCTGCTGGACACGGGCCAGCATTTCGAACATTTCCTTATTCTGGGTTATGACATTCGGGAAGGCTGTCTCTTCCATCAGCTGCGCTTTCAGCCGCTTGTTATCTTCTTCCAGGAGAAGACGCTCGTACTCGGCCATCTTAAGCGAGATCAGATCCGCGAAACCAACTGCGAAATTAAGTTCCTTCTGTCCGAAGGGGCTGTAATCTCCGTTGGATGATATCCGATCGAGATACACATATCCGCTAATCTCCTTGCCCAAAAACAGCGGAACTACAATAACGCTGGATACAACATTGCCGTTCTGACCGATCAGGAGATCGTTGATGAAGGGATCGCGTCGGCTGTCGAGAATCAATGTCGGTTTGTCGTTGTTGAATTCCTCGCCCAGCAAATCCTTGAACTGCTGAATAAATTTAAGTTTCTGATGCTGGGTAAGATTCATTGTCGAGACGGCATCACCAGCATTGGCGCCGGCATTATATATGATCACCCGATGCGCCTTGGTCCGTCGGCCCAGAATATCGATGATCTCCTGTATCTGTCCCGACTTGAGATTGGAATACTCCGAATCGCTGAAATAGTTGCCGAAAATCTTGAATTCATTTTCGGTCGACAAGGATGCCTGAACGGCCTGCTTGGAAAGCTCATTTTTGAAGATACCGATACTTCGTACTTTTGCTTTCTCGGAGATATTGGAGTATATCTTTTCACTTTCCAGCAGATGTTTGAACCCAGCCGAAATCCTGGATGTCTGACAGCAAAAGACAGCCTGACGGAACCGGACTTCACCCGACCAGTAAAAGAGCTTTAATTTATTGAAACGACGAAACGCTTCCTCATACAATTTATCGATTCTGCCGACACTGACATCGCCGAAACGGATAAAAATTTCGGCCATGGTAACAAGGGATCGTGCAATATCATACGGATCTCCGACCTCACGCAGATTCTCGATTCCATTCTGGATATATTCCGTGGCTGAATCGAAATCTTCCCTCATGGCGAAAATCTCGGCAATGACGACCTGGCTGAGCCCGATCTCGGCTCGCTCGCCAATCTTATTCGAAATATCAAGCGCTTTCTGGGCCAGCCTGAGAGAATCATCAAGATTATCAAGAGCCAGCTCAACCTGTGCCAGACGGCGATTGATCTGTGAACCCAGATCCGATTCCAGTTCCAGATTACGGGCCAGCAAAAGAGCCTCTTTCAGCTCTTTTTTGGCCCTGACGACGTCACCCTGCTCGAATGCGAGTTCACCCTCATATTCGTGAAGAATGACCGCATCGCGAAGCATTTCCTTTTCGCTGATAATGACCGACGCCGACCTGAATTCGCGGGCGGCGCCGTCGAAATTCCTCTTTCTCAAATACAGGTAACCGAGCGAGAGATGATTTCGTGCGGCCGACATCTGAAGATCAAGCTTATTGCCCATTTCCAGGGCCGCCTTGAGATTTTCTTCGGCCTCCGGCCAGTCACCGTGCAGTATCTGGATCCTGGCCAGGTTACCGGTTCCCTCAGTCAATCTGATATTATCGCCGCGTGATTGCTCGATAGCATCATTTATGTATTCAATAGCCTTGCGAAAATCGCAACGTATAAAAGCAATACGCGCTAAACCGTTAAGGGAGCCTATCATACCCACTGAATCCCGGCTGCGCCTGAAAAACGCCAGGGCATCCAGGGCATATCTCTCACCCGTTTTTAAATCACCCATCGAGAGATAATTGCGATACATCGTCAAATAAAGATTACCGACCCAGAAATGATAAGCCGAGGCGGCCAGGAGCTTACTGGCCTCCAAACCGATTTTTATTGAATCGAGATATTTGCCTGAAAAATAAAGATTCGCAGCCTGAAGCGATTTAAGAATTCCCAGCTCGTATCCACCCGGATCAAATCCGGAATCGAGCAGAATCTTTAGACGCTCCCCTGCGACATCAGGCTTTCTTTGGCGGTATAGCTGTTCAATTTCCAGAAGCCTGCTATCAAATTCATTTGTTTGATGTGAGGTAAGGCTCATTTTTCTTCTTGTTTAGCGATTATTTGGTACTGGTTTTAAACACTACGTTTTCATTTGCCCCAAATGCTCCAATCATCTCGGAATAAAATCCCGGCAGATCATGGTAAACAAAAAGCATGTGGATAGCGACCACAAAGGTCCCCTTACCTACACTGCTGTTTTGGCCACCATTCGGCGGAATGACACTGTTAAAGAGAAGGATGTTGCCTGTAGTTCCGGTGGTATCCTCACCCAAATCATTACCGCCGTCATCACGATCACCGCTATCGCCGTCCCAAGGATGGCCCAGAGAAGTACCATCCAATGAATTAACCGCGGGAGCATTAAAGCAAACGACAACCAGGACCACGGCAAAAATGATTGCCAGAGTCTTGGTCATTTTCATGGCTTTTGCCTCCAATTGTTGATGCTTTGGCTAATAGAAAGAGCTTCTTTCAGTGACCAAAGCTTTCATTTAATAGAACATATTTAATTCTTATTTTGTTCTTCGAATATCGCAATTACTGCTACATTTGTAAGCTATTAGTTGACAAGTAATTTGTCAAGCAAAATCTGCGCCGTCGCAATATTTGCGCTCAGGTGAGGTTATCGAAGGAACTTTTTGGCCAGCCACGACTTTCTGATATAAACTGCTTTTTCCGGACATAACTCATGACAGCACCAGCAATTTATGCATAATTCATAATCGAAAGCGGGGCTTTTATCCCCATTAAAGCGTAATGCCCCTGTTGGACAAGAATTTACACAGGTCCCGCATTTTGTGCATAAATCCCGTTCGATATCCGGATGCAGCCATATAAAGGGGTCGATCATTCTTACCAGAAAATTCGGCATCAATTCCAGCTTGCGATTTGATGTCAGCTTAAAATCCGGGATTCTGACTTCATCAAGGGATTTTCCCATTGTCTCTATCATCTCGGGCCAGCCAATTCCCAGGCCGGCATCGGAAGCAATCCGGGTCGTCGGAACCTTGTCAGGATCCAGGCCGATTATTTCCGCCGCAATGGCATCGACCGCCACCGGGTCGCGTGAGGCCAGCAGAAGATTGGTCCATCTTGGCTCGCCGGACGATGGCCCGTCACCTTCCATAGCCAGCACCGCATCCATGATGGTCAGAGCGGGCGTTTTGACCGACAAAATATCAACCACCACTTCGGCAAAATCTCCCGGTTTGGGATATTCTTTGTGATAATTGCCTTTTCGAAAGCCCGGGATCAACCCAAAGACATTCTTTACCGCCCCGGTCATGAGGGTCAGAATATGAGTCTTCAGTTTTGGAAGGTTTATAATCAGATCGGCCTCCACCGCCGGCTGGGCAAGATAATAAGCCCTCCCGTTGCATCGGAATTTTTGAGACCCGGCCGCCTCGAAACTTACCAATTCGATCCCTTCCTTTTCGGCCATCGCCTTCATACCGGTTTTTTCCCAGACGCGGTTGATTCCGACCTTGGCGCCCCCGGGAGAATCACCCACAATCGGCACAGCCCCCAATTTTCGCACTTCACGGGTCAGAACGGCGACTATTTCCGGGTGTGTGGTGATGGCTCGATACGGTTCTTTAGCAGAAATCAGATTAGGTTTTAGCAGGACTTTCATCCCCGGCTTGACATATTTGTCAAGTCCGCCGAGTAGATCGAGTGCCTGGTTTATTTTTGAAGTTAAGACGTCGCTGTCATAACTGTTGCAATCTACTATCGCTACCTTTGACCGAAGCTCGTTTAACATATTGCATATTTTACGAATCCAACATATAAAATAAAAATAAGAAAATCATGCAATTGAATTTTTTTATCTTAATCAGTTCGAATTTTGCATGATGCAGGCAGTAAATTGCAGATATGACGACTGTGAGCATGCTGTTTTAGCATATACTACGGCGGGAATTAGGACAAATAGAGTGTGTATTACCGGATGTTCGAAGCCATTCCGAAGAAATTTAAACACCAAAATTAACTAAAGCTCCAATCCATACACCGGATAGTTGGGATCATCGCGTTCGAGATCGAAACCGGTATTTTGAAAGAATGTTTCGGGTCCGGTCCAGAGGTCATCGACTTTAAAATGTTTCCCCCGCCGGGGGAAACCCTGGACGTATTTGACACCTTTTTTTCTCAGATCCTCGAGCACCTCCCGCAACATATGTTGCCCCAGTCCTATTTCCCGATACTCGGGTAAAATAAAAAAGCAGGTTATCGCCCAGGCGGTCGGGTCTCCGGGTAATCGATATTCGTCAATAAGTTTTCTCAGGCGGTCACGCGGGCCTGCCTGACACCAGCCGATCGGGCGATCCCCATCGTACATCAGGTAACCGTCATACTGCCCGGAGCTAAAAAGCTGATCGCGTATGGCCCGATTTTCTTCTTCAGTGCGAAGGCTCCAGCCTTCCCAGGTCGGCACCCACCAGGCGGCGCAGAAACACCAGCCATGATCGTTTTCTTTGGAATGCAGGCGATAAAAATCGTCCTGCAACTCGGCTGTCAAAGGACAAACTTTGATTTCCATACCGGTCTGGACCGCATAAAAGATATTTATTAATATTCATGGCGGGACGTCCGATATACGCCGCCATTATTCAGGATATTTCGATTATTCGTCCGGTTTCCAGACTTTCCAGACTTTACCGACCAGATCCGGGCCGACTTTCAGGGTCGGCTTTCCGGGCTCCCATCCGGCCGGACAGGCCTCGGCGCCCTTGGTCTTACGTACATGCTGGAAAGCATGTACCTGCCTGATAGTCTCGGCGATTTTGCGACCCACCGGAGGTGTCATGACTTCCATGGCCTGGACGACACCATCGGGGTCGATTAGAAAACGGCCGCGTATGTTGACACCGTTGTTCTCGTCATAGACACCGTACACCTTGCCGAGATTACCGGCGGCATCAGCCACCATCGGCCACGGAATCCCGTTGTCGGTCATTTTCGAGAGTTCTTCCTCATCCCAGATTTTGTGAGTGAAAATGGAATCGGTGCTGATAGATAAAACATCAACACCCAGCTTTTGAAGTTCATCATACTTGCCGGCGACCGCCGACAGTTCGGTCGGTCAAACAAACGTGAAATCACCCGGGTAAAAACAAACCAGGAGCCATTTACCCTGGTAATCCGACAGTTTGACATTGACAAATTTCCCTTTATGATAGGCGGGGGCCTCAAAATCGGGAGCCTTACCTCCGACTCTGACTGTAACCATGGATTCCTCCTTGGAAGGGATATTTTCTTCTGGTGATTCTATTTGTGCCGCTGACTCTCCGATCACCTTTCCGGTCGGACGGGCACACCCAACAGGCTGTTCTGACATCAATACCTCCTATTGGTAGTAAATTGGCTCCTATAATCGGATAATTATTATCCGATTACAGTGTGTATAATTTTAATATACAAACTTGAAAGTTAATTTTCAAGAATCCAACAGATGTTATTTGAGTATGATAATATCAATTCGCCGGTTTTTTGCGCGACCTTCTTTGGTTGTGTTGGTCCCGATCGGTTTATCCGGCCCATAGCCGATGGCTTGAATCCTTTCGGCGGGGATTGACATGGCCTCGCGAAGGTACTGCATCACGGCCAGGGCTCTCTTTTCGGACAGTCTCATATTGGTCGTTCTTTCACCGAGATCATCGGTATGACCCTCGACCATCAGTCTGGAGTTGGGAAACATATTCAATACTCTCTTGACCTTTTCCAGCAGGGGTACATGTACATTGGTGATCTCGCTTGAACCGCTTGCGAATGACAAACCAAAAAGTCTCAGGACAATATCATCGGTGGCATTGAGAAGCACAGTGCCTTCGGTCGGATTGAGGATCGACCGGGCATTCCTAAGCTTATCTTCCCGTTGTTGCCGCATTTCCAGTTCCGAGGCGATCTGTTCATGGGTCGATTCAAGCTCCTGAAGTTTGGCGGCTTTTGCATCAAGCTGATTACTGAGCCGTTCCCTTTCGTTCAGCATCTCCCCGACCGCCTTGTCGAGCATCACCGACAGCTTGACGGCGTCATCACCCTCGACGCTTATATCGAGTTTGTTGAAGGCCGTTTTCAGTCTCTCGGATATTTCGAGATTGTCTTTTTCAAGCTGCGATTTTTCACTTTTCAACCTTTTCACCGCCGCGGTCAGACTATCGGCGGCGGCCATCGGCCCGTTATCGAACGGTAGAAGCGACATGTCGAGAGCGTTTCCGACCTTTTGCATTTCTATTTCATAGAGCAGTATCAGCTTTTCCCAGGCCTGATCATTACGCTCCAGAGAGCGGACTGACCGGGCGATATTTGAGGCATGTTTCGCTTCGTACTCGGACATTTTGATTACCTCGAGCGATTCCTCGCGGTTATACCTGTCCCCGGTCAGAATTTTGTCGCACTTGGTATAGGCTGTCCTGGCCTTATCAAGAGTTGCCAGGGCGTATTTTCCGGCTTCGTCGGCGAACGCCTTATCGATCAGTTTGGCGGCCGCGCCCATGATATCCTTTTTGATAGCCTGAAGTTCGGTGTTATCGAACATGGCGATGGATTTTTCGGCCTCTTTGAGACCGTCCTTGGTGTTTCCCTCCTCGACTTTTTTCGTGGCCCTGGTAAACTGCTTTTCCGCCTTTTGATATAATTCCGGGACAAGTACCGAGGCATTGGCTTCTTTTGCCAGTTCTCTTGGTTTGAGATATTCGGCCAGGGTCTGTTTGGTTACAGCGGTGGTTTTCAAAGCATTCTCGGCGTATTCACGTGATTCGGCGATCAGCTTTTCAATTGACTTTTGCTTCTTTTTTAATTCGATGGCGCGCTTGGCCTCGGCAAGTTTGGCCTCGGCCTTCTCATACGCCTTGGGCGCAAATATATGCGCCTCGACCAGCAATGTGGAATCGATTATTGTCTGCAGTTCCGGCAACTGCGATGCATCCTGGGCCGAGATTGAAACGGCGGCAATAAGTGATAATGCAAATATGATAAATGAAATTGTAAATTTCCTCATGGCTCTTTACCTCGTTGGATTATTGCGGATTTTTCTCTATTTAGTTTTATCGGAATAAAATTGCAATATAAAAGTACTGGATAAAAAGTCTCTCAGTTATTCCTGTTTTTTTGAGGCGACATCTTTTTTTCGACCAGATATACTCCGGCGACGATTAAAACCGCCCCGAGGATAATAAAAACCGTCAATTTCTCGCCCAGGATCGGAATGGCCGCGACAGTTGTTACAATCGGCTCGAAATAAAGAAATACACCGACATCGATGGCCCCTTTCCGTGACAATCCCTCAAGCCACAGCCAGTGCGCCAGTCCCAGGCAAAAGACGCCCAGAAAGATCAATACCATAATAATCGAAAATGGAAGCTCGGCAAACTTCGATAACGGTGATACCGCCAGAGTATATACAGCCAGGATAATTGCAGGAGGGATAAGTATTCCCAGCGATACTGCCAGCGGATTGACCCTCCGGGTGATATTTCTGGTGACAATGGTGTAAAATGACCAGGTAATACAGCTGGCCAGTATAATCCAGTCGCCGATCGATCTGATCCAATCCAGGCTATTTAATTTACCGCCCGATACAAGAACAATAACGCCGATAGTAGCTAATACGATACCTGATATTTTTTTTACGGTCAGTCTTTCTTTCAGGAAGGCGTATGACAGGATGGCGATAAAGACCGGAATGGTGGCGATCAGCCAGGCGGTATTGGTGGCGGTGGTATATATCAGGCCGAATGCCTGTATCAGGAAGTGAACACCGAGAAGAATAGAGGCCGTCAGTACTATGATAAGATCGCTTTTTCTGAATTTGAGGTTGATTCGTTTAGTCTTTAAGATTCCGTACAAAACCGGGATACCCAGAAGCAGTCTGATTGCGATAATCTCAAACGGTGTCAGATATTCCAGGGCCATCTTGGTCCCGACAAAAGACAGACCCCAAAAAGTTACAGCGAGTAATAAAAAAATATTAACCATCGAACATTACAGAAATAGAATTAATTTAAAATTATCGATATTATGTAATTTAATCGTATTTTGCAATTATGTCGACATATAATCTTCACTTGCATATATTTCACCGCGGATAGGCGAATGAAATATGATTAAACAGAGGACCGTATATTTATCATTGTTCGTGGCCACTTTTGCAGTTTCGTGGGCGGCAATTTTAATCAAACTGACAGGGGCCGGACCACTACCTACCGCTTTCTACCGCATGGCCCTGTCAACGATAATACTGGCCATTCCGGCTTTTCCGGCTGTACGCCGCACCCTGAAAATACTCAATGCCGGAGAAATGTTCTGGCTGATCATGTCGGGAATATTCCTTGGACTTCATTTCGCTGTCTGGGTGACCTCGCTGTTCTACACGACTATTTCCAACTCGGCCATTCTGGTTGCCACCCAGCCGATCTGGGTGTTGACCATGGAAGCGACTATACTCAAAGAGCGGATTCCGCGGCGATCAGTTATCGGGATGCTGATCGCGCTGGCCGGGATGATAGTCATCTCACGCGGGGATTTCGACATGGGTCGCGATTACATTATAGGCGATTTACTGGCGCTGGCCGGAGCAGTTTTCGCGGCTCTGTATCTGTTTATCGGA